>Ga0075445_10000008_pt1 | contig 108169 bp, 98 predicted proteins | sample CoawatmetaG02DNA_FD_72350 | JGI IMG/M metagenome (GOLD analysis project Ga0075445, IMG submission 72350) | Marine microbial communities from the West Antarctic Peninsula - Coastal water metaG029-DNA | ecosystem: Environmental > Aquatic > Marine > Coastal | place: Atlantic Ocean: West Antarctic...
ACGCTGGATAGCGCAAACACAGCATGGCTTATAACTGCTACAGCATTGGTTCTGTTTATGACAATACCAGGCCTATCGCTTTTTTATGGCGGGCTAGTTCGCGTCAAAAATGTTCTTTCTGTTCTCATGCAATGCTTTGCTATAACTTGTATTTCATCCTTAATCTGGCTGGTTTGCGGCTACAGTCTGGCATTTGGTGATGGTGGAGAACTTAATAACTGGATAGGTAATCTTGATAATATAATGCTTGCGAATGTTTTTGAAACAACTCTTTCAGGAAATATCCCAGAGTCTGTTTTTGTTATGTTTCAAATGACCTTTGCCGTAATTACACCGGCATTAATTATTGGAGCATTTGCTGAGCGAGTGAAATTCTCTGCCGTTCTAATATTTAGTAGTATATGGCTTATCATAGTTTATGTGCCTATCACTCACTGGGTATGGGGAGGTGGCTGGCTGATGCAACTTGGGCTCCTAGATTTTGCTGGCGGCACTGTAGTACATATAACAGCAGGGACGGCCGCTTTAGTAGCAGCAATGGTTGTAGGAAACCGAAAGGGCTTTCAGCAGCAACCCATGACACCCCATAATCTAACGCTAACAGTAATAGGCGCAGGAATGCTTTGGGTTGGCTGGTTTGGGTTTAATGCAGGCTCTGCATTGGCAGCTAATGGTGATGCCGGTATGGCTATGCTAGTAACTCATATATCTGCTGCAACTGGATCGCTTGCCTGGATGATGATGGAATGGGTTAAGCATGGAAAACCATCCGTCTTGGGTATAGTCACTGGGATGGTTGCAGGCCTCGGCACCATAACACCTGCATCAGGTTTTGTTGGTCCTGGCGGAGCGCTTATTATAGGTTTTTCGGCAGGGATTGTTTGCTACTACGCAACGCAATTGATTAAACAAAGATTCAAGATAGATGACTCGTTAGATGTTTTTCCTGTTCACGGAGTAGGGGGTATTTTAGGGACGATTTTAGCGGGTGTTTTTGCCTCTAACGAACTTGGAGTTTTTAGCGGTCAAGGTCTAACAGAAGGAGTGGCCATCTCAGGTCAGCTTAAGATTCAAATAATTGGAGTACTAAGCACCCTAATTTACACCGCAATCGTCACCTATGTTTTACTTAAATTAGTCGATACCATGGTTGGGCTGCGGGTATCTGAGGATGATGAAGAATATGGTCTTGATATTACTCAACATAATGAACGCGGTTACGATCTTTAAATCTAAGCAATAGAACCTAAGCAGTGTCTTTAGGGGCTGATACCCTGCTTAGTGTTTTTATTTCGAGCTTGTGACAAAAAATCACACATCATTTTAGCTCCATCTATAATTCGCGGTGTATGCCTTGTCAGTAGATCTGGCGGTATAAAATAAATATGTTTATTGCTCACAGCCCTTGTGGGAGGTCGCTGCTTCCAGTGACTTAGCCACCTTGGCTGATTATCTTTTTCAGCTCCAGCTATCACAACTTGAGGGTTCGATCGCATTAAAGACTCAGCACTTACCTTTAATACTAACGGTAAGGCTTCATAGAAAACATTGCGCCCTCCGCATAAGTTTATTACATCAGAAATTATATGACGGCCATTAAGTGTGATCATTGGCTCATCTGAAAGCTGATAAAATACGCTTACTGGCAACTGTTTTGTATAGGTCTTTTTGAGTTTAGTTAATCTCCGAAAAAAACTATCCGCCTCTCTATCACCTGCAGCATTTTCACCCAAAAGCATACTAATTTTTCGAAGCGAAGAAGCTATATCTTTAAGCTTGCTTGGTTCAGAAACGTAAACAGAAAAACCCAAAGATTTTAATTTATTGATTCTCTCTAGACCGTTACCAGAAGCCCATGCTAAAACTAGATCTGGCTGCATTTTAATAATAGACTCGTAGTTAACTGTATTATGGGAGCCTACGCGGGGAATTTTTTTGGCTGCCTCAGGGTAATCACTAAAACTCATGGCCCCTACAAGCTTGCTTCCCCCATCTACTGCAAAAACTAGCTCCGTAAGATGAGGAGACAAGCTGACTACACGTTGTGCTGGATTTTTTAATGCAACTACATCCCCCATATCATCTACAACCTCTATGCCAGCAACTGCTTCTGACAAAAAAATTGCACATAGCCCTGTAAATTTAACGAGGTCTATCCACCTGCTAGATGTCTTGCTCACAAAAGTAATCCTTCTAAAAAATTTACGGGAGACATGCACAAGGTTCTCGTAAATTTAATCTAGGTTGTAATTAGTAATTTTCCAGTTTCAGGATTTTCTCCAATATTAACTCGAACACGAAACACTTTGTCTATAGCTTCTAAAGTAAAAACTTCCTTTGGAGAACCAGTCATCACTAATTTACCGCACTCCATAAGAACCACTTGATCAGAGCAGCCTGCTGCTAAATTTAGATCATGCATCACAACCAAAACCCCAATACCTTTTTTGGCGCAATCTTTTATGATCTCTAGAGTCAATTTTTGATGCGCTAAATCAAAAGAGGATGTGGGCTCATCTAAAATCAAAAAACGATCACAGCTGTCTTTTTTTTGTATATTTGGGAGCCATATTTGAGCTAAGACTCTTGCCAGGTGAACACGCTGTTTTTCTCCTCCTGACAACTGAGTGTAAAGACGTGAGGAGAGATAAGACGCATCTACCAGTCTTAATGCAGAAGCCACTATCTCTTGATCTACTTTTGTTCCAGTGTCATGAGGAATTCTGGCCAGCATTACCACCTCTTCTACTGTAAAGGGAAAATCTAATGAGGAGTGCTGGGGAAGAATTGACAAGATTCTAGCCCGTTCAGTTGACTTCCAATCTGCAATATCCTGACCGTTCAATATTGTGCGGCCAGATGTCGGAAGAGTTTCATTGGTCAGACAGCGTAATAGTGTCGTTTTACCTGCGCCATTAGGCCCGACTATCGTAGTAATTTTTCCTGGCAAGATAGAAAGGCTAACATCTCCTAAGAGAGGAATTCCTGAGTAATCAAGCGACAAATTAAAAGCTTCTAACGACATAAATATTATCTCGGTATTCGGTGTTGGTTTTTAATTAGAAGCCAAAAGAAAAATGGAACGCCCAAAAGGGCGGTTAAAATACCAGTTGGCAGTTCGGCTGGGGCAACTATAACGCGAGCAAAGCTATCGGCGATTACCAGCAAAATTCCGCCAAATATAGCTGAACAGGGGATCAGGTGCCGATGGTCAGGGCCGATGATCATGCGCACTATATGTGGAACTACAAGGCCCACAAAGGAAATCATGCCAGCTACAGCAACAGATATTCCGACACCTATTGCAGTAAAGAGGATAATCCTCTGCTTAACTCGCTCTACATTTATGCCAAGGTGACGCGCTTCTGACTCACCTAATAGTAATGCATTAAGAGCCTGACTGTGCTTTGGAAGACAAGACATCAGAAACATGACAGCAAATCCAGCTATTCCGACCCGGTGCCAGTTAGCTGCATCGAGACTACCCATTTGCCATAAACTCATACGCCTCAACATTTCATTGTCTGCAAGAAAACTAAAAATTCCGTTTAGAGCTCCCGCTAAAGCGCTAATCGCAATACCAACTAAAAGCATTGTTGGTACAGAAGTACCAGCGGCAGAAGTGGATAAACGATAAACCAAGAGAACAGATAAAGCACCGCCCAGTGTGGCGCCAAAAGCAATCAGTGTGAGTCCGAAAAAGCTACTGCTCTGTAGCCAAATTCCACCAAAAACAATTACAAAGCCGGCTCCTGCAGAAGCGCCACTAGAAACACCTATAAGAGATGGGTCTGCCAATGGATTACGGAACAACCCTTGCATGACTGCTCCACAGCTTGCCAAACAAGCGCCTACTAGAGCGGCAAGAACAACTCTCGGAAACCGAATGGCAGACAAAATCATTTTTTCTTGCTCGAGGCCTGGAAGATTTAAGGCAGGATTACCTGAAACTGGCAGACTCAATAGGCCGCCCAATAACTCCATTAGCCGGCTAGGGGATATAAAAACAGGCCCGACCAAGGCAGCGAAAACCATCACTAGCGGCAACAAAGACAAGAGCACTAGTGTCAATTTATGGGCTTTAATCCCTCTCAATAAGACCCCTCCCGTCTAGCGGCAATTAATAATCCACACCTTTTCGGGCTTTTATGTTGGATTGATAGGCGTGTTTGATATCCTTTATTTCTGAAACCGTGTCCGCTATATCCTTTAGCGAGGATCCTCCGCCACGGCCAGTAACTACTACACTTTGACTGGCGGGTCGGTTCAATAAAGCATTAACTACCATTGATTCACTAAGGTACTTATAACTCAGCATGTAAGTTAGCTCATCTATAACGACTAGGTGATAGCTCTCATCAGACAGCATTGCCTCCACTACTTTCCAGGTAGCTTTAGCAGCAGCAATATCAGCATCGCGATCCTGTGTGTCCCATGTGAAACCAGTTCCCATCTGATAAAAATCTACCTCAGGGCAAGAATCTCTTAGGTAGAGCTCTTCACCTGACAGTTGCTGACCCTTAATAAACTGCACCACACCGACTTTGTATCCATACCCCAAAGAACGAACAACCATACCAAAAGCTGAGCTACTTTTTCCCTTTCCATCTCCAGTAAGAAGAATCATTACACCCTTTTCTTCGTCGCAGGCTGCTACGTGCTGATCCACTTTTTCCTTCAATTTTTCCATTTTACGCTTTTGACGCTCAGCTTGGCTTTCGTTCTTTGCCATGAAATTACTCCAAATTTAACCGAAAATCTCGTTGGTTACAGCGAATATGTAAGTTTTAACACCCAACGAGAGCCATCCATATGATAATCTTTAGTGGAGGTTCTGTAATGTTTATCAAATGCATTATCGACCTTTAGTTGCATTTTTATCTTTTCAGCTAACTGATAACCTAGTCGAAAATCTACTAGCCCATAACCACCCAAACTTTTGGTATTAGCGGCATCAGTGTAACGCTTACTCTTTACATTTAACGAAGTCCCTACATCCCAGCGCGAAAAACTACGACCAACATCTACCAAAAAGTTCTTTTGGGCACGCTTTGTGAGCAACTTGTCTGTATCCTGATTGCGCGGGTCGGTATAAGAAAAACTAGTGCTAATATCCCAGCCGCTGAGCTTTCCAGACGCACTCAACTCTCCACCTTTAATTTTTGCACTAGAAATATTACTAGGAACCCATCTAGAGGGATAAGCTTCCAGTCCGGCAGGTGCCCAACTGATAAGATTATCAATACGATTTTGGTAAAGGGATGCCTCCCATTGCCATATTGTATAATTTCCCTTTAACCCTAACTCGAAACTCTCAGAATCTTCTGGAAGAAGGTCTGGATTCCCAGCAGCATAACTATCTATTGGCCAATATAGATCGTTAAAGGTCGGCGCCTTATAGCCTTCCGCCCAGCTTAGTGTAACCCGATGCTCTTTATTTAGCTGGGCGCCGATAGCAATATTATTTGTATTTTGCTTTCCATCTTCCTCATTATCATCCTCGCGAAAACCCAAGACAAAATCAAAAACTGAAAATTGACCCTGATACTGCGCAAAATAAGCTCGATTCATTCTTTCCGATAAGGGGGTTCCAAAAGCATCAGTATATGTAGTGCTGGAGATTAACTCATCATCATATAAATCGACCCCAAACGTTACTAACTGCCCCTCAGATATCTCAACATCGTTTTGCCAGAAAAACTGCTCGCGCGTAGTTCGGAAGTCGGATAAATGGGCTCCAGTAACACCATTAGTATCATCATTATCATCAACTGATCGACCTAAAGAAATCTTGGATTGCCACCAATCAGTTAGTGGCGCACTAAGATTAAACCCTATATTTTGTATCGTGCTGTCTGTAAAGGTATCTCTTTCTGGATTAAAGTTATTATCATAATAGTTACGTGAATGGATCTCTAAAAAACCTAGCCCGACATCAACACCATTATCAAAAGTATATCCAATATTGGTGTTAATCGAACGATTTCTATACCCATCATTATCACGATTTTGCTGCCTATCATCTCTCATCATATCTATACCGTCTGTTTCTAGATATGACAAATCTGCTGAGTACCTTAGTTGATTAAGCGCTCCTCGGGTTGCAATAGCACTTCTTTTTAGTGCGTTGGATCCGATTTCTGTGGACACTGTCGTAGAAGGCTTAAAGTCACCCTTTTTAGTAAAAATTTGAATCACGCCACCTATTGCATCACTGCCGTAAATGCTTGATTTGGTTCCACGTACAATTTCTATTCGCTCTATCTGGCTAGGATCGATGAACTGGTACGCGGTACTGCCCAAGCTCGCAGAACTAATCCGCTGCCCATCGACTAAAAATAATGTATGTCCTGTATTAGCGCCGCGGATAAACAAGCTAGGGGTAGAGCCCTCTCCCCCATTACGAGCAATATCAACGCCAGGAACATGCTTAAATAAATCAAGTAAATCTACTGGCTGATATCTCTCAATATCAGCAGCACTTACTACGGTCGTTGATGAAAGTGATTGGGTAATAGACTGTGGTGTGCGTGTTGCCGTAACTACAACTTCTGCAATATTTGTTTCCGCATAAGCTGGAATGGCAGTCACAGCAGCAAGAATAACTGCACCGTAAAAAAATTTAGTTTTCATGTAACCTCGTTATGTTCGTCCCCGAACAGGTATAGATTAAAAATATACGGAGAAACAATAACGAAGAAATGAATACAGCACCAAAAGTGAGACGCTACAACAAAACCAACGTCACCACTCCCCGTGGTTCGCTTGAATAGCTATAGGCCGGTCTCCGGGCTCGTGAGTGGTTTCCCTGCTAAATTACCTTCCCATACTCTAGTACAGTGGTTATTTAATTTAGCACCAGATCTGCTGATTAAAAGCAGACCCTCTCACTTACCGTTGCGGGGGCAGCATCAGAATTATCAACTCCCAATACTATTGGGCTCTAACTCACTGATTTCCCGTTTAATCCAACTCACAGACTTGAAAATTGGACACCTACTGCTTAAACAATGCTCGCGAATTTACCTTGATGAAATTAGAAAGTCAATAAATTTATCCTTAATCTAGAGCTTCGATAGCATCGATTAATTTGCGTACAATAATAACCTCCATTCCACGAATAGGTTTTTTGGGCGCGTTTCCCGCTGGCACAACAGCTCTTTTAAAGCCATGTTTTGCAGCCTCCCTTAAGCGTTCCTGGCCGTTAGGTACTGGGCGTATTTCGCCAGACAGCCCAACTTCGCCAAATACAACTAAGTCCCTAGGCAATGGTCGGTCTCTGAAGCTAGAAATAACAGCGAGAATTAAAGCAAGATCAGCGCTAGTTTCGAAAACCTTTATACCCCCCACGACATTTACAAAAACATCCTGATCACCAACCATTAAACCACCATGACGGTTTAACACGGCTAAAAGCATAGCCAAACGGTTTTGCTCCAGGCCCACCGTGACGCGCCTAGGGTTTCCTAAGTGACTTGGGTCAACCAGTGCCTGCAACTCAACTAGCAGGGGTCTACTGCCCTCCCAAACGACCATTACTATACTACCGGAAGCTACCTCGTCTCCTCTTTGCAAAAAGATTGCCGAGGGGTTAGATACCTCTTTAAGACCCTTATCTGTCATCGCAAAAACACCAAGTTCATTTACGGCGCCAAAACGATTTTTATTACAACGAAGTGTTCTAAAATTACTATTATTCGAATCCTCCAGCATCATCGAACAGTCAATCATATGCTCCAGAACTTTTGGCCCAGCCAGAGACCCATCTTTTGTTACGTGCCCAACAAGCAAAAGTATAGTATTGGTCTCTTTAGCATAACGGATAAGCATTGCCGCACTTTCTCTGACCTGGGATACACTACCAGGGGCAGAAGCCACATCATCCAGGTGCATTACCTGAATAGAATCTACTGCTAAAATTTTAGGCTGATGCTTTGCCGCAGCGGCACAAATCATTTCGACAGAGGTTTCCGCCATAATTTGTAGCTTATCCAAAGGCAAGCCAAGTCGTTGGGCTCGCATTGCTACCTGCTGAGGAGACTCTTCACCGGTAACATAAAGAGATTTGTGTTTTTGAGCTAACGTACAAAGATGCTGTACCAATAAAGTGCTTTTTCCTGCACCCGGCTCACCTCCCACCAAAACACATGAACCAGATACCAACCCTCCACCTAAAACTAAATCAAATTCGGTAGTTCCAGTAGTTATTCTAGGCATTTCATCAATAGCTATGTCAGCCAAAGTACTTACTGAACCATTCGCTGCACCTGCAAAGCCAACATTACGTGAAGCTACAGAAGTCTTATGGGAGCCCAGCCTCAGCTCTATGAGGGTATTCCATGCAGAACATTCACTGCATTGACCCTGCCACTTTGTGAAATCGGCACCGCAGTCATTGCATACATACGATGATATTTTCTGCTTTGCCACTTACGAGCCCCCCTTCGGAAATTTATTGTTAGTCTACCACGAGAATTCCATGAAAATCCCCCGACAGTAAAACGTTCATTTCACTTTGAAATAGTTGCTATATAAAGAAGCGTGTAGGAAACGAGGGTAAAAATTTATACTAGAGAAAAAGCTCTTAGGGCGAATTTAGAAGAAATACACTATCGTTGATTCTTTAAATAAACTTACAACCACATTTCTGATAGAGTGTTCAGTATGTCTCTAATTCCTGAAAGAATGCTTACTATTTCAACCTCTCTAGCAGCCACAATTGGGCTAGAGGAAGCTGTTCTATTACAGGCACTTAATGAGCTTTTAAATCATAGAGAAAAAGAACAGATTGATGACTTTCATTGGGTTTCTGTAAAAATAGAGCATCTCCAAAAGATTACACCTTTCTGGGATATTTCTACATTACAGCGAGTTAGTTACAGTCTTCGAGATAAGGGTGTTTTATTGATTTCCTCTTCACCGATAATGGAAAGCAACGAGATTCGGTTTGCTTTTAATGAGATAGAAATACCCGAAAGGTCAAATACTGCCAAAAAAGCCATTGAAGACAACACTCATCAAAGACGGGGAGCAAAAACGCTACCGCAGTCATGGCTGCCAGAAAAAGATGTTCTCCGTCAACTAGAGCAGTACAATATTCCATCTCAATTTATCAGTGATCAATTACCAGAATTTATTATCTACTGGTCGGAGCGCAACGATCCTCAATTTAGCTGGGGATCAAAATTCATCAAGCATGTCCTACGCTTATGGCGTAACCATCAAACAGAAAATACAAAATTAGATTTACAAGTACCGATGAAAGCTAATTGGACTCCCTCTGAAGACGCCGTAGGTATTCTCGTTCGACAGGCGGGCGTTAACCGCAACTTCATTGAGGATGCCATACCGGAATTTCTTTTATATTGGTTAGAGCGAGGAGATACCTCTAATACATGGAATAGCCGCTTTGTAATGCACGTGAAGCGTCAGTGGGCAAAATTCACAGCTACAATGGAACAAGACTCAGATCCCAGACTAATCCCGCAAGACTGGCAGCCAAGTGAAGAACTTTATGAAGTTCTAGTCTTAGCAAACATTCCCCGAGATTTTGCGCTGCGACTATCCCCTGAATTTGTTCTTTATTGGAGAGAAAGCGGGCAGGCGTATAATTCATGGAATACAAAATTTTTACAGCAGGTAAAGCGGGAGTGGTCCCGACAGCAATCAGCATCTTCGCAGGTAATACAACATGAAAAAAAACAACGACTTAATCGACCAAGTAGTACAAGAGGTAGCAACCTCGTCGACGAGCTCAGTGATAGAAGCTGGGCCAGCAGCTAAACAATCACCTGAACTTATAGATACGATAAATAAGGTGTTTGCCTTGTTTAGGGTAAATTATCACAACCAATTTTATAGCGCATATACTGATACAGATGTGCTCAATCAAGCTAAACGTTTGTGGTTGGATGCGCTCTCCTATTTTACAGAAAAACAAATATTGCAGGGGGCCAAAAAAATTATAGTAACCTCAGACTACCTTCCCACACTGAATCGAATGCTTCAGTGCTGCGAAATGTGTGAATATGGCGATCTACCAAACCCAGAAAAAGCATATATGGAGGCTTGTAACGCTATTTCTCCTAAAACTGACTTTAATTGGTCACACTTAGCAGTCTACTACGCTGGGCTGGACACCGGGTGGTACCGCCTAAAAAATGAGGCGAAATCTAACAGCTATCCAGTATATTTAGAAAACTATCGCCGTATCTGTCGAGAAATTTCTCAAGGAAGAAAATTGCTCACGCCTATCGCCACAATTCAGGATGATGAGGCGAAGCATCCGTTAAGTAAGGTAAAGCTCAAAGCCAAGCTAGCATCATTAAAAAATGACCTGGGACTGGACTAAACACTTACCGTTAACTGCCCAATACACTCAAATATACTTTGACATCGACTTATGTCAGAATTTTTACTTCCACTTTGTCTACTTTTTGGAAGCCTCTAGGTAATTTGTTGCCTCGCCGACCCCTTTCGCCGCGATAATGGTCCAGGTCTGCCAATTTCATACTCAGATAGCGCTTTCCAGAATAAACAAGAAGCTGCTGCTGCTCGCCAACAACAGCCACAGCAGCCATAAATTCCTCTCTTAATTGAAGCCTGGAGGAGGGAATATTTATCAATTTATTACCTTTTCCTCGAGCAAGCTGAGGTAGATCTGCAAGAGGAAAAACTAACATCCGCCCCTCATTACTTACAGCGACAACTAAGTTTTTATCTATACCAGATACTAGTGTTGGCGAGAGTACTTTGCCTCCCTTAGGGACTGATATTGTTGACTTACCTGAGCGATTTTTTGTATATAAATCTTCAATTTTAGCCACAAAACCATACCCTGCATCCGTTGACAACAGCAAATGCTGTTTATCTTCCCCCATAATTAAACCATTAAAAGTTACACCAGAAGAGGCGCTTAGCCTTCCAGTTACTGGTTCTCCATGCCCTCTAGCTGATGGTAGAGAATGTGCAGAAACAGAATAAGTGCGTCCTTCAGAATCTAGCAAGATTACGTTTTGATTGCTGCGACCTTTTGCCTCACAAAGAAAATAGTCGCCTTCCTTGTAGCTTAGAGAAAGTGGGTCTAGATCATGTCCTTTTGCTGATCTAATCCAGCCCTTACCTGATAAGATAATAGTTACCGGCTCAGAAACTATCAGATCAGTCTCACTAAAAGCTTTTGCCTCAACCCTAGCTACAAGTGGCGATCTTCTGCTGTCGCCATACTCTTCAGACACTTCTAGCAATTCTCTTTTAATTAGTGTTTTTAGACGCTGAGGAGAACTAAGAATTTTCTCCAGTTCACCTTGTTCCTTAGCAAGTACTTCTTGCTCTGCACGGATCTTAAATTCCTCTAATCGTGCAAGCTGCCTCAGCTTTGTATCCAAGACGTATTCAGCTTGGGTGTCGCTTAAACTAAATCTATCAATTAATGCAGGCTTAGGCTCGTCCTCACTTCGCACTATCTGAATCACTTCATCTATATTAAGAAAGGCTATCAGGAGACCATCTAAAAGATGGAGCCGCTTTCCTACCTTATCTAATCGATAAGCTATACGTCGCTTAACAGTCTCCAAACGAAATGTTAGCCATTCTGATAATATATTTTTTAATGGCTTAACCTCAGGGCGACCGTTAATACCGATCATATTCATATTTATTCTGTAACTTTTTTCCAAATCAGTCGTAACAAATAAATGGTTTACTAAGACTTCAAGATTTACTCGATTTGATTTTGGAACGACAACAAGTCTAGTCGGATGCTCGTGGTCAGATTCATCTCTGAGATCAGCTACCATAGGCAATTTTTTTGAATTCATCTGCGAGGCAATCTGTTCTAAAACTTTTGAGCCTGAAGCCTGGTGAGGCAATGCCGTTACAATAATATCACCATCCTCTTCATGCCATACTGCTCGCATCTTTAAGCTGCCACGACCTGTTTCATAAACTTTTAGAATATCCTCGTAGGGGGTTATAATCTCGGCTTCTGTCGGATAATCGGGTCCTTTAATATGTTGATATAAATCTTCTAAAGTCGCCTTAGGTTCATCAAGCAAATGCACGCAGGCACTGATCAGCTCTCTTAAATTATGAGGCGGAATATCTGTCGCCATTCCTACAGCAATCCCAGTGGTGCCGTTTAGCAAAACATGTGGGGCTCTCGCCGGCATAATTATTGGCTCATCTAGGGTGCCATCAAAATTTGGCTTCCAGTCGACTGTTCCAAGACCTAATTCACTAAGAAGAATATCTGAAAACTTAGTCAATTTCGATTCGGTATAACGCATCGCTGCAAAGGATTTCGGGTCATCTGGTGCGCCCCAGTTTCCTTGGCCGTCAACTAATGGATAACGATAAGAAAATGGTTGAGCCATCAAAACCATCGCCTCATAGGCAGCGCTATCGCCGTGGGGATGGAATTTACCAATCACGTCACCCACGGTTCTCGCGGACTTCTTGTACTTTGCTGTCGACTTGAGTCCGAGCTCGCTCATTGCATAAATAATTCTTCTCTGAACAGGCTTAAGGCCGTCACCAATATTCGGTAATGCACGATCGAGAATAACGTACATTGAATAGTCCAAATATGCCTTCTCAGCATATTCCTGAAGGGGTATTTGTTCTGGAATTTCACCGATCAATAATGTTTCTGTCATGTCTTTATCGTCAACCCTTCTATTTAAAGTTTGTTCCAGGGAAATATTCACCAGAAATAGCTAATTTTAACTGCTCATTAGAAAACAATTTAAACTTCTATATCTCCGCTAAATTTCCAGTGCCTTCGAGCCATGCTTTTCTGTCATTTGCTCGTTTTTTCGATAGCAGCATATCCAGCATTTGATCAGTATTATCGCCTGATTCTATTGTCAACTGCACTAAACGCCGCGTATCCGGATTCATTGTGGTTTCACGCAGCTGCATAGGGTTCATTTCACCAAGACCCTTGAAACGCTGTATATTTATTTTACCACTTCTTTTTTCTGCTGAAATTCTATCTAAAATACCTTCCTTTTCGCTATCATCTAAAGCATAAAAGACATCTTTTCCTACATCTATTCTATACAACGGCGGCATGGCGACATACACATGCCCCGCATTAACCATTGGACGAAAATGTCTAACAAATAAAGCACACAACAGCGTAGCAATATGCAGGCCGTCGGAATCTGCGTCTGCCAGAATGCAGACCTTATGATATCTAAGGTTATCCAGATCTTCAGCCTGCGGATCAATACCTAGAGCAACTGAAATATCATGGACTTCTTGTGATGCAAGGATTTCTTCTCCATCAACCTCCCAGGTATTTAATATTTTTCCTCTCAAAGGCATAATTGCCTGAAATTCTCGACTCCGTGCTTGTTTGGCGGAACCACCAGCTGAATCCCCTTCCACTAAAAATATTTCACAAAGATCGGGGCTCCCAGAAGAGCAGTCTGCAAGCTTTCCTGGCAAGGCTGGACCTGCAGTTATTCGCTTTCTTGCAATCTTCTTGCTGGCCTTGAGACGCTTTTGGGCATTGTTTATAAACAGCTCTGCTAAAAGCTCAGCATCTTCTGTATGGTGGTTTACCCAGAGACTAAATGCATCTTTCACAATACCAGAAATAAATGATGCCGCTTCACGAGAAGATAAACGCTCTTTGGTTTGACCGGAGAATTGTGGATTTGCTAACTTAGAGGACAGCACAAATGCGCATTTATCCCAAATATCTTCAGGGGCTAGCTTAATGCCTCTAGGCAAAAGTTTTCTAAATTCACAAAACTCTCTCATAGCCTCCAATAATCCAGTTCGGAAACCATTGACATGCGTTCCCCCTTGAATCGTCGGTATTAGATTGACATAACTCTCTTGGATTACATCTCCACCCTCAGGCAACCATTGCACAGCCCAGTCAACTGCTGCCGCTTCAGCGTTAGAACTACCAACAAAAGGCTCTAGGGGAACAACTTCCCATTCTTTTGTCGCTCCCTGAAGATAATCTTTCAAGCCATCTTCATACAACCATGTGTCAGCCTCACCAGTAACTTCATCACTAAAGCTCACCTCCAGACCGGCACAAAGAACCGCTTTTGCCCTCAGTACATGCTTTAGGCGTGAAATAGAGAATTTGATCGAATCAAAGTACTGCGGGTCCGGATAAAAGTGCACCAAGGTTCCTGTATTTCTTTTTCCGCAGCTATCTATAATTTCAAGTTCTGATGTCTTATTTCCACCAGAAAAAATCATATGATAAACGCTACCATCACGCCTAATTGTAACTTCCAATCTAGATGAAAGTGCATTAACTACGGAAACACCTACACCATGAAGGCCGCCAGAAAATTTATAATTTTTTCCAGAGAACTTACCCCCTGCATGCAATGTAGAAAGAATAACCTCTACGCCAGGCAAACCTTGCTCCGGGTGCATATCTACCGGCATACCACGACCATCATCTAAGACAGATAAAGATCCATCTTTATAGTGCGTTACAGCGACTTTTGTAGCATGCCCAGCAAGCGCCTCATCAATACTATTGTCGATAGCCTCTTGGGCGAGATGATTGGGGCGCGTCGTGTCCGTATACATTCCTGGACGTTTTCTTACTGGATCCAACCCCGTTAAAACTTCAATATCTTCTGCGGTGTAATTGCTCATAAAAAAATCGACTATGGTTGTAAAAAATCAATAATGGCGGGTAAGTGCTGTTCATAGTTTTGAAAGCCGTGATCGCCGCCAGGTTCAATAGTTAAAGCGCACTGGGAATACTCCATTTTCGCCTGACGATAGTCTAGTACTTCGTCTCCTTTTTGCAGTAGCACCCAAATGTTACTTGGCTTCAGCATCTCTATAACGTCCAAATCTCGTAAAACATCAATATGATGTTGAGTTAAAGTATAATGCTCGCCAGAATGATAATTAGTGTTTTCCCCTAAATAACTGACCATCGACTCGTAAGGTCTTACAGCTGGGTTAATGAGCACCGCTTTTAAGGCATACTTTTGAGCGAGCCAAGTTGCGTAGTAGCCCCCCAAAGAGCTGCCAATTAACCCAATCGAATCTTTGTGCTGTTCAATAATTTCCTCTAACTGACCGATGGCGACAAAAGTGTCTCCATTTAGCGCTGGGCAAATAAAATTATCGTCCGGAGAGACTTTTTTCAACCATTCGTTAGTTTGCTTTGCTTTAGAAGAAGCAGGGGAGCTATTAAATCCATGAATATAAAGTATTATCATAACCGCCCAAAATATTTCGCATCAAAACACTACTATAGTGATATAAATTCTTTCAAGAGAACAGCTAAATAAGAGCGTGTTGCGCAAACAAAATAAAAAATTTGTATTGGGGTCAACCAGACTCTTAATATCAAGACTTTAGGTAACGAACTCCAGTATCAAAATGACCATTTGGATAAAGTTCAATCCATCGATAACCAGGGGCTTTATTATCTAATTGAAAATATTCGATATTCTCAGCAAATTGATAACATGTTGATGGAGTGCTATAAACAAGGACATTATTCCAATTAGCCGCTCTTTCTTGATGGACATGTCCATTAAATACCGCCTTAACATTATCATGCTTAGTTAGTATTTTTTCGATCTCTATGCTGTTTGATATACAGTGCTCGTCTAGCCACTTAGAATTTATGCTCATAGGGTGATGATGCACAAAGAGCAAAATAAAATTACTCTGATATTCTTGCAACAAGGACCTCAAATTTTCAATTTCATCTTTTATGAGTCTCCCTGCTGGGCTTTTAGGGACAGCGCTGATTAAAGAGATGATAACCCAATTTTCTTTTTTTTCTACGCGTACAAACGGCTGCGAAATCACTTTGCTCATCAAAGCAAAATTGTCATGATTTCCTGGTAGCCACCTATAATCTATGAGAGATGATTGCATTGTATCTGAAAAAATCTGGTACGAAGATTTTTTCCCTGATGAAGAGATATCGCCGGAAACAACAACTAAGGAAGGAGTATATTTTTCTTTGATATCACGCAAAACACTAGAAAAACTTTCGTAAGTATTTACACCATGAGATACAAAATTTTTCTCTGCACCTAAATGACAGTCTGTAATTTGGACAATCCTTACCATATCGGCTCTTTTCAATTTACTCCCTTAATGCAAAGCTGTTAAATCTGGCATAAAAAACTACTTGAGGATAACGTCAAAATAGTAGATCTAAAATACTGCATCAGTGTCATAACCGAATTCAAGACAGTATGCCAGCCACTCTGAAAGGAACTTATTCCACTGTGATTTCTCATCAGGGGAATACATATTTTTATTTAATTGTTCGTAACATTGGTGTATATACCAATCTCCATCACACGACACCACCTCTGCCATCTTTGCATCGTGATACAGTCTTAATTTTAAGAGGGGTAATTTCAACCATGTATTTAGTTTTTTACATGGAATATATTCGCCCGCTTCCTCATCAAGACTTATTAGCGTTGTATAAGGTGTTCTCTCGATCACTTGCAAGCGCAGTATATGCTTTCCTGTTTTATGAATACGAATCTTGCGCTGTTCCGTGCAGTCAATTTCAGGGAATAGCCTCATTAGCCGCACATAGTTAGCGTCTCCGTCCGCCATATAGCCACGAAGGTCTACTTTATACTTAGCCTTAATGTTGACTGAAAAATTACCTTTCATAAATCTGATTATCGCCAAACTAATATTTAAATAAATTTATTCAAATGGTTTTGCAGCCACATCAAACAAATTGTAGTTGCCGCATTATTACATTGCCCTCTTTCTAAGCATAAAAAAACATCATCTTGAGCCATGACATGCAAGAAAATATCTTCAGAGTGATCATTCATGCCACAAACACCATTCTGGTTAGTTAAATCGACCAGCCCACAATAGAGATGCATTTTCTCATTTGTCCCTCCAGGGCTAGCCCAATATTCATAAATAGACTGTAATTGCACATTATCAATATTGACTTCTTCTTGAACCTCTCGAGAAGCTGCCTCTTCCAGAGACTCATTATGATCAACCATACCAGCAACAACCTCAAATAACCAAGGACCGTTTTTGTCATTTAACGCCCCGATTCGAAACTGCTCAACTAGCCCAATCAGCTTATGTACAGGGTCATAAAGCAGAACACCCACAGCGACACTTCGTTTAAGCAATTCTCGATCTATAGGCTTGCTCCAGCCGCCAGAAAAAAGCTTATGACGCAAAGTAATTCGAAACATCTTAAAAAAACCAGAAAACACCTCTTCTTGGTTTTGAATCAAAACATCCTGGGAACCATACTTATGCTTAGGTAGAACCATATTTAAATCCCTATCACCTGTTTATATGTCAGAAAGTGCCATTATACAGCCCCTGCAATAATGGCTAGTTAGGAGAAATCTGATAAACTTCATAAAGTTTTTATCGCTGGGTCTAGAGAAACCAAATGAATCATTTTACTAATTTTATTATTCTGATGTGCATAATTTTTTTCGCTCCGCTTTGTTGGAGCGCAGATACATTATCAAAAATTTATGAGCTCTCCTTGACTAACGATTCACAATTATTAGCTGCTAAGGCCGAGTATCTCGGAAAAACAGAATTAAAAAATATAAGTAGAGCATTGCTGATGCCTTCAATCAAAGCGGTAGCTAACTATAGGGAACAAGAATCGAAAGGGTCAGCAACCCGAGTTTTAGGTGCAGGTGGTTCAATATTTGGCACCAAAGGGAACGTCGACCAAGACTCAAAAAGCTATGCGATAAATCTCACTCAACCAATTTTTGATGTGCCAGCATGGTTTGCTTTTAAAACAGGGGTTCAGCTAAGCTTAGAGGCAAAATTAAAATTTTCGGCAGACCAGCAATCTCATATAATAAGATGTGCAGATGCCTATTATGGAGTCCTTAGAGCGGAAGAAAATCTAGAGCACATGACTGCAGAGAGGGAAGCTCTAAAGAGCCAATTAAAACAAATTAAAAGACGTTTTGGTGTAGGCCTATCCTTAATCACTGAAGTTCATGAAGCCCAAGCTGTCCTTGACAACGCACAAGTTGCATTATTAGAAGCGGAAACCAATCTAGCTATAGTTTTTGAGGGGCTTACACTACTAACAGGAAGGCCCCATAAGCAGCTACTTGGGTTGAATTCTGATTTCCCCATCATAAAACCAGAACCGCTAGATCGTCAAACATGGGTTCAATTTGCTATCAATAATAACTTTTCTCTCAGGGCTGCCAAGCATGCCCAAGACGCTGCAGAGCAAAATGCAAAATCTAAAAAATATGCACACCTACCAAAATTACAGGGATCAATGAATTTTTATGATTCTCGCTCTGATAATTATTTTTCAGGTATAGACTTAAGCAATGGTACTGGATTTTCAAGTCCATCTGAAAGCAATGAAATTGGTCGCAATATCGGACTAGAGCTAAGCTTACCTATTTTTACTGGAGGTCTAGTAAGTGCTGAAAGAAGAAAGGCTGTACAGGAGTACATTCAGCTAAGAGAAACCTGGATAGGGAAAAAAAGAAGCACTATGCAGCAAGCTAGATCTAAACACTTGCAGGTTTTCACCAGCATTTCTAGAGTTGATGCTCGTAAACGCGCTTTAGGTTCCGCAAAAAGCGCGCTAATTTCTACTGAAGAAAGCTATGGAGCAGGCACTCGCAACATTTCTGATGTTTTAGTTTCACAACAAAATCTTTACCAGGCCAAGAGAGACTATGCCGACTCACGTTATGACTACATAATAAGCTTACTGCACCTCAAGGAAGTGGCCGGACTGCTAAGCCCTCAAGACCTTATTGATCTTGATGTCTGGCTCGATCCAGCAATTATCGTGATGCAACCTGTAGTTCAATAATTTTCATCAGCTTATCTAAAGCGCCACGATTGCCATCTGCTATAAGTTTAGCGGCACTCCCCATCCGTTTAGCCTCCACAGTATCCTTAAGGATTTCGGAGACAACTACTGCCATGGTGGCTGAATCTTGGCAAATTGACATGCCATTAGCATTTTTCAGTAATCGCGACACTTCAGAAAAATTGTACAGTGATGGGCCGCTTATTAATGGGGCTCCCCAGATAGCGGGCTCAATTAGGCTATGCCCTCCAGCTGGAATTAAACTCCCCCCAACAAAGGCAACATCACACGCTCCATAAAAAAGCATAAGCTCCCCCATCGAGTCTCCCAGTAAAACTTGGTCATTCTCTACTGGTTTGAAGCCATCACTTCTTTTGACAGTAACCAAGTTATGTTCTTCGCAGAGTTGCGCAACTTCAATAAATCTTTCTGGATGCCTGGGCACTATAACCAATAAAAGCGCTGGGTAACTCTTACTTATTTGCTTGTACGCATTAAGCACAATTTCATCTTCGCCACGGTGTGTACTCGCTGCTAAAAATATTTGTCTTTTATTCGCATCAGACCATTCTGCTTTTAACTCAGATGCTCTAAGTATTAATTCGCTATCTAACATCGCATCAAATTTTATATTTCCGGCAATAGTTAGCCGTGACGATGGCAACCCTAGCTTTAAAAAATTTTCTGCATCATCTTTATGCTGTGCAACTATATGGTCGACTTTATGCAGCATTTTTTTTGTAAGTCGAGAAAATTTCTGGTACCCCTTTAAGGATTTTTCCGACATTCTTGCGTTGGCTACAATAATTGGTATCTTAATGTCATTGCAATAATGGATTATATTAGGCCACAACTCTGTTTCCATAATTATCACCAAACTAGGATGAGTCCTTTTGAGGAAACGATTCACAGCACCTGGAAGGTCGTAAGGGGCATATACGTGATAAACACTGCTGGGGAAAATTGATCTTACTCTTTCTGAACCTGTCAGCGTAGTGGTCGTGACAACCAAAACTGTTTCAGGGTAACGTTTCTGAATTTTTTTTATTAAAGGAGTTGCTGCTAATGCTTCCCCTACTGAAACAGAGTGTATCCAAATCACTTTTTCATCTATATTAATCTTTGGAACAAAGCCAAATCTTTCATACCATCGCCTGCCATATTTCGGTGTCTTGAAGGCACGCCAGAACATTCTCAACATTACCAAGGGCGTTAAAAAATAAACTAAAACTGTATAAAATTTACGATACATATAAGAGCACCCAACAAAAAATTTACATACATTTAACTTCAACTAGCCAATAGAACCAAATTCTTCTGAAAGCATAATGATATTAGTCAGGCTATACTAGTCTTCTAAAAAAATGCCTAAAAACACATGAAGCACTCAAATTTTTATAACTAGAATATAAGTTAGGGCAATCGAAAGGGATTCCGATAGCGTGATTGAAGATGATCAACAAACAATGACCTGCGATGTTGCTATTATTGGTGGTGGCGTTGCTGGATTATGGTTGCTAAATCGCTTGGTCAGCAGGGGGTACAATGCAATATTATTTGAAAAAAATGCTCTTGGAAGCGACCAGACTGTAGCAAGCCAAGGAATGATTCATGGCGGAATGAAGTATACGCTTGGGGGAACTCTCACTGGAGCATCAGAGGCTATTGCTGAAATGCCACTACATTGGCAAAAATGTATGGCTGGCGATGGTGATGTCGATCTAAAAGGAGCCACTAAATTAAGCAATCATTTTTATATGTGGTCTAGTAAAAGTATTTTGTCAAAAATGACTACATTTTTAGCTAGCAAGGCTGCGCGTGGTCGCATAAACAAAGTCCCTAAAGACGATTTGCCTCCTATTTTTCAACACAGTCAATTTAAAGGTAGTGTATACAGGCTGCTCGATATAGTTTTAGACGTACCCAGTGTCGTTCGAGCTCTAGCTAATAACTGCTCTGCCCGTATTTTTAAAATTGACTGGGAGCACACTAGATGGAAAAAAGACTCGAAAAATAGAGCATCCCTAATATTCTCTTATAACAATCAAGAATACTCGTTGAATGCAGACCAGTTTATACTGACTGCAGGCGAAGGAAATGAGTCTATTTTAGATAAAATTGGCGAAAAGTATCCTCGCATGCAGAGACGGCCCTTGCATATGTTAATGGTAAAGCATGCTTACCCTCATTCTTTTTATGGTCATTGCTTAGGCGCAGAAAAAACCCCCAAGCTCACCATATCAAGCCACCCTTGCGGTGATGAGAATCAAGTTTGGTACCTAGGTGGCAGTCTGGCAGAAAAAAGTGTTGGGCTGCCTGAAGAAATTGTCATTGAAAATGCAAAAAAAGAACTTGCTAAGTTAATGCCTTGGGTTAGTTTAGCTAATGCTGAATGGGCAACATTATCCATAGATAGAGCGGAGCCAAAGCAACTAAATTTCTCTAGGCCTGATAAAGCATTTGCTAGTATCACCAAAAATCACTCAAATATAATTACAGCGTGGCCCACCAAGCTGACCTTATGTCCCAATTTAGCTGATGAAGTCATTACATTATTAGTCGAACGAAAAATAAAAAATACTGACAGACCTATACCTAAGCTATTTTTTTTAAGTCCTCCAAAAATAGCCGAAACCCCTTGGCACAAAGCATTTGGAGAGTAACCTTGCTTCCCAGAAAAAATTTTGGCAACACCGGTATTAAAGTTAGCACCTTGGGCTTAGGGACCGTTAAGCTCGGTCGCAATGAAAGAGTAAAGTACCCTCAGAGGTACTCTATTCCTGATGATCGAGATGCTGCCAGTTTAATAGCTCAGGCACGTGGTCTTGGTATCAATTTAATCGACACAGCACCGTCCTATGGAAACAGTGAAGAGCGATTAGGTAGCCTACTAAAGGGGTCACGCAATCAATGGATAATTTGCACCAAGGTTGGTGAAGAATTCAAGGACTCAGAATCAGAATTTGATTTTTCACCTCAGCATACGCGCTTTAGCATTGAGCGGAGTCTAAAAAGGCTTAACACGGATGTTATTGATATTGCTCTTGTCCACTCAGACGGAGATGATATAAACATTATCAAAAATTATGGAACTCTAGAAGCCCTCGCCCAGCTTAAGGCTGAAGGAAAAATTCGAGCCTTCGGCATGTCCTGTAAGACTTTGGAAGGTGGACTATTAGCTGCAAAACAGTCTGACGGCGTAATGGTTACATGGAACCTAGAATACAGTGATGAGCTTCCAGTTATTGATTATTGCTCTCTTCACAACAAAGGGGTGTTTATTAAGAAAGCTCTGGCTAGCGGCCATGCTGCTAAGTCAATAGCCGATAATTCCGTAAATAAAAGTTTTCAAATGGTTCTGGAACACCAGGGAGTAAGCAGTGCAATTATAGGGACAATAAATCCTCATCATCTTGCCGCTAATGTAGCAGAAGCAAAGAAAATTTTACGCCAGCAGACCTAGCAAGCGCAGTTTATTTTTTTTGAATTTTATTAACAATAGAGGTCGTTGAGCAGCCCTCAAAAAAGCCTAAAACACTCACCTTTCCCCCATAAGATTGAACAATCTCGCAACCAACGACTTCTTTCGGGCTATAGTCTCCACCTTTAACCAATACATCTGGCTTAATTAACTCCAACAGCCGCTTTGGAGTAGAGTCACCGAAAGAAATTACCCAATCTACAGACTCGAGCGCTGCCAGAACTGCCATGCGTTGATCCACTGAATTAATTGGACGACCCGGACCTTTTAAATTTGAGACAGAATTATCATCATTTATAGCCAAAATCAATCTATCGCCTGACTCTTTAGCTTGCTTAAGATAGCTGACATGGCCAGCATGAAGGATATCAAAACATCCGTTTGTGAATACAATTTTTTCCCCTCGAGACCTCGCTTCTAGAACCCCAGCTATTAATTGTTCATCGTTCGTTATTCCGAATTCAGCGCCTTGATCTTTACTTATGGCTTTAGATAGCTCCAACTGACTGATGGATGATGTACCCAATTTTCCCACTACAATTCCGGCAGCGATATTGGCCATTCTCACTGCATCTAATATTTCGACTCCAGATGCTAGCGCACCTGCTAAAACTGAAATAACGGTGTCTCCGGCACCAGTGACATCGAAGACTTCTCTGGCATTAGCAGGTAAGTGGAAGGGAGGGAGATCTTGTCTGAGAAGCGTCATACCCTTATCACTTCGAGTAATTAGCAGGGCCTCTATGTCTAGGGAAGCCATCAATATCGCGCCGTTTTCAGCCAACATTTTCTCGCTAGAGCAGGGGCCGACAACAGCTTGGAACTCAGAAAAATTTGGGGTTAAAATTGTAGCGCCTTTGTATCGATCAAAGTCAGTCCCTTTTGGGTCTATAAGCACAGGAATTTTATGTTTACGAGCTAGCTTTATCAGTGGACATGGATCCTGCAAGGAGCCCTTCCCGTAATCAGAAAGGACTAGCACTCCTGAGCCAAAAAGCAGTGCCTCAGTTTTTTTCGACACTTTTAAGGAGTCTTCTTTAGTAAAATAATCTTCGAAGTCTAATCGGAGGAGCTGTTGATGCTGGCTGATAATTCTAAGTTTTTTAATTGTTGGTTTAGAGCTTGAAACCTGCAAATCACAAGATATATTTGCAGCCTCCATTTTGACCTTAAGAGCCTTACCGGCATCGTCATCTCCCACAACGCCAATAACTGTAACGGAAGCACCCAAAGATGCTAAATTAAGTGCAACATTACCTGCGCCACCAATCCTCTCTTCGGAGTGATCTACGTCCACAACCGGCACCGGAGCCTCAGGAGAAATTCGGCTAGAAGCCCCATGCCAATAGCTATCTAGCATGATATCTCCTGCCACGAGCACCTGAGCTAAATCAAATTGCGGGACAACAAATGTCATGAAAATATCCTATATCAGAATTTCTACTTCCAGTTATATTAACATAGCGTGTTTTAAATAATATCTTATAGAAAAACTTAGTCTACCCAGACGTCTTTCTATGCTCGTTAATGCTAAGTGCGGCTATTATGGACATCGGTACAAATAATAATAGCCATAAAGGTGAGGGGGTTATAAGCAGCTTACTGCCATCAAATAGAGTAGTTGCTGCTCCAGCGACCAATATTATTGCCCATGGTTTTGCATCTGTACTAGAAATGCCTTTGTACACAAATAACATAAGCAGCCATACATAAGCAAAAAACTGCACTGCTCCTCCTGTGTGCAGTTGACCAATATAAATACTATGGGCATGCATAAAAAATTGACCATGTGCCTGAACAATCTCTGTTTTCCATCCGTTCATACCGCAGCCAAACATGTAGCCGCATTGCTCCCATTTATCAAAAAATATCATCCAAATGTCATAACGATATGAGCTTCTCCCAAAAAATATACTTGGGCTTACATCCCAAAGAATAGTGAGATAAATAAAAGCGGTGCCAGCAACTGATAAGCAACTGATATATAAAACCCAATTGAGCTTTTTTTCAACCATAATATAAAAAATAATCATTGCAAAGACAGCAACAAAGGCAGACCGAGAAGCAGTCAGCATGACAACCAAAAGCCCGAGGATTAATATAAACAACAGATAGAGTAAATGGATTTTATTGGCAGCTATATCTAGTACTGTATATTTTTTGGAGCCTTTGCAATACACTAAAAATCCGGCAACATAGGCCACAAAAATACCAGCAAAGAAAGACGGATGAGAAAGTCCGCCTAGCCCCCACATCCTTACACCAAAAGGTCTACTAGCAACAGAATCCTGGCTTCCAAAAAAAAATAAATACACGCAGCCAGCAGCAAAAACTGAGAGCACAAAGGCTGAAAAAATTGTAAGCAGGCCTGGGAAGTTTGGCCTACTGGTGACGATAATATAAATTGCTAAAAATAGACCATAAATATACAGGAGACGCTTAAAATACCTCCATAATAATGCCTCAGAATAAAATTCTGACCAGAAAACGGTGCACACAGAATAGAACAAAAAAACAAAAAAGGCATTTACTAGAAAAGAGCTGTGCAAATCAATAAAGTGTCTTTTTTTAGCACAGAAAAATAACGGAAGAAGCACCAGACCAAAAAAAATATTATTGTGTACTTTTGGAACATCAATACATAAATACCCAAATAAAAAAACTATCACCCCGCACATTAAAAAGTCGGTCCGCACCAAATCTGACTTCCAATGAATTTTTTTCACTCTACTTTCCTATAGCAAATTTAAACAACTTACGAAAGAATTGGTCATTTTCTTGAGTTATAACCAAACTGGGACTTAGTGCGTCAAGTATAATGCCTGCATGGTTCTGGAAGGCATGTTCTTTTGTAAGCTTTAATCCATTTTTTATAATGGTCTTTTTTAATTCTCTGCTGTTCTCGATGAGGTTTATTTTTTTAACAAGCTCTTCGGCAGAGGAATATAAGACTACATTAACCATATCCTTGAAACCAATTAACCCATCCTCTGATGGAATTCGATATGTGCAAAGTAAACAGCCCGCAGCCAACGCCTCATAATTTTTTATCATATATTCACCCAGGCCGGCATCAGAACTAATAAAATAAACTATTTTATTAAGAAGATCATTATATCCCTGGCCCGGCTCTGCTCGAGGAAATTCTAGAGGGATAAGACGGGCGATATCATTGAGCATTTTTTGCCTGAGTCCATATACTTTACTTCCTGTTCTCCCCACAAATGCATGCTTAATCGGTCTATGTTGGCTCTTGTTGTATATGACCGACTCATCAAAAGACTTACCAATATAAACTGCATCTATTCCATTTTTTATAAACTCTGTAGCTACAAAACCACTGGTTGTTAAAGCTCTAGCTCCTGGAATTGATTTATAAAATTTACTAAATTTTCCATACCAGCGAGACTCTTTAATGTAATTCTGACAACTATCTTCTTCGTAAAAAACTAATCCTTTTATTCTACGAAATTTCTTCACATGCGCGAAAATTAGCCTAAATGGCAGATCTATTAGAACCCTGTCGTATCTGTCACAGTCCTTTAAATTTATATGATTATAAAATTTTCTAGCCTGAATTCGTGTTAACTTTATTAGAACCAAGTTACATTTTTCACTCAAGTATTCATAAAGCCTACTGTTCTCTGGATTCCTCTCTTCTATACTAACAACTAAAACGTTTAATTTTTTTTGCTTAATCACTGAGCCAGGCTCCTAGTGCTTTTCTTATATAACCTAGTCGTAGTGCAGCCAACGGGGATAAAGAAATAGCTCTCCTGTAAAAAAATAGAGACTCTTTCCTTTGACCTGCCATATAGAGTGTTCTAAAAATTGATAGACATCTTCTAGCCCTATATGCCTCTTCATACTTAGCAGCCCAGATAGGTAATGCGGTGCAAGCAAAAATATGATCTACAACCTTCTCTCCAACTTCCTTGGCGTAACTCGTATTATGACGGAGACTATCTTCATGCTTGTGAACCACCGTCATTGGGAATCGAACTAATTCACACTCATAAATTGCCAGTAATTTAGCCATAAAAGGTATATCTTCTGAGCTTCTGAGCTCAACTGGATAACTTATTTTATCGAAAACTTTACGGTGAACAAATTTCGCGCAGTGAGATAGATTTAATTTTTTGAATATATATGCTGAAAATCGCTTTTCATTGCTCTCTGGCAAAGGGTTTGTAAAACTATACGAGGCGACCCCATCAGGGCTAGTAGAGATATGGTCTCCAAAAAATACATCTGGATGTTCTGAATCTGCCAACCTTTTTCGTAAAAATTTCAAACTATTTGGAGACATCTCATCATCGGCATCAAGAAAAAAAAGATACTCTCCTAAAGAAAGTTTGGCCCCATAATTTCTTGCAGTGGCAGGCCCCTGATTTTCCTGTAGATAATACTTAATTTTATTGTTAAATTTTTTACAGTACTCGCCTGCAATCGCAGGTGTGTTGTCAGTGGATCCATCATCGATGATTAAAATCTCATAATCATCGCCCCCCTGATTTAATATGGAGTTTATTGCCCTGCCGAGAGTTTTAGCATAATTATATGATGGAATAATAATACTAAATACCAGCTGATGCTTATTTAAAGCTGTCATGGCTTATCCAAATTTATCTTTCAGTCCAGATTGATATAAATATTTTTTGTGCACGTGCATAGGCTTCTAGTGAGAGCCACCAATTATGACAATGACTCAAGAAGGGATTTATCTTTCACAACTAAAACATCCTCCATAATCAAAAACTGCAAGTCTGATCCAAAAAACATATTTAATGCATCCTCTGGTGAGCAGACCATAGGTTCTCCTCTTCTATTTAGTGAAGTATTTAACACGACTCCGTTTCCAGTAAGCTTCTCCATCTCTTCCATAAGCTCGTAATACCGTGGATGAAACTGCTTGCTTAAAGCTTGAGCTCTAGCTGTTCCATCCTCATGAACTACTTCAGGAACGCGATCTTTCCAGTCTTCATTAACTTCAAAGGTAAAGGTCATAAAGGGTGCTGGATGGTTATTCTTAAACATCTCAGGCGCAACTCTATCTAGCATGCTGGGGCAAAATGGCCTCCATCTTTCTCTGAACTTGATTTGCTCATTTATGAGACCTGCAACACCTGCAGAGCTTGGACAGCCTAAAATAGACCTACCACCCAAAGCTCTTGGGCCAAATTCCATTCTCCCCTGAAACCAAGCAACAGGATTTCCATCTGCTAAAATTTTTGCTACTTTCTGCGGCACCAGGTCAATGCTCTTATAAAATGGCTTCCGACTATCAATGTTGCAAGCCTCCATACATAACTCATTAGAAAAACTAGGGCCCAAATAAACATGCTCCATTTTTTCAGGCTTTATACCTCTTTTTATAAGAGCAAAAGAAGCGGCGCCAATTGCAGTGCCAGAATCACCAGATGCAGGCTGTACAAAAAGTTCTTGCACATATTCTGTCGCAATTATCTTTTGATTTAGCTTAACGTTCAGGGCCCCGCCTCCCGAAAATGCTAACTTCCCAGTTTCTTTAATAATATCCCCTAAATAATGATCCATTAGCTTTAGCACAATGTCTTCAAATAAGGCCTGAATAGTAGCGGCATAATCAATATAAGGCTCATCTGCAATGTCCCCTTCTCTTTTGGGGCCAAGCCAATCGATCAACTTAGGACTAAAATAAAACCCTACTCCATTTTCTTTATGGCGCCTCAAGCCTACAGTATTAACAAGTTTAGTATTAACTTTAAAATTCCTACCATCAAACTCAATTAATCTTGAAAAATCATGCTTTGTTGGGTCTCCATATGGAGCCATTCCCATAACCTTGTATTCTCCGTCAAGCATCTCAAATCCTAAATATTCAGTTATTGCGCCATAAAGTCCGCCTAAAGAATCAGGATCATAAAACTCTTTTATTTTATGGATCTTTCCATTTTCGCCATAACCAAAAAACGTGGTGGCGTATTCACCCTTGCCATCCACACCCATAATGGCAGTTTTTTCTTTAAAACCACTCAAGTGATATGCACTGGATGCGTGAGCTAAGTGGTGCTCTACAGGTTCGAACTCTATTTTTTTCGGATCAATTCCTATATCGCTCAGCAAGCTAAATACCCTATCACGATAGCGTCTATAACGTCGATTGCCGTTTAGCAAAGCATCTAAGGCGCGGTCAGGGGCATACCAATATCTTTTTGCGAAATGCCAGCGCGCTTTAGACAAGATAGATATAGGCGCAAAAGGCACCGCTACCACATCAACTGACTCCGGGTTAATGCCAGCAAATTCCAGGCAAAATTTTGCTGCATGAAATGGCATTTTTCCTTTAGCATGTTTATCGCGTATAAATCGCTCCTCTTCTGCAGCAGCGACCAGTTTTCCATCAATATAAAGAGCTGCAGAAGCATCATGATTTAATGCACCAGAGATGCCAAGAACAATGATAGACACAATTAGACCTTTTTATTAGTTAAAGTAATATTAAGTTTCTTCGCAAAAGGCCGTAGGAGTTTTTCGAAATATATCCAAGTATCACCCTGCCAATTTTCCATAAACCTTTCTATATCTCGAGTAAAAGCTCGGTTGAGAGAACCATCTGACTCGTGCCATTGGAGTGAATCCAAATCAATAACATGGAGTGTCTTGCCAGAAATAATAAAGTTTGTAGCCTTCATGTCCCCATGGGTAACTTGGCCGTGAAATAAAATATCAAACAAACGAAATACCTCCTTACCTAACCAACTTGGCACTTTCTTTGCCTTCGAAGCGAGCAGCCATGCTCGAAGGTCTTTTCCTTCAACAAATTCAGTAACAAGGTAAGCCTCTCGGCGAAATAGGCCATGTTTGTTTTCCCTCATAGCTATAGGCTTAGGTGTATTAATTCCAAGTAAAATAAGTCGATGGGCGCCTTTCCATGACACGCAGGCTCTACTAGGGCGTAAACAACGGCTCAGCTTATGCTGTAAGTCCTTAATATTATAACGTTTTATTACCCAGCTGCAGTCACCAACAGCCACATTAACCACAGTGGCACTATTTCCACGTTTAATAAATTTTGACTGCCCTATGACCACCTCTGGCTCTTCAATTAATTGATTCAGTTTTTTCGTCAAATAATTCTTTTTAATAGTAGCGAAGAAATGGCGCCTTTTTATTACATGAAACTGCGTACATGAGCGCATAGTTTTTGATATGTATCGTTTAATACGCAGCTCTCTCGTATTCCTTACTTTTTTCAAAAAATCATCTGCAAGGGTTAAATCTGTGGTGTATGAGCTAATTACAGAAGAAATGATATCGTCATAGTCTGGAACCATCTGGGCAAAAAATAACGCCAAATTGTTTTCTGGATTCCTTAATTTTTTTATACCTCCTCCATCTATCATGTAAATTTTGCCTTGGCTAAGCATAAAATTACCTAAATGGACATCTGACTGCATCCAGCCGTTGCAATGTAACATCCCTATCAATTTTGTAGCGCTGCTAAGCAATGGCTGAAGTTGCTCTTTGGAAAGACTCTCATAGCAATTCTGCAAAGTGGTCGCTTGAGGCAAGAATTCAGTAGCAATAAAATATCCGCCTTCCTTATCCGCTAAACCCCAAATTTTTTTCGGATAAGGCACTCCAGATTCCTGCATGGCATGAAGGCCAGCTTGTTCAATCTCAAGATATTTTCGCTCAAAGAATAGCTTAACTAAGGCTTCCGCACCGCCCCAACTGGAACGAAAAGCCAACCGTTTTCCTGGTAAGTGCCTAAAAATTTCTTCACAGATAAAGGGGTCACTGCCAAGAATCTCCAGCTCAAATGGAGCATGTGGGGCACTTTTTGCGGACTTAAGATAACCAAGAGATAATAATTTAGTCAACTCTATAGTGCCTCCAAAAAAAATTCAAAGAAATGACGCCTATAAAAGTTAGTATAGATTTTCAACTATGATATCCCTTTCGAATACCCTTATGGTGTAGGCTTTTTGCCTCAATGACAATAGATTTCCAGAAACCGCTGTCATTCTTCAGTGTTTCTCTAAGAGAGATTTGTTTGTATTCTCGAATAAAACAAAGGATATCTCTTTGATCAAACCCCGCCCTGTTTGCTGAGTAATAAAGTGCTGATAAATCTTTATGCCTCCAACGCCTAGGGGTGCGTTTACGAATTTGAGCACGATGAAGATCAATCAAAGAAATTGGCTTTTTAGCAATAGGGTCTTTTGAATGCTGGTCAGAAACACTGATTAAGAAATGACACAGATAATAATCTCGATGGTTGACGCCATTCTCATGTATTGTTCTAGAAATTTTTGCAAGCCTTCTGATCAAGCTGCGTTTTTGGAATGGACCCATGTTGGCCAAGGATTCTGAATTGCAGTACTCATCTAAAGCTTGGGTAGGTTCAATCGCCTCTGTGATCAAAAAAGATTTTCTATTTGCTGGATTCCACCCATTCGAACCAAAAGCCTTGACTGTCATTGTCTGGACTCCCAGCTCACTGAGACTAACAATAGCTTGATATTCGTTTTCAGCACCTAAAATAGGGCGGCGCAAGCAAATAAAATTCTTGAGAATTTCGATCCACCCTACTCCGGTATGGGTCTTTACAAAGTAAGCCTTACCATCAAACTCAAAACGACTCGTGCATCGATCGCCCATATCACGAAAAGTTTCACCTGAGAGCATAAACACTTCTTTAAACGGATCTAAGTGTTGCCACTTAGTGGCAAAAGGCTCAGCTAGAAATAATTTCATTCAACTCTATCCATACGATTTTTTGCAACCCATTTTTTTTCAATTACCCGATCGACTATATCTGCAGCTTTTACCGGCATATCATAAATATCCGCTTCTTTAGAAAAATTAATTCCATTTTCACGCCATTTTAGCTTATCTGCCAGTAGCATTTCTTCCAATCTATTATTATAGACCGTCTGAGAATATGGGGATTCTAATAATATGCCTGATTTTGCTTTTTTTACATAATGGGCGTATCCGCATACATCTGTTACTAAAGAGGGCAGCCCAGCTACAATTGCTTCAAGTATTACTCCCCCAGTATTTTCAGCGTAGGAGGGATGAAGCAAAACATCTGCTCCTTGTAAAAATCTAGGAACATCATCTCGACCAGAAAAAAAAGTGACTAAACCAGAAATTCCAAGACTTCTTGCTAGAGATATGAATTCTTTGGGGTCATCCTGCCCTATGACATACAGCTGAGTGCGACTTCTTAGTTTTAAGGGTAAAGCTGAAATAGCACGCAAGCTTCTATCGAGTCCTTTGGTTCGGAAACCTGACCCTATCTGCAAAAGCAAAATATCTCCTGCATCCAATTCAAATTCTTTCCTAAAGCGCTCACGAATATCTCCGAAGTTCGGTGGCGCGCAGCGGTCTCGGGCAATCCCTGGAGGGAGCATATTTATACGAGAAGACTCTGTGTCATAAAAACTCTGGAATAATTTTTTTTGTATAGGGGAAAACATGAGAATATCGACCATAGAACCGCGTTCGAAGACCGCTTTTTCAAATTTCGAAAAATGCCTATAACGGCGGGTAAAGCGATACCACCAAGGACGTAAATTCCGTGATTTGTATTCATAGCAAGGATCTCCACAGTAGTAAACATCCAAACCTGGCATCTTGTTAAACCCAACCATTAAATCTATAGACTCATTATTTAGGTTCTGATTCAGCCAAGCAGAGAATTTTTTATACTTTCTTGTGCTATTAATAGCACTTAATTGCACTTTTACTATCTCCAGAAAGTCTGGTTGCTCGCCCTGCCAGTCCATCGTGTATACAACAACTTTGTGCCCTCGATCTACACACTCTTTGGCAATTTTAAGAAAATTTCTTTGCATGCCTCCAAAAGGAAAATATTTATACAAACAAAATGCTAGCTTCATTCGTAAGTTTCCTCTGTTTGACCTAAGTTGTTAATTTTCACAGAATCCGAAGTTTTATCAATCAATGCAGCAAACTCTTTAAAAACAATGTCTGCTGTAATTTCCTCAAAACATGGAGACGACTGATTTAAACTCAAGGAATATAAACATTTACGAGACATACAAGGAGCGCACTTAAATTTTGAAGTTAAATTTTTCTGGCTAGAACCGTAAAATCCAGTTAAACCAGAATTTGTCGGTCCAAAAATAGCCAAGGTAGGTGTTTCCACAGCTGCGGCTAGATGCCCTAATCCTGTATCTACAGAAATACATCCAGCTGATTTCGACAACAATGAAGCAATTTCAGTAAGACTCATTTTAGGGAGCACTTCGGCTCCAGACTCCTTGGCAATTCTTTCTGCACGAAACCTTTCTTTCTTGTTGCCCCAAGTCAAAGAAACTTTATAGTTAGCCTCTAGAAGCATACTGCTGAGCTTAATCCATGACTTTTCAGGCCAATGTTTTGATGCCCAAGTTGTACCATGAAGCAACACGACCGAACGCTCTCTTTCTGAACTAAAAGAAAGGCCGTGCTCGCCCATATCAGAGTCGATGGAATATCCTAATGACCTAGAAAACAAAAGTCTTATTCTCTCAACAGCATGCAGTTCTTTGGACACGCTAATGGGGTGATCATAAAAATTTGATGCTAGTGATTCTTTAGCGGAGTACTTGTCAAAACCATATGTTTCTCCATTTACATATCTTGTTAGCCACGCACTTTTGAGTAAACCTTGAGCATCAATTATTGCATCATAGTGATGGAGATTAATTTTTCTTTTAAACTCTGACCATTCTCGGGTGAACCAAAATCCAAAAATATTTTTTCGCCACTTTCTTATTGAGACTAAAATAACCCTATCTACTTTATAATTCCAGGCAGGAATCTCAGAAAAATTTTCTTCTACAACCCAATCAAACACTACGTCTGGGATAGCAGAAACAGCGTCGTTAATAGCTGGAAGTGTATGAATAACATCTCCCAGGGATGAGGTCTTGATTACCAGTACTCTTGTCATCAATTAGGTACCAGTTGCGACAATTCTGAAATCACCTTCGCAGGGAGTAGATCCTCCAGACATTTCATATTCTTAATTGGGCATTCTCTTTTAAAGCAGGGCCCGCAATCTACAGGAATGGACATCATAATCGCTTTGGTGTTTAAGGGCGGAGTAAATCCTGGAGAAGTAGATCCGTACAAAACAATCAAGGGTCTACCCAGAGCTGCAGATATATGCATCAAACCTGAGTCATTGCTTACCACAACGTCAGCGATCGATAGCAGGTCGATAGCTTCATCTAGATGTGTTTCGCCAGCTAAATTGTGAATATGCACGCGATCGGCCAAGGGCAAAAGTTTGTTAATTTTTTGCCCTACCTGTTTGTCTTTCTGGGAGCCTAAAAGCCAAACCTGCCAGCCGTCTGCTATTTTGCTAGCAGCCACTGCAGCATAGTATTTTTCAGGCCACTTTTTGGAGGGTCCAAATTCAGCTCCAGGACACAAAACAAGGACTTTTCGCCCGCTAGTCAAACCTAACTGCTTAGCAAACTGAGTCGCTTTTTCATTATCAGTCATTAAAACTGGGTATGGGATATTTTTTGGTAAGGTTGCATTCTTAGGCAATGCAAGCGAGGCAAAACGCTCCACCATTAATGGATAAGTTTTTTTATTTAACCGACGAATGTCGTTAAGCAGCCCATAACGCATTTCGCCTTTCCAGCCAGTTCTATGAGGTATTTTAGCAAACCAAGGAATCAGCGCAGATTTTATCGAGTTAGGTAACACGATGGACTGTGTATAATTTTCTAAACGTAACTTTAACCCTAACTTCCGCCTGCCTGCCAGCTTAAGGCTCCCGTGTCCAATAGGCATATCAATAGCTCTGTTCACTTCAGGCATGCGGCATAATATTGAACGGCTCCAGCTTGGCGCTAAAACATCGATCAGTACGCTTGGGTTATGTTGCTTAATCAGCATGAATAAAGACTGAGCCATCATCATATCGCCCACCCATGATGGGCCTATAATCAGGATTTTTTTCTCTGCTATTTTCTTTTGAGATGCCATATTATTATCAATTACCATTGGCTCTCCAAGAGATTTTAGCTCACTTATCTACAGAAGTAAGCCAGTCGGAATGTCTAGCTATTCGGCCGCGGACTAGGTCAAAATACTGTGCTTGCAATAGTGTTGTGATGGGGCCTCGCTTCCCAATACCCAGTGATCGTCCATCTAACTCCCTAATTGGAAGAATTTCTGCAGCTGTACCTGTAAAAAACGCCTCATCTGCAACATAAACCTCATCTCGAGTGATCCGCTTTTCAACAACTTTATAACCAGATTGTTCAGCCATCTGTATTACAGTTTTACGTGTTATTCCATCAAGACAGGCGCTTAGCTCTGGAGTGTAAATAATCCCATCTCTGACAATAAATACGTTCTCGCCACTACCCTCAGCAATAAACCCTTCGACATCTAGCATCAGGGCTTCCTCACACCCGCACTCCAAGGCCTCCCTTAGCGCCAACATGGAATTAATGTAATTCCCATTAGCCTTTGCCTTTGTCATAGTAATATTTGGATGGTGTCGAGTATATGAGGATGTGCGAACCTTAATTCCTCGCTCTAATGCTTCAGGGGACATATAGGACGGCCACTCCCAGGCTGCAACTATTACGTGCACCTTGAGCCCTTCTGCGCGCAAGCCCATCCCTTCAGAGCCAAGAAATACCATTGGGCGCAGGTATGCCTCATGTAATCCATTCTCATGAACTACTAGTTTTTGAGCTTCATTTAGTTGCTCTTTAGTATAGGGTATATCTATATTCAAAATCTTTGCCGAGCGATACAATCGATCTGTGTGGTCCTGTAGGCGAAAAATAGCAGCTCCCTGTTTTTCAACCTCATAGGCTCGAACACCCTCAAATACCCCCAGACCGTAATGAAGTGTATGGGTTAGAACGTGCACTTTGGCATCACGCCAAGGGACCATGTCGCCATCAAACCAAATCCAACCATCTCTATCGGCGAATGACATCTGATACTCCTAGATAAAATATATTTTAAATTCAGGCGTTCTTACTATACACCTACACGATGAATTATAGCCTCCAACAATGCCTATAAGAAAGGCTAGCCTTGTGAAAAAAATATTTATCCTATTTTTTTTTAGACCTTTATTCCAATTGCAGTACCTAAGAAAATTAAAAAGTATCCTATAATGGTACTCAATTTGATGATTAGCTTTTATCTTTATGCTTACTAACTGTAATAACCTGTTGTTTGCAGTCGACATTATTTATAATAGAGTCAATTAATTTTAAGCTGGTATCTTCAAATAATCGAAGAAATTTGATTGAGAGCAAATCATGGCGAAAAGCAAAACAAGCACAGTGACTGAATATGTAAAATTCCTCCGGGATACGTCTCCATATGTAAATGCTCATAGAGGCAAAACTTTTGTGTTGGCCTTTAGCGGCAAGGCTATGAGTCATGCAAATTTTAATAATATAATTCTTGATATTGCACTATTGCATAGCCTGGGGATCAATCTGGTCCTGGTCCATGGAGCAATATCACCAACAAATGATCACTCAAAGTCTTCTGCTGCTCAAAAAAAATTCAACAAACATGGTTATGTTACTGATTCTGCTGCCATGTCCTACATAAAAGATGCAGTTGGGAGTGCAAGGATCAATATCGAAGCCATGCTTTCTACAGGTGCAGTTAATTCATCGATGCATGGCTCAAGAATACAAGTTGCGAGCGGAAACTTTATTACTGCCAAGCCAATGGGGATTAAGGGTGGGGTTGATTTTCAGTACACTGGCGAAATTCGAAGAATCGATGAAAATAGCATTAAAAGACAACTTGCTGATGGAGCAATTGCACTGCTTTCACCTATTGGTTACTCGCCTACGGGAGAAACCTTTAGCCTAAACTATGAAAATGTGGCCGCACAAGCTGCCATTAGTTTAGGTGCTGAAAAGCTAATCATGTTCTGTCAAAACGAGGGTGTGACTAGTCATGATGGCGAACTTCTAAAAACCCTATCATTGGATGAGGCATCAGAACATCTAAATCATTCGGATATAGGCTACGGAGATCGTCGCTCACTGGAGGCGTGCTATCAGGCCTGTAAAAACAATATCAGTCGAAGCCATATAATAAGCTACACTTTTAATGGAGCACTTTTAGAAGAGCTCTTCACACGCGACGGAAGAGGAACGCTTATTCTAAAGAATAGCAGTGGAATTATCCGGCAGGCTACTATAGATGACATTGGAGGGCTGATAGAGCTGATTGCGCCTCAAGAAGAAAAAGGAGTTCTAGTTAAGCGCTCTCGGGAGCTATTAGAGCTAGAAATTTCAAGATTTTCTATAATAGAGCATAGGGAGGGGGCCATTGTATGTTGCTGTGCCCTTTATCCTGTTGATTGTAGTACTTCGGCGGAAATAGCCTGCGTTGTCACGCACCCTGAATTTATGAATCAAGGTCATGCAAGTCGGCTGCTTAAGGCAGTAGAAAACAAAGCTTCCAAGACGGAAATCAATCAATTATTTGTTCTAACTGTTCAAGCTAGCCATTGGTTTATAGAGCAAGGATTTTCTGAATCGTCTATAGAGAAGCTGCCTACTAAGCATCAATCTCTTTATAATTTTCAAAGGAACTCAAAGGTTTTCTGTAAAAATTTATAGCCTGCCAATCCATTATGATGTTTCTTGACCTTACAGCTATTAGTCTTAGATAAAAATATTTCTCATGTAGAAGACTTTCAAATTTTTTCTAGGGTTTGAAAAAAGTAGGAAATTTCTCCTACTTCTTGAGGCTTCTTGCACTCAACCTCTTGCCAGTTTGTTTCGTCAAATTCCGGAAAAAAAACATCTCCTTGAAATGAATCTTTCACTCGGGTTATGTATAGTCTATCCGCCTGATTAATTGCCATATTATATATTTCAGAACCGCCTATAACCACAATTTCTGGCGTATATTTGTTTGCCTCCAAGGCAATAGCCTTCGCTTGATTCAAAGATGTAGCAACACTAACGCCCTCGAAAGACCAACTAGAATTGCGTGTAACCACAATATTTAGACGTCCTGGTAATGGCTTTCCAATAGAGTCGAAGGTTTTTCTACCCATGACAATAGGCTTGCCTATGGTCATGGATTTAAAATATCTCAAATCTTCTGGTAAATACCAAGGGAGCTGGTTGTTTAAGCCTATAGCTCGATTACTAGCCATGGCTACAATTAAAGAAAGTTTCATTTTTTTTATCATTAAACTGCTACCGATCCAGGTATTGGAGGATAGGGCTCATAATCCTCCAGCTTAAAATCTTCATATTTAAAATCAAACAGGTTTTTTACTGTTGGATTAACTATCATTTTTGGCATAGGGCGGGGAGCGCGGTTAAGCTGTTCTTCCACTTGCTTAAGGTGATTTAGATATAGGTGCGCATCTCCAAACGTATGAACAAAATCACCTGGCTGCAAACCTGAAACTTGAGCAATCATAGTCATCAATAGCGCATAAGATGCAATGTTAAATGGTACGCCTAAAAAAACATCAGCACTACGCTGGTAGAGCTGACAAGAGAGACGGCCGCCTAATACATAGAATTGAAATAAAGTATGGCAAGGGGGCAATCCAGATTTAGCCATAACTGGAATATCTTTGGGATTCCAGGCTGACACAATCAATCGCCTAGAATGTGGGATATTTTTAATATCTGCCATTAAACCACTAAGCTGATCAACTCCCTCAAAGTTTCTCCACTGGCGACCATAAACGGGGCCCAAATCTCCATATTTCTCCGCAAACTCTTCATCTTCTTTTATACGTATAACAAATTGGCTCATCTTTTCGCGCCATTCTTTGGAATGCATAGGAAAGTCTTTTTCTTGTTTTGTTTCTCTCAGCCAGTTTTGAAATGGCCAGTCGTTCCAAATATTTACACCATTCTCCACTAAATATTTTATATTAGTATTGCCCTGAAGGAACCAAAGGAGTTCATGAATAATTGATTTTAAGTGAACTTTTTTAGTGGTGACAAGGGGAAAACCTTCACTAAGGTCAAATCGCATCTGATGGCCAAAAATACTAAGCGTTCCAGTACCTGTTCGATCGTCCTTTCGAACTCCGTTATCCTTTATATGTCTCATTAAATCAAGGTACTGTTTCATTTTAATCTCGATTTTTCTTGTCAGTTAACATTCTACTAAAATTGGCGCCAAAATAACCCCATACAATAAGTGTGGAGCCAATAAATATCATTGGAAGACTAAGCAATTGGCCTCTTGTCACCCACCCTAACAGATCGAAACCAATAGCGATGTCTGGCTCTCTAAAACACTCAGCACTGAACCTTAAAATTCCATAAAGAACCAAAAATAAGCCACTCATGACACCATTAGGTCTTAGTTTTTTTGAAACTATAATTAATACAATAAAAAGTAATACACCTTCTAAAAAAAACTCATAGAGTTGAGATGGGTGTCTTATAAGCTGTTGCGGGTCGTTAGGAAAAACCATTCCCATCCAGGATTCGGTTGGCCTACCCCAAAGTTCTTGGCCTATAAAATTACCTATACGACCCAAACCAAGACCTATAGGAACTAGCGGTGCCACGAAATCTCCCAAGGCTAAAAATGGCTTATCTATTTTTTTGCTATACAGCCAAAGCACCACTAAAACCCCTAGTAAGCCACCGTGGAAAGACATGCCGCCCTCCCATATTCGCAACAACCAAAGCGGATCAAAAAGCCATTGATCAAAATTATAAAAAATAACATAACCAAAACGGCCGCCGACTATGACTCCAAAAGCACTATATATGACGAGATCTTCTATTTGAGCTTCACAAATAGGCGACCAATTCGATTTGCTACGAAAAAGTGCAATTCTCCAAGCCGCAAAAAATCCAAGCAAGTACATTAATCCATACCAATAAATTTTTAATGGTCCAATGGATAAAATGACAGGATCAATTTCTGGATAAATTAGCATGCAATAACTTTAGGTAAAGGCAATTAGAGTGATAGTACTACTGTTCGGTATCTCCGGTAAAATACAAATACGCTATAATTAACTTATCTAGCAATGATAACGATTTCAGAGAAATCAATGAAAAGTCTTGCGACTAAAAAGACCCGAGGTCTCCGGGCTTTTTAGTGCTTTCTCCATATAACTTCGAACAGACTCAGCATCTGGCATCAGCAGCACATCCTCGAGTAGCTGCTGTGCCTCACACAAGCTAATCTGACGCAGAATAGCCTTAACTTTTAACAGCCCAGTAGCGCTCATTGAAAGCACAGGAAATCCTATAGCCATAAGCAATACCGCTCCGATAGGGTCACCTGCCATCTCTCCGCAAACGCTTATAGGGGTGTGCTCATTTTTTGCTCCATCAGCAATAACTCTGAGTGCTCTTAACACGCTGGGATGACATGCATCATAAAGATCAGCCACCCTTGGGTTATTTCGATCAACAGCTAATAAATACTGGGTCAGGTCATTCGTTCCCACTGAGAGAAAATCAACCTTACGAGCAAATTCACGGATCTGGTAAACGGCAGCTGGAACCTCAATCATCGCTCCGACCCATGGCCTTTGTAATGCGAACCCCTCTTCTTTTGTGAGCTCGTTGTATACTTGGTCAATTAATTTCAATGAGCTATCTAATTCAGATAAACTGGAAATCATGGGCAGCAGTATACTCAGGTTATTTAATCCCAAGCTAGCCTTCATCATAGCCCTTAGTTGCACCAAGAAAATTTCTGGATGATCGAGACAAACCCTAATACCTCGCCAGCCAAGAAATGGGTTCTCCTCTTCGATAGGAAAATAGGGCAAGTCCTTATCTCCCCCAATATCCAAAGTTCTCATGGTGACCGGTCTTGGAGAAAACATTTCTAGCTGTTCCCGATAAAACTTACGTTGCTCTTCTTCAGATGGAAAGCGGTCTAACATCAAGAATGGAATTTCACTACGATATAGCCCAACCCCCTCAGCACCTCGATCTAACGACAACATTGAGTCAATTCGCAAGCCCGTATTTACCCACAGGGAAATTTTATGTCCATCAGAGGTCTCACAAGGCTCATCCGAAAGTTTTTCAAGATCAGCGGCTAAAATATTCTCCTCTAGAATTTGCTCTTCATAAGTTTTTCTTAGCGCAGTACTTGGGGATGAAATAACATGCCCATTATGCCCATCAACAATAACTTCTTCCCCATCTAGACCGCCCCAAGGTAAATTTACTACACCCATAACTGTAGGTATTCCGATGGCACGACCAAGAATCGCCAAGTGGGAGTTACGAGAACCTTTGACAGAAGCTATGGCAACAATTTTTTCTATAGGTACGCTGGCAAAGGAAGCAGCTGATAAATCTTCACCTACAAGTACTATATTATCAGGAAATATCTCGCATTTAGGTTCAGCTGTCTGGAGATATACAAGAACTCTTCGACCTAAATCCTCGAGATCGGTGGCTCTTTCACGCAAATACGAATCTGTCATACACTTGAATTTATCAATATGACTTAAAACTACTTGGGCCCAAGCACTTTTAGCGCTAAGACTGTGCTCGTTGATTAGAACAATAACCTCTCCACCTAAAGCCTGATCATCCAACATACACACATAAGCATCAAATAAAGCTCTCTCTTGATCACTGAGTATTCCTACCATGCTTTTATCTAAAGCACGCATATCGCTTTTAACTAAACTCATCGCCTTCCGAAATCGAACAAGCTCCGCATCGATATCTGTTATCTTTTTTAGAGGAATAGCCTTTAGGTCAGTATGTGAGTTCATTGCCACAACATTACCAATTGCGACTCCTGGAGCACTTGCCACACCAGAATAAACTCTCTCATCGACGGGTATGTCTTGGGGGTAAATTGAACGATCCAGCTCGCCTACAGCATTCGCATGAGCGATCACTCCAGCCAACTGAGCGGCAACTGTCACAAGAAACGACTCTTCACTTTCATCATATCGACGAGGAGCTTCATCCTGCACAACTAAAACACCAAGAACTTTTCGCTGATGAATAATTGGTGAGCCTAGGAAAGAATGGAATAATTCTTCATTTGTTTCAGGAACTGGAGAGAACCTCGGATGAGCAGAAGCTTCCTCGAGATTAATTGGCTCTGCACGAGAAGCCACCAATCCAACTAGCCCCTCACCAGAAGATAGGTTAACTTTACGTATAGCATCTGTATTAAGCCCATCAGTTGCCATGAGAACATAACTATCATCTTTTAGGTTGTAAAGGTATATAGAACAGACAGCTGTATCCATAGTGCTTTTAACTTGACGCACAATTACATTAAGAACTTCACTAAAATTTTTAGCTGCATTAGCTTGTTGAACAATTGTTCGTAACGATTCGAGTGTAGACATAGCTATTCTTTCACTCCTATATGAGATTCAGCCCTCTTCTCAAGATCACATTGCAGCGGGGCAAACTCTTTCATAGCAGCAAGATATACATTCCTTTTAAAATCAACAACCTGATTGATAGGATACCAATAACTTACCCAAGCCCAGTCATCGAATTCAGGGTGTAAAGTGCAATCTAGAGTTATTTTACTATCATCACCTAAAAGCCGAAGCAGAAACCATTTTTGTTTTTGCCCAACAAAATGAGATGTTGAATTTTTTCGTTGCATCTTTTCAGGTAGACGATATCGAAGCCATCCCTTTGTGCAAGCAAGGATTTCGACATCGCTGGCCGCAAGACCGACTTCTTCATGCAGCTCACGGTATAGCGCGGACTCGAGCTCCTCTCCATCATCAATTCCGCCCTGAGGAAACTGCCAAGCGTCTTGCTTAATACGCTTGGCCCAAAGCAACCTGCCGATACCATCAGAGATTATGATTCCAACATTTGAACGAAACCCGTCTTTATCAACCACAGTAAAAATTCTCAACCAGAAATTTATAAAGCTTTTAGGCGCTCCAAGCATCCGGTTTTTTAAATAGTTAAACAGCTTATTACTAGCAACTTACATTAAATACCTTATTGAGAACAGTCCTATCTCTGGTTAAGCTATACTGTAATTATTTGTTTCATGGATTCCCTAATAATGGCTTTAACCTTATTTGACCTAGATAACACTCTTATTGCTGGTGATAGCGACTATAGCTGGGGGGAATTCCTGACAACAAAAAAAATTGTAGATTCTGCTCATTTCAAACAAGAGAATGATCGATTTTATAGAGATTACCAGCTTGGAAAATTAGACATTTTAGCCTATTTAAAGTTTTCATTAGCCCCACTGGCGTTACTGCCTAAAACTGATCTCGAAGCTTTACATAAAGAATTCATGCAAAAAGTCATTGAGCCCATGTGGCTCCCAAAAGCAGAAATATTATTAAAAAAACATCGAAAAAACGAAGATACATTGATGGTCATCACCTCAACGAATAGATTTATTGTGGAGCCTATATGTAAAAAATTAGGTATTGAAAATCTTATTGCAACTGAACTCGAAGAGTGCAATGACAGATTTACTGGTCAGGTGTCTGGAATACCTAGCTTTCGAGAGGGTAAGATTGTGCGATTAAATAGCTGGCTAGACACATCAAATTTTCTCCTTGAAGAGAGCAGTTTTTATAGTGACTCAATTAACGATCTGCCTCTTCTAAAAGCCGTCGGACATCCGGTAGCTGTCGATCCCTGCTCAAAACTAAGAGAAGAAGCCTTGCTTCGTGGCTGGGAAATTATCAGCTTGAGGAGCTAACTTTGATCTATTTTAGCCCAGCATATAACATTTAAAAAATTTAAGAGCGCGCGCCTCATGACCAACAAGTTTACGCATGATGGAGAAATACAAGACCTATGTTTTAGTTTGCTGTTAGATAGAAATGCAAATGCGGATGCCTCTCAACTAGTAATTGCTGACGAAAATGTCAGGCACTCTAACTTAAAAAATTTACCTCGCAACCAGACAACCCTTGTAACTAACCGGTACGATATTTTCGAACAAGGACAGACTCTTGGGCTCAACGTTTTTTTTAATGATTTTGATTTATCAATTTTTCCTGATAACAGCTTTACTAAAATTCTGTTTCGAGTATCTAAAGAAAAGGCTTTGACTCACTATATTATAAAAAATTCATACAGATTGCTGGCTGCTAATGGTAGCCTCATAATTAGTGGTGCAAAAAGTGATGGAATTAAGACCTATGCTGAAAAAGCGTCTGAGCACTTTGGGGCACCAGTAAAAATAAGAAAAAATGGTCTCGTCTACTTAGCAGCTATTCAGCGACTAAGCGAACAAGAGAGCGCTCTCCCAAAAATTGAAATTGACGATAAGAATTATGCGCGCCTCAGTACGCACAGTTTTTTATTTGGTAAAAAAATAACCACTAAACCCGGTGTTTTTGGATGGGATAAAATCGACGAAGGTAGTGCATATTTAGGAGATTTTCTTCCAGAATTTTTAAGTTTGTTTGATAAAGATCCTTTAAGCATTTTAGACCTAGGTTGTGGCTATGGTTACCTCTCGATGCGCGTAAGCCGGATCACTAAGGCAAAAATTATTGCCACTGACAATAACGCAGCAGCAATTCTCGCCTGTTCAAAAAATTTTTCTACGTTTGCAATTAACGGTTCAGTAATAGCTGATAACTGCGCCCGAAATATCAAAAAATCTTTTAATGCAATAATTTGCAACCCCCCTTTTCACAAAGGCTTCAACACCGATAGCCAGCTATCCCAGCAATTTGTGCTCGCCTGCTATGAGCATTTAGAGCCAAAAGGGATGGCATTATTTGTCGTTAATCGCTTTATTCCATTGGAAAAATATACTCAGAAACTATTTAAAACAAAACTCATGGCTGCAAACTCAAGCTTCAAACTGATATTACTCACAAAATAAAAATACTGACCCATCTGGCTATAGAGCACATAATAGCAACATAAATTATAATAAAAGAACTAAAAAAATATGTACAAATATAATGTTTATGGTATCGGCGCAGCACTCGTGGACACAGAGATACAAATAACTGACGCAGACCTAGAACACTTACAGGTGGGAAAAGGCCTAATGACTCTTGTAGGCGAAGAGCGTCAACAAGAGCTTACTCGTTATTTAAAAGATCAGCTAGTCAACTCAAATCGAGCCAGTGGCGGTTCAGCAGCTAATAGCATTATTGCTGTTAGCGCTTTTGGTGGCAGTGCTTTCTATTCGTGCAAGGTAGCAGATGACGATGATGGAAACTTCTATCTCGATGATCTGTCAAATGCCGGTGTTAAGTTTAACTTAACCAGCGCCTTAGCGAAGGGCCATACAGGTAAATGTTTGGTTTTTATTACTCCAGATGCTGAGCGTTCTATGAATACACATCTGGGAGTAAGTGAGAATTTCTCTATTGAAAATCTTGATCCAACAGCAATCAGTAAGTCTGAATACTTATATATTGAAGGCTATCTTGTCTCATCAGAGACTGGGCGTACAGCAGCTATTCGAGCACGCGAAATTGCAGAGCAACACCAGGTTAAAGTTGCGCTTACTTTGTCAGACCCAGCAATGGTTGCCTTTTTTAGGTCTGGGCTAAAAGAAATGTTAGGTAATAAAATAGATCTCCTATTTTGCAACGAAGCAGAGGCACTAAGTTGGACAGAAAGCTCTGAATTGAAGCACGCCTTAGAACTCCTAAAGGAATCTTCATCAACCTATGCAGTGACGCTCGGAGACAAGGGGGCAATAATATTTGACGGCAAAGACCAGCACGTTATTGAAGCCCACCCAGCAACTGCTATTAATACAAATGGAGCAGGAGATATCTTCGCTGGCGCTTTTTTGTATGCTATTACACATGGATGCAGCTATAAAAAAGCAGGAGATTTTTCAGCCCTAGCAGCATCTTATGTAGTAAGCCAGCAAGGGCCTAGGCTAAGTAAAGATCAATACCCTAAAATACTATCTTCACTGATAGTCTGATAGCCCTAGCATCACTTAATGATGATTTAAGTGATGCAGGACTCCCTCTACGCTTGTTTTATACATTACGTCTGGGCACTCATCAAAAATTAACGTTACATCATGCTGTTCTTTTTTGGTCAGCTCATGATCTAATCCATATAGCATTAAATGGTTCCCGCCAGGCTCAAAAGCTACTTTCTTCTCGACCGGTAAATCTATCCCATCAACAGGTCTCATCGACATCACGCCGTTCTCATGAAAATGAGAATGAAGCTCGACTCTTTTAGCAATGCTTACGGATGCGCCTACTAGTCGGCATACTTTGTCTGTTGTATTTTCCAATGTCATAAACATTGCTGTTACTGTCTGTCCCGGCGGCATTTGGCGAATATATCCATCACTGACTATTACTTTTTTAGCATCGCTTTGGATGCAATCATGTTGCTGTATTTGGTTGTCGCCAATAATATTACTACTGGACTTGTCTACCACCTGGCAGGCCATAGAAGTTGACTGCACAAAAACTAATAGCATAAAAATACTTAAAAATTTTCCTGAAAAAAAATTACTCATGCTTTTTAAAGCTCCTTTAAAAATATAAGTTGTTTGTTATCTCCGCGCGCAGCTATAAACTATCTCATGTAATACTATTAAATATTAACTTACATTCCAATATCTTATTTGTGCGAAATAACAAGTAAACCATCACGGAGAATTGTAGACTATCAACTTAAATTCCTTAAGCATGAACTAGTTTATTGAGTGAAAAAATGAAAGCAAAACTCTTACACATTCTTATTTATTGTTTTCTGTTTGCGACAAATACTCTGTTCGCCGACTCTGATGAACCGCTCTTTAACAGCGGCGTCAGCTACAGTAAGCCCTATGCTTCTCAAGGCACTGAATTTTTATCTGTAGAGCAAGCCTTTCAGCTTAGCGCGACTATTCAAGATGGCCAGTTGATTCTGAATTGGAATATATCACCAGGCTACTATTTATTTCAAGACCGTTTCAATTTTTATGATTTAGATAATGTTTCATTAAATATTCAACCAGTATATGAGGCTGGTAAATCCATTTACGACGACTATTATGAAAAAAATATAATAGTACATTATGGACAAACAAAGTTTTCTGTTCCCTTAAAAAACCTTAAGGAAATAACTATCATCGAGTCGCAAGGCTGTGCAGATGCGGGCCTCTGTTATCCGATTAGGCGACAAATTATCTCCTTAATTGATAACGACACGGTACCTCTAATTACAGAGGCCCCCCAGCAGAATTTTTCAGCTAATGGCCTAAAGAAGGCAACCGATTTTACTGTCACTGGGGAGGTTAGGCTTAACTCCCTTCCTGTAATGCTAGCACTCGCTTTTTTAGGTGGATTAATCCTTAATCTCATGCCCTGCGTGTTCCCAATTCTCTCCATTAAAGTATTGAATCTAGCTAGTATTAACTCTAGCTCTAATAGCAAATATTTGCATGGCGTAGCTTATGCTTTTGGAGTCATATTAAGCTTTGCGGCTATTGGGTCATTGTTACTAATCTTGCGTAGCGCTGGAGAAAGTATAGGCTGGGGGTTTCAATTACAGTCTCCGGTTTTTGTAGGGCTTCTCGTCTATTTATTTGTACTTATGGGCCTCACTTTTTCTGGGTGGTTAACGCTGGGGGGCGGCCTCATGAACTGGGGGCAGGCGACCACCGAAGGGGATAGTTTAACCTCTACTTTTATGGTCGGACTTTTAGCGACACTAGTTGCAAGTCCATGCACTGCACCTTTCATGGGAACCGCACTTGGCTTTGCACTGACACAACCGATATGGGTGGCGTTAAGCACTTTCATTTTTTTAGGTTTTGGCATGGCATTTCCTATCCTTCTCATCACCTGTTTGCCTAGCCTATCAAAAAGACTTCCCAGACCAGGATTATGGATGGATCATTTCAAGCAATTTTTGGCCTTCCCGCTTTATATGACATCTGTCTGGTTACTTTGGGTTCTCGGCAGACAAACCAACAGCGATGCTCTTTCTGCTATATTAGCTGGCATCGTTTTTATGTTGTTTGGAATTTGGCTACTAAAAATTAACAGAACCCGGATAATGCATTTGATCGCTATAGCATTTTTTCTGCTGGCTGCTTTTTTACCTTTATGGAACGCTGCCGACTCAAGCAAAAATACTAAAAACATATGGAAGTCTTACTCAAAAGACTCACTCAGTACGCTACTAAGTAAAGAAACTGCAGTTTTTGTTAACTTGACAGCAGACTGGTGTATCACCTGCTTAGTTAACGAAAAGATAGTGTTAAATTCAGAAAGTTTTTTAGCTGCTTTAGATAAACAAAATATTGTTTATCTAAAGGGGGACTGGACCAGTTATGACCAAAGTATTACTGAATTATTAAATGCCCATAATCGGAGCGGCGTCCCACTCTATCTATTTTATCCTGCAGGAATGACTGTTCCGATCATTCTTCCTCAAATTTTAACAATTAGCAGCACAATAGATACTTTATCGACGAAGATTAGATAAAAGTTCAGTATCTTTCATTAAATATCATATAATTACCCCAATTCTGCCTCTATCTTCCCATAAGATTAGATATACTAGGTGAAATTCTAATATTTGATAAAATAATATACCTAAAGATCCGTCATTTTACTCAAGATTGTAGCTATATGAGCCAAAAATCTAAAAATTGGACAGTTTATACATTTTAATGCAGACTTATAACTGGTAGAAGATTAAGCCGACAACGACATGCTTCTTCAATAATCTTAGCAGGCAAAAAATGGCTATTATACTAGTACTTCATGGTCCCAACTTAAACTTACTAGGGACCCGCGAGCCTAACCTCTACGGAAATAAAAATCTTGATGATATCAACAAGAGTCTTTTAGGTACCTGTAAATCGAAAGGACATGAGCTACTGACCTTTCAAAGCAACTCAGAACATAATTTAATAGAGCGCATACATGACGCGAAGACAGAAGGGGCAACGTTCATTATTTTTAACCCTGCAGCCTTCACCCATACAAGTATTGCGCTACGGGATGCATTGCTTGGGGTCAATATCCCATTTATTGAGGTCCATTTATCTAATATACATGGGCGCGAAGAATTCAGACATTCATCCTATTTTTCTGACATAGCAGCAGGTGTCATTTGTGGCTTTGGCAGTCTTAGTTATGAATTAGCATTAGATGCGGCTTTAGTAGAACTAGGCCATTAATAATAACCTCCCCATTTAGAGTAAACGCAGATGGACATTCGAAAGATAAAAAAATTAATAGAATTAATAGAAGACTCTGATATTAGTGAACTAGAAATTAAGGAATCAGAGGAATCTATTCGCATCAGCCGAGGTGGCCAAGTTTCTTTTACACAACCAAGCATTCCCATGCCTGCAATGGCGGCTGTACCGACTAGTCCAGAGATTATATCTAGAGAAGAAACTGCTGTACTAAAAACTCAAGGGCATATTGTGAAATCCCCTATGGTTGGAACTTTTTATAGATCGTCAGCACCAGGGGAGAAAGTATTTGCGGAAGAAGGTCAGCATGTAAAGATCGGCGACATACTCTGCATTATCGAAGCCATGAAAATGATGAACCAAATTGAAGCTGACAAAGCTGGAGTTATTGGAGAAATTCTCGCAAAAGATGGTGAACCAGTTGAATTCGACCAACCAATGATCACCATCATTTAAACCGTAAAGGACAGGAATAAAGGCTATGCTGGAAAAAGTGCTTATTGCCAATCGTGGAGAAATTGCGCTGCGAATTCTTAGGTCATGCAAAGAACTTGGCATTAAAACTGTTGCAGTCCACTCAAAGGCTGATGCTAATCTTAAGCATGTTTTACTGGCGGATGAATCTATTTGTATTGGTCCAAATTCTTCAATGCACAGCTATCTCAATGTGCCCGCTATTATTAGCGCTATGGAGATTTCTAATGCCCAGGCAGTTCACCCTGGCTATGGATTTCTTGCTGAAAATCCTGATTTTGCTGAGCAGGTCGAGAAAAGTGGTTTTATCTTTATTGGACCTACTGCTGCAGTAATTCGCACTATGGGCGATAAAGTTGCTGCTATAAAAACTATGATAAAAGCTGGGGTACCTACTGTACCTGGCTCCAATGGACCGTTAACCAATGATGCTAACCGCAGTAAAAAAATTGGAATTGAAGTCGGTTATCCCGTTATCATAAAAGCTGCTGCCGGGGGCGGAGGCAGAGGAATGCGGGTTGTTCGTAGCGAGAGCGAGCTCGTTAGTGCAATACAGCTTACCAAGGCAGAGGCTCAAGCTGCTTTTGGTGACGCTACAGTCTACATGGAGAAATTTTTAGAGAATCCTCGCCATGTGGAAGTACAGGTGCTTGCTGACGGACAAGGCAACGCTGTTCATCTAGGTGACCGAGATTGCTCTTTGCAGCGCCGTCATCAAAAAGTTCTAGAGGAAGCTCCTGCACCAAATATTCCAGAAGCCGCACGCAATAATGTCCTGAATGCTTGCGTTGACGCTTGCCTGAAAATTGGTTATCGAGGAGCCGGTACATTTGAATTCCTCTATGAGGATGGAAAATTCTTTTTTATTGAAATGAATACACGTGTTCAAGTAGAGCATCCTGTGACAGAAATGATTACGGGCGTGGACATTGTTAAAGAACAATTATTGATTGCTGGAGGGGAGAAACTGAGCATATCTCAAAAAGATGTCAAAATTTGTGGACATGCTTTTGAGTGCCGAATTAATGCTGAAGATTCATCCACATTTATGCCTAGCCCCGGAAAAATTACTGCTTATCATGCGCCTGGCGGTAATGGCGTAAGAGTAGATTCACATATTTATGCAGGCTACACCGTTCCTCCCTATTATGACTCACTTATAGGAAAAATAATTACCTTCGGAAAAAATCGAAATGCCGCACTGTCGCGCATGGCAAGTGCGCTAGACGAGCTTCACATTGAAGGGATAAAAACCAACATCGAACTTCAGCGAGATTTAGCAGCTGACATCGAGTTTCGTGAAGGGAGCGTCAATATTCATTATTTAGAAAAGAAACTAGGGCTCTAGGGCAGTCTTTTGAGTCAACCCTAATAAGCCCTCCCTAGTATTTTCAGCTGAATAAATTTTGCAAGATCCAAAAATATTCTTCTTTTATGTTATCGACAGGAAATATAATGCCCTGGCTTCAGCTGACAATACCTACCACAAGAGCTATAGCACCACGGATAGAGCAAATTCTTATTAACTCTGACGTCCTCTCTATTACATATGAAGATAACGGTGACGAGGCAATACTAGAACCTGAGTTGGGCGAGCATGCGTTATGGAGCATGGTGAACATAACAGGCCTTTTTGATGTGAAAGTTAACACAAAATTCATCAGCAATACTCTCAACCAAGAATCACAAATATCAGAAACAGAACACACCTGGAAACTACTTGAGGATAAGGACTGGGAAAGAGAGTCGCTTAAAAATTACCTACCCATTAAGTGCAGCAAACGCCTGTGGGTTTGTCCTAGCTGGATAGAGCCTCCAGAACCGGATAGTATAAACTTATTACTTGACCCAGGGCTTGCATTTGGGACTGGAACTCACTCTACTACATTTTTATGCTTAAAATGGTTAGATACACTTAAACTAGAGGGGAAGACTGTTATTGACTATGGTTGCGGCTCAGGAATACTTGCCATCGCTTCGTTGTTACTTGGAGCTAAAAACACCACTTGCATCGATATAGATCCTCAGGCCCTAATAGCAACGCTTGATAATGCCAATAGAAATGGATTGATGCCACACCTTACTTCAGTATATTTACCAGAAAACTCTCCAAATAATTCTGCCGACATCTTGATTGCCAATATACTAGCCGGACCGCTTATCTCCTTAGCATCTCACTTGGCCACCTTAACTAATCCTGGTGGATTTATTTGTCTATCAGGTATTATGAAAGATCAAGCTGAAGAGGTTCGAAGAGAATTTTCAACTTGGTTCGATTTCGACCCACCGGTATACCGAAAAGAATGGGTTCGATTGACAGCAAAAAAACGGTCTTTTATATATCTATAAAAATTGCTTACTGAATATGTGAAGTAATAAGTATCGTTAAAAAATATTAATACCTTTTAATGTTAAAAAATTCTAGCCTGTACTTGTGATTTTGGAATAAACTTCTGACTGAAATAATCGACTGGTATGCTATGCGACAAGTTAAACACAGTATTAACGCTGATATAGGTATAAAGCTTTGATAAAAATAGGCTCACATACACTGGAAGGGAGGGCTATATTGGCTCCAATGGCTGGTGTTACTGACCTACCATTCCGCAATATTTGCAGAAAACTAGGAGCGAGCCTTGCTACTTCAGAAATGATCACGTCTGATACGAACCTATGGGGAAGCAAAAAGAGCAGGCAGCGTTTAGCTCATGGCAATGAAGCATCACCAAGATCTATTCAGCTTGCTGGAAGTATTCCAGAGATAATGGCCAATGCAGCACGACAAAATGTTAGGCAGGGCGCTGAAATCATTGACATAAATATGGGCTGTCCCGCAAAAAAAGTTCTAAAACGTGCAGCTGGATCAGCATTACTTCAAGATGAGGGCCTTGTTGCGTTGATACTAAAAGCGGTTGTTAAGGCCGTCGATGTGCCTGTCACGCTAAAAATTCGCACTGGCTGGAGCCAAGAAAATCGCAATGCTTTAAACATTGCCTTAATTGCAGAGGACGCTGGAATAAAAGCATTAGCTATTCATGGTCGAACTCGCGCTTGTCGTTTTTTAGGTAACGCAGAGTATGACACTATTGCATCCGTGGTAGAGGCCTTATCAATACCTGTGTTTGCAAATGGCGATATCTCTACACCCAAAGATGCCAAGCAAGTATTAGACTATACTGGAGCCGCGGCAGTTATGATTGGTCGTGCTGCCCAAGGAAACCCCTGGATATTTAAACAAATCAACGAATATCTTGATAAAGGAGTCTCTCCAAAAGAGCCATCTAATACTGAGGTAGTGAACGTAATTAGTTCCCATATTAAGGCAATCCATAAGCACTATGGGGAATATTTAGGAATCAGAATTGCTCGAAAGCATGTAGGCTGGTACGTTAATGCTTTATCGGATGGCAAGGAATTTAGACGCCAATTTTTCCAACTAGAAGATCCCGAAGAACAAATAAAGAGTCTATACAAATTTTTTATGGGCACAATAATTAAATGGGACAAAGCGGCATGACCATTATTAACACAATTACGACACAATCAGAAAACGATTCTGAGTTTACTAGCGCCCATAAACATGCATCTATACGTAAATGTGTTGAGCACGCACTAGCGGAGTATTTTCATAATCTAGATGATCAAACTACCCATGATCTCTACCATTTGGTTCTCAACGAAGTCGAGGCCACACTTCTTGAAGCCACACTAACCTATACTCTCCAAAATCAAAGTAAAGCTTCTGAAATGTTAGGGTTAAACCGCGGAACACTCCGAAAAAAACTTAAGGCATACGGCCTTTTATAATTGCCGGCTTATAATAAAAATAAAATTACTAACGAGACTGCCATGAATGATTTACGTAAAATTTCACGCGTGCTTATAAGCGTATCGGATAAAACTGGGATAGTTAAATTTGCCCAATCACTGAGCACGTCAGGGGCTGAAATTCTATCTACTGGGGGAACCCATCGCTTGCTTAAAGAGAATGGAGTTGACGTTCGTGAAGTCTCAGATTATACCGGATTTCCAGAAATCATGGATGGTCGCGTAAAAACACTGCATCCAAAAATTCATGGCGGAATACTTGGTCGTCGTGGCACTGATGACGAAATAATGGCCGTTCACCAAATCTTAGAAATTGATATGGTTGTGGTTAACCTGTATCCCTTTGCTTCGACTGTTGCCGACCCAAACTGCGACTTACCTACTGCTATTGAGAATATAGACATTGGCGGGCCAACGATGGTTAGATCTGCAGCAAAAAATCACAAGGATGTAACCATTATTGTTGATGCTAAGGACTATGATGTAGTGCTAGAGGAAATAAATAATGAAAATGGATGTACATCCTACCAAACTCGTTACGACCTAATGGTAAAAGCGTTTGAACACACAGCGGCCTACGACGGGATGATAGCTAATCACTTTGGTGCTCGTAATATTGATAATAAGCAATACAAGTTTCCCAATACATTTAATATGCAGTATATGAAAACTCAAGAAATGCGATATGGTGAAAATCCACATCAAAATGCAGCATTTTATATTGAAAAAGACCCTGCTGAAGCGACTATAGCAACCGCAAAACAACTGCAAGGCAAAGAACTTTCATATAACAACATTGCTGATACAGATGCTGCGTTAGAATGCGTAAAGCAATTTGACCAGCCTGCCTGTGTCATCGTAAAGCATGCTAACCCCTGCGGTGTTGCAGTTGCAGGGAGTATCAGTGCGGCTTATGATCTGGCATTTAGCACTGACCCAGAGTCGGCTTTTGGTGGCATTATTGCTTTCAATCGAAATCTTGATAAACAAACTACAGAAGCTATTTGTAAGCGTCAATTTGTTGAGGTCATTATCGCACCAAGTGTTTCTGACGATGCTAAACGAGTAATTAGCGCAAAAAGCAATGTTCGGCTTCTAGTGTGTGGGAAATGGGAGAAGAGAAGCCCTGCTCACTTTGACTTCAAGAAAGTCAGTGGCGGGCTACTAATTCAAGACAAGGATAATATGATGATCGCTCGTGAAGATTTGCGCGTAGTTAGCCAGAGAAAGCCTACCGATCTAGAGCTTGATGAGATGATTTTTGCCTGGAAAGTTGCAAAAATGGTCAAGTCTAATGCGATAGTCTATACAAAAAATAGCCGGACCATTGGTGTAGGTGCCGGCCAAATGAGCCGAATTAATTCAGCAAGAATTGCTGGAATAAAAGCAGAGCACGCGGGTCTTAAGGTCAAAGGCTCTATTATGGCCTCTGATGCATTTTTTCCATTCAGAGATGGCATAGACAATGCTGGAAATGAAGGTATTAGTTGCGTAATTCAACCCGGCGGATCAATTCGAGATGAAGAAATTATTGCCGCTGCCGATGAATACGGTATGGCGATGGTCTTCACTGGAATTAGGCATTTCCGCCACTAAAAATATAACCTTCCTTTAAGAGAAGTATTCATGAATATTCTGATAATTGGATCAGGTGGCCGAGAACACGCCCTGGCATGGAAGATTGCACAAAACACTGCAGTAAAAAGGGTCTATGTGGCACCTGGTAACGCCGGAACAGCACTAGAGCCTAAAGTAGAAAACTTAGACATAGAAACAGGTAACTTTCAGGAGCTAGCTTTCTTTGCTAAAGATCGCCAGATAACTCTAACCATTGTGGGGCCGGAGCAACCCCTTGTAGATGGTATTGTAGATTTCTTCTTAGAAAGAGGTCTGCGTATTTTTGGCCCAACAAAAAATGCTGCACAGCTAGAAGGGTCAAAAGTTTTCGCTAAAGATTTTCTTGCTAGACACTCTATTCCCACCGCAACATATCAAAAATTTACTGCCATAGAGCCGGCTATTGCTTACCTTGACACGACGAACATACCCGTAGTTATAAAAGCTGATGGGTTAGCTGCGGGAAAAGGCGTGGTGGTTGCAATGACACTTGATGAAGCAAAGCAGGCTGTCTATGACATGTTAGCCGGTAATGTTTTTGGTGAGGCCGGTCATCGTATTGTAATAGAAGAGTTTTTAGCTGGAGAAGAGGCGAGTTTTATTGTTATTGTTGACGGTGAAAATATGTTACCAATGGCGACCTCTCAAGATCATAAGCCTCGTGATAACGGAGATAAGGGGCCAAACACTGGAGGTATGGGTGCTTATTCTCCAGCACCCGTTGTAACAACTGAAATCCATAATCGTATTATGGATGAGATAATAAGACCAACTGTTTTAGGTATGGCTAATGAAGGCAATGCCTATACAGGGTTTCTTTATGCCGGCCTAATGATTATGGCAGACGGATCCCCTAAGGTCATAGAATACAACTGTCGCTTTGGTGACCCGGAAACTCAACCTATAATGATGCGTCTAAAGTCAGATCTTGTTGCCTTATGCATTGCAGCATTAGACAAAAAACTAGACGAGTCTGCCATTGAGTGGGATTCCAGATCAGCACTTGGTGTCGTTCTCGCAGCAGGAGGATACCCTCATGCATATAATAAAGGCGACATAATATCTGGATTACCAAAAACATCATCCGATATTAAAAAAATTTTTCATGCGGGCACAAAGTGCATTAACAACAAAACAACAACTAATGGCGGCAGGGTTCTTTGCGCGGTTGGGCTCGGAGATACCATTACCGAAGCACAAAAAACAGCTTATCAGCTAACTTATCAAATTTCTTGGGATAATGTTTTTTTCCGTAATGACATTGGTCATCGCGGAATAGATAGAGAGAAATAGCTTAACAAGAACTACGGCTCTATCACCCCCATATGCAATGCACTGATCTTGTTACGCATCTAATTTTTTTCTTGGTTCTGTTTAGATATCCATATATCTAAACCTTGAGCATTTAATTTAAAGTCCAACGATAGCAATTGCTCTATCGTCGATATATTTAATCTAGGTAAAGCCAAACCGATTTTAGCTAGTGTCATTTCTTTAATGGCGTCTAAGATACGCCTTTCTCTATCTGGGTCATAACGAAATCTATAAGCAATTTTTCGATAGCATTCAATCTGCTCACAAAGTGAACTTGCTTTTTTTTCCGGCTGCTCAACAACACTGTAATGCGTCAAAAAAAATCTTTTAGGTGTATAGCTCATCATCAAATCTATAGAGGATAACAGCTTGTCAGGATCAAATTGAACTGGTGACGTCGTCGGCATAATAAATCGACCTTGATCATCACCCATTGACTGATATGAAATACCAAATGTATCCCCAGAAAACCACCCTTGACTGACTTTATCCCAGATACAAAAATGATGCTCTGCATGTCCAGGGGTATGACGAAATTCTAAGGCCCTGCTTTCTAGATAAAGTTTTTCACCATCTTTGATCTCTAGCACCCGATCCATGGGCACTGGCACAACTTCCCCATAAAGCTCCTTAAATGTGTCTTCTCCGTATACCGCCTTGCATCCCGCAATGAGTTTATCTGGACTGATCATATGTCGCGCCCCTCTGGGGTGAATCGCCAGCTGTGCATTAGGATATCTTTTTATTAATTCGCCGGCCCCTCCTGCATGATCTAGATGTACATGAGTTGGAATAACATATCGAACTTTTTCAGCATCCAACCCTAAAGACAAGAGAGCTTCCCCTATACCCTCTGCTGAATAAGTAGTCCCCGCTTCTATTATCGCAATCTCGTTACCTTCAACTATTAGATAGCAACATGCATTGCCTGGACAGATGTAGCGAGCATCAACACTGTAGATGCCATCATTTAAATTTACATATTTATGGGCTTTCATTTTATGTACCTACTTACATTGATCGCAAATTTGCTACAATGTCTTATCCTTAAATAACGACCTGGCAATATCAATGAATTCAAGACAGCTTTCTCCCATTGATAATTTTTTAGCTCAAATAGATTTAGCGCTAAAAACAATAACATCTGAAAATCCTAGACACAATCGACCTTCTCCCGCAAACAATACTTCTGATCAAGGTCTGACTGAAGAAGAACAGTATACGGCCGCAAGATTAATGAGAGTCAACCACACGGGCGAGGTTTGCGCTCAAGCCCTGTATCAAGGTCAAGCTTTAACAGCAAAACTTACTTCTGTTCGGCGCGAGATGGAACATGCGGCAAATGAAGAGATAGATCATCTATCCTGGTGTCGAGAGCGCGTAGTTCAGCTTGGGGAGCAGCCAAGCATATTCAACCCTTTTTGGTACGCCATGTCCTTTGGTCTTGGCGCAGCCACCGGCCTTGTTAGTGACAAACTTAGCCTAGGGTTTGTTGCAGCAACGGAAGATCAGGTTTGCGATCACTTGACCCTTCATTTAAAGAACCTGCCTGTCAACGACATCAAGAGTCGCCTGATTGTTATGCAGATGCTCGAAGACGAAGCTGTGCATGCAGAGACTGCGCTCAAGGCAGGTGGGCTTAATTTTCCACGGCCTGTTAAGGCGCTTATGACTGTTGCATCTAAAGCTATGACGAAAATAAGTCACCTAATTTAGCAGTTCCTCTGCCTTGCCTATAATTTCGACTTATGGTCAGCGACAGCATCTATAATCCTGTCTTTTAGCCAGTTATGCACTGGCGACTTAACTGTTCTAGCGTGCTGAACGAGCACTATCGGAATAGTGCTGTCAAAATCTAACTCTGGGGGGTATTCCTTGCGAACAACGCCATAGGTGGCCCCATCCATCTTCAGATCATGCATAGTCCCCATCATCAGCGAATCTGTAGCCCATATAACGTTTAAAGCAGTCATTAACTGGGCAGTCACCATTATTTTTTTTCGCTCTTTTCCTTTTTCTTTTAGTTGTGCATCAAAACGAGTTTGTTGCGTTGTGTCACCAGATGGCGATCGAAGTAGTGAGTACTGAACAAACGGGTATTTCAGCATTTCATCCAGCTTAAGCTGCCCCTCGTCTGCAAGAGGATGTCCGGTACGCATCCATACAGCTGGTGTAAAATGCCCTAACGCGGTATCTTTATATTCTTCAGAATATGAGCGAGAAATTTCAATAGTAAAGTCCAAGTCACCTCTTTCTAGCCCTGTCGTTTTAGTGTCACTATTTTCACCAACTAGACGGACAGTCATTAGAGGCGCCACCTTAATTAGTTTTTTAGCTAAAGCGGGCATCACTTGAACGGCAATAAATTCAGCGCTCATGATAACAATTTCACCCTCAAAGGTGAGGGGGTTAAACTGCTCTTTTTCCATCATGCCTGCTATAGATGACAGCACTGGCGGCAGCTGCCTTTTTAATGCAACCGCTCTTGGGGTGGGCGCCAACCCTCTACCACTTCTGACAAACAAAGGGTCATCGAACGTCTCCCTTAATCGTTGAAGTGTTTTACTCATAGCAGGCTGTGTAATAAACAACCTTTCTGCTGCCTTAGTTACACTTTCTTCCTCTAGAAGCCTTTGCAGAGCCACCAGCAAATTAAGATCTATGCGAGATAATACCTTCGCGTCCACTAAGCATTCTCCAAAGTTATGAATAACATTAAATTAATATATTTGAGTTATATTTAAATATTGACTATATTGAGAATGAGCTGGTTAGCCTAATAAAGACTTTAATGCCCCCCTCGGTAAGTTTTTATACAAGATAGCTAGCTTATTCTTCTATTTGTTCCTCAGTACCCTTAGGCAGCGTGAGCTGCCTTTTTTTATGGGTGCGTACGACTTCAACATTCACTGGCTGGTTATTTCAAATGTATGAGTAACTTCAACGCCCCCTTTGGTTAGCATAATAGAAGCAGAACAGTATTTTTCAGCAGACATTTTAACAGCGTTACGTACTATATTTTCTTTTAAGTTATCACCTGATACTAAAAAATTTAAGTGTATTTTAGTAAACACTGCGGGAACGTCATTAGACCTTGTTGCATCGACTTCTGTTGTGCAGGAAGCTATGCTTTGACGACCTTTCTTTAAAATATGTACTACATCGAAAGCGGCGCAACCCCCCATTCCCATTAACATCATCTCCATAGGCCGAGGTCCTACATTCTTACCGCCGTGCTCTGGAGGGCCATCCATGATAACTCTATGCTCAGACTCAGACTCAGCTATAAATCTAGCCTCTCCATCCCATGTAATCTTTGCTTTCATAATATAAACAGCCCTAAAAATTAGCCTAAAAGAATTAATTTACTTAAAAATTATTTGCTTTAATTGAAACCCAGGGGCTACATAAACATTTCTGATAATTTTAATCCTGGATCATCCGAACGCATAAATATTTCCCCAACAAGAAAAGCATTTACCTCATGATTTCTCATAAAGGCAACATCCTGAGAGCCAAGAATACCGCTTTCGGTTACCACAATTCTGTTGCCTGGAATCTTACTTAAAAGTCGTGTAGTGTTAAGCAAACTTGTTTCAAAGGTATGCAAATCGCGATTATTAATTCCAATCATTGAATTATCAATCAACAACGCTCTATTGAGTTCTTCCTCATTGTGCACTTCGATCAATACATCTAAGCCTAAATCGCGAGCAATTCGGTGAAAATTTTCAAGATCTTCCTGAATTAAAGCTGCAACAATTAATAGAATGCAATCTGCACCCAGGACATAGGATTCATAAACCTGATAAGGGTCCACAATAAAGTCCTTTCTTAATACTGGCAGCAAGGTAACACTTCTCGCTATTTGTAAATATTCATCTGAGCCCTGGAAAAAATCCTTTTCCGTAAGTACAGACAAGCATGCAGCGCCGCCTTTTTCATAACTTCTAGCAATGGAGGCAGGATCAAAAGATTCCCTAATCACACCCTTACTAGGAGAGGCTTTTTTTATTTCGGCAATAACGGCGGGGGCCCCGTTTTTAATTTTTTCAGAAAGAGCGCCCGAAAAACTTCTTATTTCTCTGTCTTTTAATTTCCCAAAACATAGTTTTTTGAGCTCGATTAACGGTATTTTTTTCTGTCTATCTGCTACTTCTTCTACCTTTGCAGTTAGAATTTTTTTTAAAATCGTTGGAGTATCCAATATTATATCCATGGGAAAATATTATTTAAAGCAATGAGTAAACGAAGCGAGTTCAGAAATTTTATCTTTTGCAAGACCGCTGCCAATAGCATCTTGGGCTAAAGTCACGCCTTCAGTTAAATCGCTCGCAACACCAGATACATATAGAGCTGCACCAGCATTTAAGGCAATCATATCAGATGCAGATTCGATTTTGGATGAAAAGTCACGTTGTTTGGAAAGAGCAGATTTAATCATATCCAAACTTTCTTCTGCATTAGCAACTTTCAGATCATTAAGGCTCCCCCTTTCCATTCCAAAATTTTCAGGCATAACAGAGTACTCTGTGATCTCACCGTCTTTAAGTTCTGCAACCCATGTGCTCGAGGAAATGCTGATCTCATCTAATCCATCTTCTGAATGAACAACCAACACATGCTCTCCACCAAGCTTTCTCATCACTTCTGCTAGTGGCTTAATCCATTTTCTGTCATAAACCCCCAACAACATATTAGGGACTTTTGCTGGATTAGTTAGCGGCCCCAAAAGATTAAAAATAGAGCGCGTTCCCAGTTCTTTTCGTGGGCCGACAGCATACTTCATTGCGCTATGATGATTAACAGCAAACATAAAACCAACACCCACCTCTTTCACGCAGCGTTCTATTTCTTCTGGCAATAAATTCAGTTTTACTCCAGCAAATTCTAGTAAATCTGCGCTCCCGCTATTACTGCTGACACCTCGGTTACCATGCTTGGCTACGTTCGCACCAGCAGTAGCAGCAACAAAGGCACTTGCCGTAGAGACGTTAAATATTCCAGCACTATCGCCACCTGTGCCAACGATATCTACCAAATATTTACTGGTTATGTGTAGCGGCGCTGATAGTTCGCGCATTATCTGAGCAGCCCCAGTAATCTCCTCTACCGTTTCTCCTTTCATGCGCAAGCCAACCAAAAATCCACCTATTTGGGCATCGGTAGCCTTTCCGGTCATAATCTGCATCATCACTTCACGCATTTCGTCAACCTGAAGATTGCAACCATCCAAAATTTTGCATACTGCCTGCTTAATATCCATGGTGGCCTTTAATATTTCAAAAAATTTTCGAGCAAATCATGCCCCTTTAAGGTAAGAATTGACTCTGGATGAAACTGTACGCCCTCTACTGCAGAAACGCGGTGACGGAATCCCATAATCTCATCAACTTCTCCTGTCGAGGTTTTTGTCCATGCGGTTTCTTCGAGACAACCTGGCAGACTTTCCCTCTCAACAATCAAAGAATGATAACGTGTTGCCTCAAAAGGACTTGGAATTCCGCTAAATACTCCTTGATTGTTGTGGTAAATAAGGGATGTTTTTCCATGCATAACATTTCTAGCACGTATGATTTTTCCTCCAAACGCCTGACCAATACTTTGGTGCCCTAAACAAATTCCAAGGATAGGAATTTGTCCTGAAAAGCGCTTAATTGTCTCAACAGAAATTCCAGCCTCTTTAGGAGTGCATGGCCCAGGAGAGATAACGATTTTTTTTGGAGCCATCAAATCTATCTCATCTAACGTCAGTTCATCATTACGGATGACCTTGACATCAGCCTTTAACTCACCCAGATACTGAACGATGTTATAGGTAAATGAATCATAATTATCAATCATCAAAATCATAGCCGAGATGCCTTAGCTAACTAAATCAACAGCACGAAAAATAGCGCGTGCTTTATTTATGGTTTCTTTCCACTCCAGTTCTGGCACGGAATCTGCTACCACTCCAGCTCCAGCTTGCACATAAAGCTTTCCATCTTTAATCACTGCTGTTCTGATAGCTATAGCAGTGTCCATATTACCGTTCCAAGCAATGTAGCCTACGGCCCCACCATAAACTCCGCGCTTCACTGGCTCAAGCTCATCAATTATTTCCATAGCTCGAATTTTAGGTGCTCCGCTCAAAGTACCTGCTGGTAATGTTGCTCGCAGCACATCCATGGCAGTAGTGCCAGGTTTCACCTGACCAGTGACATTAGATGTGATGTGCATAACGTGTGAGTAGCGCTCTACTACCATCTGATCGGTTACGGTCACCGACCCTGTTTGAGAAACTCTTCCCACATCGTTACGACCCAAATCAATAAGCATCAAATGTTCTGCAATTTCTTTAGGGTCGTTTATTAATTCTTTTTCTAGGAATAGATCCTCCTCCTCCGTATGCCCTCTGCGACGGGTCCCTGCGATAGGCCGCACCGTTACCTCTCCATCCTCGAGGCGCGCCAAAATTTCTGGCGATGATCCTACTATGTGAAAGGAATCTAAATCCAAAAAATACATATATGGAGACGGATTAAGGCAACGCAATGCTCTATAAAGATTCAAGGGCTCAGCATCAAAATCTATGGATAGCCGCTGCGATGGGACCACCTGCATTACATCTCCGGCTAACACATAATTTTTTATCTTTTTAACTGCTGCAAGAAAATTTTCTTTTCCGAAGCTGGATACAAATGCGGCTTCATTTTTTCCAGCGCCATCTAAATTCAAGGGCGGAAGATCAGGAACAGGATTTTTTAATTTGGCTTCAAGCTCATCTAGCCTATGTTGTGCTTTATTCCAAGCATCTGAATCAGAAGCGTCTTGGTGAACTACAAAAATTATCTTTCCAAGTAGATTATCAAAAATTACCACTTCATCAGAAGCCATCAATAGAATATCGGGATTGCCCAAATCGTCTTTTGGCGTCGAATTCTTGAGTCTTTCCTCGACATATCGTACAACATCATAACCGAAGTAACCAACCAGTCCTCCTGTAAAACGGGGTAACTCAGGTAAATCTGGCATTTGGTATCTAGCCTGAAAAATCTCAATATCGGCTAATGGGTCTATCGTAGTTTTGGTTTCTATAATTTCACAGTTTCGCTCTATTACCATCTGGTCACCAAAGACCTTCAGGACAGTGCTTGACGGCAAGCCTATAAGAGAATATCGCCCCCATTTTTCTCCACCGTGAACAGATTCAAATAAATATGAATATGGTCCTCTTGCTAATTTCAAATAACATGACAGCGGCGTCTCAAGGTCGGCTAAAACTTCTCGTATTACTGGAATACGACTAAATTCTTGTTTCGCCAGTAAGGCAAATCTCTCAGGGGTCATAACTGCTTCCTTTTGCACATCGATGCAGAATAATCAGAAGGCAAGGGGGCCAAAAAACTGACACTAAAAATCTGGCGATGTCGCAGCCATCTCCAAGCATCCTAGTGGTCATTCTAATAGATTCGACTAACACTGGGAAGTCAGGCTAACTAAAGCTTTAGTTTCGATAGCTCTAAATGCATGCAATTAATAGCCCTACGATAATCGCCAGCACCATAGATAGCTGAGCCGGCAACAAACGTATCTGCCCCTGCTTCAGCAATTTCCCTAATATTTTTTTCAGTAACTCCCCCATCAATTTCCAAGCGGATGTTTAACCCGCTGTCATCGATAAGAGTTCGGGCTTTTTTTAATTTTTTTAATACTTCAGGAATAAATTTTTGCCCACCAAAACCTGGGTTTACCCCCATCAACAACAATGTATCTACCTTGTCCAAAAAACATTCTACTTTGTCGAGTCCTGTTTCCGGGTTAATTGCCAAACCGCTTTTACAACCTGCATCTCTTATTAATTGCAAAGAGCGATCAATATCGATTGAAGCCTCTGGATGAAAGGTCACCCAATCAGCTCCAGCTGCAATAAAACTATTAATAAGCTCGTCTACTGGGTTAACCATAAGATGGACATCAATAGTTGCCGATATTCCATAATCACGTAGTGCTTTGCAAACCATGGGTCCAACGGTAAGGTTAGGCACGTAATGGTTGTCCATTACATCAAAATGAATTAAGTCAGCTCCAGCATCAATAACGTCGCTGGCTTCCTCTCCCAGTCGGGCAAAATCTGCAGATAATATTGATGGCGCTATAAGAAAATTATTCATTTATTTCTCTTCTGCTACTTTGTGGGATGCTTATAAATTAATTTTTCAGCGCAACAGCGCGTGGCTTCAGATGGAATTTTAACTTACTTAATAGTCTGTAAGAAGTTGCAATTTCAAGTCTTTATCGTAACACTTGGAGTATACCTATTTCTAACTATTATCAAATATGACTATACAACACTCAAATCTTAGGGAATTTATTAAATTCCTCGAAGAACGCGGCGAATTAAAGCGCATTACTGTCGAGGTCGATCCTGTTTTGGAGATGACTGAAATCTGTGACCGCACTCTGCGTGCTGGGGGTCCAGCCCTACTATTTGAAAACCCAAAAGGATTCAATATTCCTGTGCTGGGTAACCTTTTTGGCACGCCAGAGCGAGTGGCAATGGGGATGGGGAAGGAAAGTCTCCTTGCTTTGCGAGAAGTTGGTGAATTACTCGCTTTTTTAAAAGAACCCGAACCACCAAAAGGAATAATGGATCTTTGGGGAAACCGTGATAAGTTTAAACAAATTTTAAATATGCCTGCGCAAGTTATAAAGAAAGCGCCATGCCAAGAATTTATACTCAAAGGTGAAGATGTTGATCTAAAAAAACTGCCAATTCAAACATGCTGGCCGGGAGATGCTGGACCACTAATTACTTGGCCTTTAGTTATCACGAGGGGGCCTGAGAAAGAAAGGCAAAATCTAGGAATTTATCGCCAACAAGTAATAGGTAAAAATAAACTAATTATGCGATGGCTTTCTCACAGAGGAGGAGCGCTTGATTTTCAAGACTGGCAACTATCGCATCCCGGCGAACCATTCCCAATTGCTGTAGCCTTGGGTGCTGACCCTGCAACAATATTAGGGGCAGTAACCCCTGTACCAGATACTCTTTCGGAGTATGCTTTTGCAGGATTATTAAGGGGCAAGAAGACACAAGTAGCTAACTGTATAGGGAGCAACCTTCAGGTACCAGCGAGCGCTGAATTCATTCTAGAGGGTTTTCTATACCCAGGCGAAACGGCTACCGAGGGGCCCTTTGGAGACCATACTGGCTATTACAACGAAGTAGATCAATTTCCTGTTTTTACTGTTGAAACAATCACTCATCGAAAGGATCCAATTTATCATAGTACTTATACTGGCAGACCGCCTGATGAACCAGCTATTTTAGGAGTAGCTTTGAATGAGGTATTTGTTCCTATCCTACAAAAACAATTTCCAGAAATTATTGATTTTTATCTTCCCCCTGAAGGATGCTCTTATAGAATGGCTGTGGTTTCGATGAAAAAAAAATATCCTGGGCATGCTAAGCGAGTAATGATGGGAATTTGGTCTTTTTTACGACAATTTATGTATACCAAATTTGTAATTGTTGTAGATGATGACATAGACCCGCGCGAATGGAGTGACGTGATATGGGCTATTACGACCCGAATGGACCCTCAGCGTGACATGGTGTTAATTGACAACACGCCCATTGATTACTTAGATTTTGCCTCTCCTGTGTCTGGCTTAGGCTCAAAGGTAGGCTTGGATGCTACTAATAAATGGGAGGGCGAGACAAACAGAGAATGGGGCAAGCCAATTGAAATGGACGAAAAAATAAAAGAAAAAATAGACAACCTATGGGAGTCTCTGGGTATAGAAAAGTAACTACTGGTATCAGTCCGTCATCCACAAAAGCATCATAATATTTGCCCTGTCTACTTTTTTTGCATGTCCGCCCATGGGTTTTTCTTGTTAAAAACAACATCCTGGCTATGTCCAGGCATATGAAGGCCATCACAAGAAATATTAATATCTGCTTCTTCCGCCAATGCTTCCCCAAAGCGATAAACAACCTCAATGGAACCTTTATCTGCTTTTTCAGCATAAATAGCTGCCGCTTGACGAGTATCTTTACGACGTTTTTGATAATCTACCATGACTAAACTGTGCCTGTGGGATAGCATTTCTTCGACTTTACTTGGAGAGAGGACTACTGCTGTCGCGTTATTACCACCAAACCCTTTTGAGTTGATAAATGCCACATCCATCTTTCTATCAATAAGATCCATGTCCTGTAAGGGGAAAAATAAACGGTCTTGAAAAACATCCTCAGCAATTTTATCAACTGTTTTTATCCCAGGAAGTATATTATATTTAAATGTCCCCAAGGCCAAAGAGAGCTGGTCTCCGCTTGCAGCAGCCAGAGAGTGACCAACAAAAGCCTTTGCCGCAGTTACAGGCCACTCTTTAATAGAGAAAGCTTCTGCTATACGATCAAATATTCTAGATTCTGAAACTCTGTTTGCCGGTGTACTAGATCCATGTGCATGAATAAAGCTGTGCTCTCGAACGGTGGACTCGCCAACAATCGACACAGCTGATGCAACCGCTTTAGAGAAAGAGATATAATTACCAACACCTGGTGCCGATATAGATCTTTTTATCCCATCGGCGTTGATGAACACGTCAGGCACAGCGCCATGTATATCTGCCGCAAGGTCTATAGCAAGGCCATCATCCATGAGAACTATGTATTGAGCAGACTCGCCAATTGTGAACCCACAATTTTCACCAAATGGTCTACTCGCTTTACGCCAGTCTGGTATTTCAGAAGAGTCTAATTTGCAAAGATTAGCATCAGTGCCAAGAGCCCCCATGCTTGTGAATCCTTCCATGATCTCCGGTGTCAGTCCGGCTTCAGCGCTCCCAACTATAGCTACCCTTCTCCGTCCACTCTTAATATCCTCAATTGCCGCTTGCAGAACATACAAAAAGGATGCGCAAGCTCCAGTTATTGCAGCAGTATGGCCAACACTTCCTATTACATAGGCATTAACGAAATCTGCCGGCATTGAGTTCAGGCCCATGGCGTACTGCTTTGAGGTTGTTCTTTCACCCAAAAGCCTGGCTTGCAAGAGTCCTCCTAGTCCTTCTTTCGTAACCTGCCCCATAATGCTGGTGCAGTAAACGCCTACTTCATCAGGGCGGACGCTAGCTGATATTTTCTCCCATGGGATCCCGATAGAAGCAAGTGCATCACTAGCCCCCAGTAAAGCTAACTGCAGGCCTCTAGGGTGAAAATGCGAGTTATATGTTGTAGCTGGATCAAAACCTGATGGAAGCTGACCTCCGGCTTTAGCCGCCTGCTCAGAATATGTTGGCACTAAAAAATCAGAAGAGCCCTCAACGGCGACCTCACAAAAGTTTTCATCTAAACGTTTGACTGCCCAATGCTCAGGAATTACAACAGGTACGTCTCTTTTAGCAATTTTGAAAACTACAGTCTTTCCATCTTGGGGTTCGATTTTTACTTTTTTGTGACCATATACTTTTTTAGGGTTAAATAGAGCGTCTTCCAAACGACGAATTAATGTACCTTTAATCACTAAATCGCCAAAGGTTTTCACTACTTGCTTTGAAGTGAGTTGGCTATTTTTGGCATCGCTGTAAAATTGTCCATCCCATGAAACTAGGTTCATTAGACAAGCCAGCCCGACTATGGTCTGCTGCTGCTCCTGCTTCGTGAGAGATTCCAATACTATGCGACGAAAGGCCTGATGGGATGAGCTTCGTCCAGCAGCATTATAACCACCAAAACCTACTATAACTGGCAAAGCCTTCATGAGCGTATACTCTTGATCTATGCATGCATGCATGTGAATACATACCAGTCTACCAGTCTATAGTTCGTTGACTTTTGTCTATTGTGGCCATATATTTAATCATTATGGCCAAAGAACTTCTGAAAAAAGAATCGCCTCTGCGCATAGCGACCCTTCTCTATGATAATATTCTTGGGACTAGCGCCACACTTCCAGTAGAAATGCTACGAACAGCAGAGGCCGCTGCTCGACCGAAAAACCCCAACACTCGAAAAATTGAAGCACTTACTCTTTCTATTGATGAAAATTCAATCACTTCGCCATCTGGATTTGATATTCGACCATCCACAACTATTGATGATTCACGAACTTTTGATATTATAAATTTACCTGCGTTATGGCGAAACCCAAGACCTGCTCTAGTTAAATATAAAAATTATATACCATGGTTACAAAAACAAGCTACTCAAGGGGCTATATTTATAGCTGTCGGGACTGGTGTCTGTTTTCTTGCAGAATCTGGACTTTTAGATAAGCAACCGGCAACAACACATTGGCATTATTTCGATCAATTTAATAAGGATTACCCAAATGTTTTGCTAAAACGACAATATTTTATAACTCAAGCTGGAAATCTTTATTGTGCTGCTAGCGTTAACGCTATGGCTGAACTAATGGTACATCTTTCAGCTAGGCTATATGGTCGAAGTGCTGCAAAGCAAGTTGAACGGAATTTTTTCCATGAAATTCGCAGCTCCTTTAAGCCTACTAGCTATTTTTCCGATGATGTTGAAGAGCATCCGGATGAACAAATAGTCCAGGCTCAAATTTGGCTCGAAGATAATTACAGCAAATCTTTCTTGATATGCGAAGTGGCAGAGAAATTCCAGTTTAGCACTAGAAATTTCAATCGACGGTTTAAAAATGCTCTTGGAAAAACACCTCTAGAATACTTGCAGGCGATTCGGTTAAATAATGCAGGGGAGCTGCTACAGAAATCCAATCTTCCTATTTTCGAAGTGGCCGTACATAGCGGTTATCAAGATGCTGCTTCATTCAGTAAAATTTTCAGTCAACATTTTGGTGCCTCGCCAACAAAGTACAGAGAAACCGTAAGAGCTAAATTATTTAGCACACATTAAAAATATCTTATTTATAAATTAATATTGAGACTTGATTGTCAGCAGAAAACATATAGCAACCATTCCCCTGTTAATGCTGGCTTTTCTGAATTTTTAATTTCTACAACAATATCAACAGCTAGAATTTTTCCACTCTTTTATCTATCAGCAATATGACGGGCAGCAGTCGTATTTTTTCTCACTTTTAACTATTGTCTTGGCTTTCCGTAACACTGAGATCTGATAATGAATTTAAGCATAAAACCTCATCTGACGAAGTTTTTTTCAATTCAGATACTGTATCACTCAAAACTGAAGACAGCTCAGCAAGCTCATTCATAATTTCAGCAGTATTGTTTGTACCGACAAGTAGCTGAGATGATATATCTTGTATCACATTTATAGTTTTAGACACTTTAATTGTCGAGGCGCCCTGTGCCGCCAGAGTACAAGCAGCATCATTAATTTGTCCAGCTAAGCCCAGTGAAGCTGTTTCAATTTCTATCACCACACGACTTGCTTCACCTGAAACCTCTTTTACTTTGGTTACGGTGCATACAGTTTCATCCATAGAGCCAACAATATTATCAGTACCAATATGAATAGTATTAATTAACGACGTAATTTGCTTAATAGCGATTCCTGATCGTTCGGCTAATCTTTGGACTTCTTCGGCAATTACACCGAACCCCTTTCCAGCATCCCCAGCTGTAGAAGCCTGAATTGCCGCATTAAGACCTAATATATGAGCCTGATCAGCCATATCGTTAAGGGCTAAAACTACAGCCTCAATCCCTTTGAAATTTTCACTCAATTTAGTGACATATTTAGAAGTCTCGTTAATCTTATTTTGCGTGCCATTCATACCTAAAGCGGTATTTTGAATGATAACAGTACCTTTTTTAGCGAGAGAGGACATTTTTTCTGTCTCTATAGCTATATTTTTCAGCTTAGTAGAGAGCCCCTCAATGGCTCTCTCTAATTTATTAACTAGCATGGATACGGCACCTATTTCATCTAATTGATGTTCAGATACTTCAGCTAGCTGGGAGGCAACTACCCGAGTTTCGTTTGCTGTTGCTGACAAATTTTCTGATGAATCTTGAATTCTTTCACTGAGCGCTCCTAATCGGCCTATAACAAGATTTATTGCCTCTGGAATAGTGCCGCTGAAGTTTTTAGCCTCATCGAGACTGTTGTTTAAGCTAGGATTTTTTAGAGATGATGTTTCGTCTAGCAACAATAAAATTGCCTGCTGACTATTACTTTCTACATCAGATTTTTCCGATGATTTGCGATATACTTCAAAAAAAATAAGCAACAACAAAACAACACACAGCACTCCAGCATAGAGGACAGGATGGGAAAACTTTTGGTACTCATCTAATAACAACACAATAAAGTATAATTGGTTCAGCTTCTCCTGCATAAGTGGCAAAGAAAAAATTTGCCAGACTGAATAGCAAACAAATCCTAGCGCGGCTATCAAAATTAAGGTCATTATGAGAAGAGCTGGGCTCTTATTTGACTGGTGTATTACTCTGTTCATGCTAATGGGTCTCCAAACAAGAAAAGCTAACTTTATCTTATCCTATTATTCTACCAGGGGCTTTAATTCTAAAAATTAAAAATAGCTTCCCCACAAAAAAGCCACTAAAAAACTTCTAGCATATGTATCTCTGTATGGTTTTAAAATATAAAGAATGATTTATAGTTACAATCGAAGCTTAAGTGCTAGTAGAGCATAGTTGACTAACTGCAGGATTAAGAAATGACAAAGACGCTCGGTGTTGTGATGGACGCCATTGAATCAATTAACCCATATAAAGATACTACTCTTTTATTGCTTCTTGCTGCTCAAGCAAGAGGATGGGAGATCATGTATATGCAACAACATGATCTATCTCTGGACAATGAAAATCCAGTTGCCAGAATGGCTAAATTAACCGTCAAAGACCAACAAAAAGACTGGTTCTCGGCGGGAGAGTCAAAGATAAGGGATCTGTCAGACCTTAATGTAATTCTGATGCGCAAAGACCCTCCTTTTGACACGGAATATATCTATACAACCTACATACTTGAAGCAGCAGAAAAGTTAGGCGTAATGGTTCTTAATAAACCCCAGAGCTTAAGAGACTGCAATGAAAAAATTTTTGCGGCCTCATTTCCACAATGCATGCCGCCCCTCTTAATTAGCAGCGATGCTGCTCAGATAAAAAGCTTTTATGGTGAGCATCGTAATATTGTTTTGAAGCCCCTAGATGGAATGGGCGGGGCTTCTATCTTTAAAGTTAGCGAAAATGACTTAAATCTTAATGTCATAATAGAAACCCTAACCTGTAATGGAACAAAGACCATCATGGCGCAAAAGTTTATCCCAGACATAAAATTAGGGGATAAGCGTATTTTGATGATTGATGGTGACCCTGTTCCGTATTGCTTAGCAAGGATTCCCCCGAAAGGAGACATTCGCGGGAACCTCGCTGTTGGTGGAACTGGCGTTGTAAGGCCCCTTGGTGAGCGTGACCGATGGATTGCTAGTCAAATAGGGCCTATATTAAAAACAAAAGGTATCTTATTTGCTGGACTAGATGTTATTGGCGACTATCTAACAGAAATCAATATTACGAGCCCCACCTGTGCCAGAGAAATTGATCGTGAAAAATCAACAGATATTGGCGGCAAGTTAATAATCGCAATAGAAAAAAATCTATAGTTTTGGTTTTTAGCGAACGAAGACTAAACTACGACTTAACCAACGAAGCAATTTAATGTTTAGACTCAACTAAAAATCGCTCCAGGGATAACATTATCGCCAATAACATTTCTATTATTCTGGCTTTTGATTTTGGTGCACGCCAAATTGGTGTTGCGATTAGCCAAGAGCTGCTTGGGACAGCGAGTCCGCTGACTGTATTACAAGCAAAAAATGGGGTGCCCGATTGGGTTCAAATAAAGCTACTCTTCGATGAGTGGAAGCCAAATCAAGTGCTTGTGGGCCTCCCTCTCAATATGGATGGAAGCGAAAGCGATTTTTGTTTGCGTGCACGTAAATTTGCCAGAAGAATACATGGGAAGTTTGGAATAAAAGTGGGAATGGTTGACGAGCGGCTTTCTTCGTTTGAAGCAAAGAATCCAAACCAATTAAAGCATCAAAAAAATATACGCCACGGCCAAATAAATTACCGCGAAAATCCCATAGATGACCTTGCGGCTGTAATTATATTGCAAACCTGGTTATCAGACCAAACTATTTCAATGGAGCCATAACTTTATGCAAATAATCTCAATAATTTGTAACTGATCCCATGATAAATATACCTGGTAATCTAGACGCCATATACAACCGAATTGATGAGGCTCTATCCAATACGGATCGTTGCGTAAAAGATATTATTCTTGTCGCAGCAAGTAAAGGTCAATCTTCTGAAGCAATAAGAATTGCATATGCATCGGGGCAAAGACACTTTGGGGAAAACTATTTACAGGAGGCCTTAAAAAAACAACAGGAGCTTCATGATTTATCAGATATTTGCTGGCACTTTATTGGCCCCATGCAATCCAATAAAGCAAAAAAAATAGCACTGAATTTTGACTGGGTGCATACGATTGATAAGATAAAAAATGCTGAAAGACTGGGTAGATCGAGAGAAGATAAGCAGCCACCGCTAAATGTCTGCATCCAAGTCAACATTAGTGAGGAAGAGAGTAAGTCGGGATTATCAACTCGAGAGTGTTCTCAAACAGCTGCTGAGATTGCCAATTTTTCATCCCTTAAACTAAGAGGCTTAATGGCGATACCGGAAAATAACGCAACAGAGGAGGGGAAAAAAAAGGCATGCAGGGCTCTATCGAAACTTTTTTTTGAGGTCAAGAATAGCTCCCCTAGATTGGCAACATTAGATACACTCTCTATGGGCATGTCATCTGATTTTGAAATAGCGCTAAAAGAAGGTGCGACGATTATTAGGGTGGGTTCAGCTATTTTTGGCCCTAGGCAATTATTACAACAAACTTAACAATCAAGGATAGAATTTTGAGTAAAGCAAAACTGGCGTTTATAGGTGGTGGCAACATGACAACCAGCCTGGTGGCGGGCCTTATAAAGAAAGGATATCCCGTAAATCAAATCACCGTTAGCAACCCTGGGCAAGAAAAACTCATACATTTAAATAAAAAATTTGGCATTCACACTACTACAGACAATTCTTTTGCAGCCGCTGATGCAGAAGTGGTGGTACTAGCAGTAAAACCACAAATGGCTAAAATTGCCTGCCAAGCGTTATCTGCTTCTTTGAAGCATCAACCGCTAGTCATTTCAATTGCTGCGGGTGTTCAATCAACGTCCCTACAAGAGTGGCTAGGAAAAGATATTCCTATTATTAGATGTATGCCCAACACTCCATCACTTGTGCAAACAGGTGCAGCAGGTTTGTTTGCTAATACAAACGTCAGCCATCCACAGCGGAAATTAGCTACTGAAATACTGGATGCTGTTGGGATGTCCTGCTGGCTCGAAAAAGAAGAAGATATAGATATAGTTACGGCAGTTTCTGGCAGCGGTCCAGCATATTTCTTTCTTTTTATGGAGGCTATGGAAAAAACAGCTGTAGACCTAGGCCTAAATCAAGAAGCAGCTCATAAATTGGTCTTACAAACAGCATTAGGTGCAGCAAAAATGGCTACTGAAGACACCATAGACCCTGCAGAACTACGTAGACGGGTTACTTCTCCGGGCGGCACTACCGAGGCGGCTATCGAAACGTTTATTGAGGGGGGTATTTTAGGGTTGGTCAACAAAGCAATGGTCAGCGCTGTCAAACGGGCACAAGCTATGGCAAAAGATAAGTAATACGTAGCCATGAAGTTTTACATAAGTATACGCACGCTCAACAACAGCCATCACTACAATCAACGGAAAAGCAAACTATGACTACATTCCCTTTAATGGCAACATATTTAGTGCAGACCTTAGGAAGCTTTTACCTAACTATAGTGATGTTGCGTTTTTTGCTGCAGCTAGTTAAAGCAGATTTTTATAACCCTATTTCTGTATTTATAGTTAACGCTACTCAGATACCAAGTGGAGCTATACGTAAATTTTTGCCTCCATTTAGATCGTTTGACCTTGCTAGCTTAGTTTTAGCCCTGCTAGTTCAATGGTTAATTATACAGCTGACGCTAACCATTAATAACCTTGGTGTAGTAAGTATTTTTATGGCTCTTTCCTGGGGGCTTGTAGGCGCGTTAAAAATAACTCTAAATATTTATCTATACGGATTGCTAGCAATAATTATTGTTAGCTGGGTGGCTCCGCAGAGCCAACACCCAGCCATAGTTTTAATTCAACAAATCGTTTCACCAGCAATGAGACCCTTTAAACGCATTCTTCCATCTTTTGGGGCCCTAGACTTATCTCCGATGCTATTATTTTTGGTTCTCAATGTATTAGAGTTTTTTCTTCATGGGTTAGCTGGCAATCTTTTGCTCCCAACAGGGATAGTTGCTGGCATCTAAGCACCTACTTGTCTGCTAGCGCATCCTGCTGCAAACGCAGCAGTTCTTTGATACCATTTTTAGCTAAGGTCAGCATTTTGTCCAATTGATCATGGGTAAAGGGGGCGCCTTCGGCAGTACCTTGAACTTCAATAAAACCGCCATCACTATTCATCACAACGTTCATGTCAGTCTCAGCGTTGGAATCTTCAGCATAGTCCAAGTCTAATACTGGAACACCGTTGTATACGCCAACTGATACAGATGCAACCATGCCAATCAGAGGGCTTTGTTGAATTTTTCCTGTACTTTTTAGGTAGCTGACAGCATCCATTAGCGCAACACAGGCTCCCGTAATAGAGGCAGTACGTGTTCCTCCGTCAGCCTGGATAACATCGCAGTCGATTTTAATGGTGTTTTCACCAAGCATTTTTAGGTCAATTACTGCCCTAAGTGAACGACCAATCAATCTTTGTATTTCCTGCGTCCTTCCCGACTGTTTTCCTCTGCTTGACTCTCTATTCATTCTTGAATTTGTTGAACGAGGCAGCATGCCATACTCTGCTGTAATCCAACCTTGTCCTTTTCCTCGAAGAAAGTGCGGAACAGAGCTCTCAACGCTAGCTGTACAAATGACTTTGGTGTCTCCAAACTCAATCAGCACAGCTCCTTCAGCATGCTTTGTATAGTTGCGAGTAATGATTACTTTACGAAGTTGATCTGCGGAACGGCCACTAGGTCGAGACATATTAATTACTTCCTAAGAAAATGGGCCATCATTTTAGCTGATTTATGCTGCTTATGTGTCACCATGTTAATATATAAGGCAACTTTTTCTTTACAGGCATCAAAATATGACCAAAAGTATGACTGCTTTTTCACGAAGGTCTATGCAGTGTGAACGGGGGACAGCTATTTGGGAGTTGCGCTCTGTTAACCATCGCTACTTAGATGTTTGCACTCGAGTACCGGACTCATTTCGCGAACTTGAAATGACATTACGTGAACTATGCAAAAAATATCTTGGAAGGGGGAAAATAGACTGCTTGTTACAAATTGATACTTCACAAAATAACGGGGAAATTACAACAAACGGGGCAGTTATCGAAAAATGCATACTGACATGCGAAGAACTAGCATCACAAATAAGAAATCCTGCTAAAATTTCACCATTCGATATTCTTAAATGGCCGGGCGTAGTTGAAGAAGTAAAAAGAGATAATAGTGCTCTTAATACAACGCTAGTAGCTCTTTTTGAAGAAGCCCTAATAGAGCTTGTTGAGAGCAGACACCGGGAAGGGTTACAGCTCCAACTTCTTATTGAGCAGCGGCTCAAAGCTATTTCGGACGAACTTGCTGCAGTCCGCCAAAAATTTCCAATTTTTTTGGCGGCAAGAAAACAAAAAATGGCGCGTAAGTTTAATGAAATACCTCTAGATATTGACCAAGGCCGCCTTGAGCAAGAGCTAGTTATAATTGCCCAAAAATCTGATGTGGAAGAAGAGCTTGATAGGCTGGATGCTCATTTAATTGAGATACATCTGGCCTTTAAGCGCCAAGAACCAATTGGAAGGAGATTGGATTTTTTGATGCAAGAACTAACCCGCGAAGCAAACACGCTGGGTTCAAAGTCTATTGCAAGCGATATAACCCAGTCATCAATAGAACTAAAAGTGCTGATTGAGCAAATGCGGGAACAGATTCAAAATATTGAATAATAAAAATTTTAACGATTTATGCATGAAAGGAACTACATTCGATGCCTAATAAAGGGACTCTTTATACCATTTCTGCTCCTTCTGGTGCAGGAAAAACAAGCCTAGTCAATGCCCTGCTGAAAATGATGCCTGATTTATGTGTTTCTATTTCTCATACAACTCGCACAATGAGACCAGGGGAAATAGAAGGCATAAATTATCACTTTGTCGATGAGCCTGCATTTCTTGCTTTGGTTGATAAGCAAGATTTTCTGGAATATGCCCAGGTATTCAACCATTTTTATGGCACTTCTCAAAAATGGGTACAGCAAACTCTTTTAAGTGGAGTAGACGTTGTCTTAGAGATTGACTGGCAGGGAGCTGCACAAGTTCGCCGTCTTCTACCTGACTGTGTCAGTATTTTCATTTTGCCTCCATCACTTGATGCGCTTGAAGAAAGGTTAACCAATCGCGGCCAAGATGATTCAATTGTCATAAACCGACGTCTAGCCTCTGCCCAAGAAGAGATGTCTCACTTTGCGGAAGCTAAGTATTTAATCATAAATGATGGGTTTGATGAGGCCCTCATAGAGCTTAATTCGATTATTTTGAACAGGCGACTAAAGCTCCCGCGTCAACAAAAAAAATATGACTTACTACTTAAGCAGCTGTTGTCCTGAAACCAGCAATTTTGTACACTGGGTGGCCCTGTATTTTATAATGCAGAATCTTCAATGTTATTTAAAGAAATAGCTAACTAACTCAAATGGAATAGCGCATGGCCAGAATTACTGTAGAAGACTGCTTGAAGAACGTAGATAACCGCTTTGAGCTTGTTATGGTTAGTTCAAAACGCGCGCGTCAGCTAGCATTAGGAACAAAAGAAGCTTTAGTGCCTTGGGAAAATGACAAGCCTACTGTCGTAGCGTTGCGTGAAATCGAAGAAGGCTTCATATCAGCAAGTATTCTGACGGAAACTAAAAAAATTAATGACTTTGTGATGGATGCTGACGAAGAAGAGCTGGCAACTGCAAGCGACGATTCTGTCGCAGAAGAAGTCCTCTCCTCTGAAAGTAAGCCCATAACACAAAAAACAGAAGAAACCTGATTCTATGAAGGAGGAAAAATCTTGTTAGCCTCCCAGGCAAGCGAGATTCTTAGCCAAAAACTTTCCTCCTATCTCGAAGAGAATCAAGTTCAAGATGTTCTCCACGCATACGAATTTTCTAAGCTATGCCATAAAGGTCAAGCAAGGCAAAGCGGTGAACCATATATAACTCACCCGCTAGCTGTAGCAACCATTTTGGCAGATATGCATCTTGATCATGAAGCCCTCATGGCCGCACTACTGCATGACGTGCTTGAAGACACTCACGTCAACAAAAAAGAACTCCTCGATCTCTTCGGTGCGACTGTTGCAGACTTAGTAGATGGTGTCAGTAAATTAGGCGAGATTGAGTTCACTTCAAGAGAAAAAAGACAAGCAGATAGCTTTCAAAAAATGACTTTAGCGATGTCTAAAGATATTCGTGTACTGCTAATAAAACTAGCAGATCGGCTACACAATATGAGGACCATTCACGGCCTAAGCCCAGATAAACGCCGAAGAATTGCTAGAGAAACATTAGAAATTTACGCTCCTATTGCGCAAAGACTTGGCATCAACAATATGAGGGTTGAATTCGAAGAACTAGGTTTTTCTTCTATGTACCCAGTTAGACACAAACGAATGATGGAGGCGCGAAAAGTAGCACGAGGACCTCGTAGAGAAATTGTCGAAGAGATTAAAGATGGGATTGAGGTTCGCCTGGGCAAGGAATCTATTAGGGCAGACGTCACAGGTCGAGAAAAACATCTGTGGAGCATCTATCAGAAAATGAAAGCCAAAAAAAAATCTTTTCGAGACATCATGGATGTCTTCGCTTTTCGGATTGTGGTTGACTCTGTAGACGACTGCTATCGTACACTAGGAGTTATACACAACCTCTTCAAACCAGTGGCAGGCGAATTTAAGGACTATATTGCTATACCTAAAGTTAACGGTTATCAGTCCCTACATAATATTCTAATAGGCATGCATGGCGTACTCATAGAGATCCAAATAAGAACACGTGATATGGACGCAATGGCAAATTTTGGTGTTGCTGCACACCCGCTTTATAAGTCTAAAGAAGAAGGGAATCCGAGGGCATATCGATGGATTAAGGGCCTTCTGGAAATACAAAAACAAGCTGGAAACTCTTTAGAATTTATTGAGCACGTAAAAACAGACTTATTTCCAGACGAGGTTTATGTTTTTACGACTAAGGGCGATATTGTCTCGCTACCCCATGGAGCAACGCCAGTCGATTTTGCCTATGCAGTACATACGGGACTAGGCGACACATGTATTGCATGTAATATTAATGGTCAATTAACTCCATTATCGGAACGACTAGAAAGTGGGGGGAAAATTCAAATCATTACTGCTAAGGATGCCCAACCTAACCCATCTTGGCTGAATTTCGTCGTAACAGCCAAGGCAAGAAGTGCAATTCGCCATTTTCTAAAGCACCAAAAACATGACGAATCTGTAATATTAGGGAAAAGCCTTCTAGATAGGGCGCTTGGGAGTTTCGGCACAAACTATAAAAGTATTAGAAAATCCTGGATAAAACGGGCACTGTTAGAAACTGGTTGCACTACATTTGAGGATGTCCTTCAGCAAATTGGCTTAGGCGACCGAATGGCGTATGCCCTGGCTAACCTTATGGCTCCACCATCTATGCGTAAGGATAGCATTCCTGCAGAATTCGAATCACCAATTATGATTGATACCCGAGAAGGATTAATTATAAATTATGCTCGATGCTGCCACCCCATACCTGGAGATTCAATCTTAGGCCATCTTAGTCCTGGAAAGGGACTCGTGGTCCACCTTGATGTATGCAAAAATCTTAACGAAATTCGAACTAATATTGAAAAATGCATGTCTCTCAATTGGTCGTCCAAAGTGAAGGGAGATTTTGCTGTAACATGCAAAGTGGAGCTTATCTCCGAGAGAGGCATTATTGCTACGCTAGCATCACGAATCTCAGAATGTGAGGCAACCATACTTAAAATCCAAGCAGAAGAAATAGACGGAAATACCAGCATCGTCGATTTACTGATTGAAGTTAAGAGTCGCCTGCATCTTGCTCAAGTTATTAAGCGCATCAGAATTTTAAAACAGGTGCAGAGGGTATACCGCACTAAAAATTAACAGAGGAAGACCGATGATCAACAAAGCTACGATTAATACAGAAAAAGCTCCTGCAGCTATTGGAACATATTCACAAGCAATTAAAGTTAACAATACCGTCTACTTATCTGGTCAAATTCCACTAGACCCTGAAACTATGGCTATCGTCGAAGGCGGCATAGAGGCTGAAGTGAGTCAAGTCTTTAGGAACCTTTCAGCTGTCTGCGAAGCGGCAGGTGGTACATTAAAAAATATTGTAAAGCTAAACATTTATCTTACTGATTTGGAAAATTTTTCGGTAATTAACAGTATTATGGCTTGCTATTTTGATCAGCCTTATCCAGCACGAGCAGCAATTGGGGTTAGCGAGCTACCAAAAAAATCAGATGTTGAAATGGACGCCATCATGGTAATTTAACCAATTAATATAAAATACCTACTCTTTTAATAGGGAACTATAGCCCTCTCTAAACGTAGGAAATAAAAACTTGTAGCCACTTTTTTTCAATAGCTTATTGCTGCACCTTCGATTTGAAAGTATACCTGCTTGCTTGTTGTTTTTACCTTTACCCTTTACTGAAAAATATAACTCTAGCTCTTCTGCTAGCCAGCTCTGCGTTTCGTGTGCGCTCGATGGCTCATCATCAGTAGCCAAATATAAACCACCTAAGGACTTTCCTTGTGAGTATTGCTCTAGTAAATGAACAATCACTCCAGCACAATCTTCTGAATGAATTCTATTTGTCCAGGCAACAGGCTCTATAGGGGCAATATTTCCCTGTCTAATTTGATTAACCAGCCTATTTCTACCGGGGCCATATATTCCAGAGAAGCGGATCACTGTAGACTTAATCGACGAGTTCGGATCCACTGTTCGCGACGTAGATAAAGAGCTAACCAGCTGTTCAGCTTGCACTAACCTCTTACCTCGAAATGATCTAGGCGCTACCTCCGACAGCTCATCTACCCATTCTCCATCTGTTTGTCCATAAACACCTGAGCTTGAAATCCATATAACGAGACTAGGAGGATTTTTGGTGCTAGTTGCTGCCATTTTTAAAGCTTTTGCTCCAGCAACATAACTGTCAAGATAGCCCTGATCGCTCATGCTGTCTGCAGTTAAAGTGACAATAATTACATCAATGTTTGATCTATCAAGTACAGCCAAAAGATCGCTGCTATTGCAAAGATCTCCCTTTATTGAATCTATGCCCACAGGCAAAGCTGAAGGGTTTCTCCGCATGGCCTGGATCTGGCAGCTAAGCCTCAACTCGCTGTCTGGTATTGCTCGGGTTACTCGAATACCAATATCTCCGCAACCTACAAATAAGATTTTCAATTAGCTTTCCTTTTATTATTCATTTTCGCTATCATTGTAAGTGAGGAAACAATTATGACCTTAACCGAATTATACTATATCGTCATGATCTCAAAATATCAGCATTTTGGCGAGGCAAGCAAACCGCCTAATGTAAGCCAACCAGCGCTATAAATGAACAGCCAAGACCTAGATAAAACCTCTGTATCAGCGCTAAACGGCGTTGGGGTTAAAATTTCCTCAAAGTTATCCAAATTAGGGATCGAAACTATACAAGATTTGTTATTCCATTTACCTATGCGATATATAGATAGAACTCGAATATCTCCAATAGGGGGGGCACAGCTAAATACAGAAATTGTCATTGAAGGTGAAATTCGTGGTTGTGAAATAGTATTTGGTCGTCGTCGCAGCTTGCTATGTCGACTACAAGATAAGACCGGAATCATAAGCCTGCGCTTCTTCCATTTTAACAGCTCTTTACGGGATCATTTAAAAATAGGCTCCCGTCTTAGGTGCTATGGTGAAGTCAAAATTGGTAGTTCTGGTCTCGAGGTATACCACCCAGAATATCAATTTATTGATTCAACGAATTCTTTGCCACTTCAGCAATCTTTGACTGCAGTTTATCCGGCAACTGAAGGCATCTCTCAGCAAAAAATGAGAGGTCTTGTTTCGCAAGCTTTAAGCTTATTAAAAGACCATAAACTAATAGAGCTTTTGCCACAAATGTTACAAAAATCATCCCTTGTTGATGTACTAACATTTATTCATGAACCACCAAATACAGCTTCAATTGAACAACTAAGCACAGGAAGCCACCCTTCGCAAAAGCGCTTGGCTTTTGAAGAGCTGCTAGCCCATCATTTAAGCCTACTTAAGCTTAGACAAGCAGTGCAGAAACGTAAGGCGCCTATTCTTTCAAATGACGACTTTTTAAGAAACGCATTTTTAACTGCTTTGCCGTTTCAGCTAACAAACGCACAAAAACGAGTTAGCCTCGAAATTCAAAGAGACTTATATAGTACGCTTCCCATGTTAAGGCTAATACAAGGGGACGTTGGTTCAGGAAAAACGGTGGTCGCTGCATTAGCAGCCCTTCAATGCATAGCTAACGGGAAGCAATGCGCTATCATGGCCCCTACAGAAATTTTAGCAGAACAGCATCGTCAATCTTTTGAAGTCTGGCTGAGCCCACTGGGAATAAAAGTTGGCTGGCTCACAGGGAAAGTAAAAGGGAAGGCACGAATACAGCAATTAAGTGCAATTAATGAGGGTTCTGTGCAGATTGTAATTGGAACCCATGCTTTATTTCAAGAAGATGTTTTATTTAAAGACCTAGCATTAACTATTATTGATGAGCAACACCGTTTTGGTGTACATCAACGCCTGTCTTTGAAGGAAAAAAGAAGGAATGATCATCAAATTCCTCATCAGCTCATAATGACAGCAACACCTATTCCTAGAACTCTGGCTATGACAGCATATGCCGATCTAGATTGTTCTGTAATCGATGAAAACCCCCCTGGTAGAACACCTGTTAACACCGTGGTCATTGCAGACCAGAATCGACAAAAAGTAATTGATCGTGTACAAAAAGCTTGCGCTGATGGTCGGCAAGCATACTGGATATGTACGCTTATTGAGGAGTCAGATATGCTGGAGGCACAGGCAGCCGAGGCCACTGCAACAGAACTGCACCTTTTAATTCCAGAACTAAAGATTGGCTTGGTACACGGCAGGCAGAAATCAAGTGAAAAATTTGCCACTATTGCTGCGTTCAAAGCAGGAAAAATTCAACTTCTTGTTGCCACAACTGTGGTCGAAGTCGGTGTCGATGTGCCAAATGCAAGCCTGATGGTAATTGAAAATCCTGAGCGCCTTGGCCTTGCTCAGCTTCATCAGCTCAGAGGAAGAGTTGGACGCGGAAAAAGAGACAGTCACTGTGTGTTGCTGTATGGCCAGCCTCTATCACGACGAGGTGCCGAGCGACTTAAGATCATGCGTCAAACAAATGATGGCTTTAAGATAGCCGAAATGGACCTGAAGCTTCGTGGTGCTGGAGAGGTCCTTGGGACTAAGCAAACTGGTGAAATGGTGATGAGAATTGCGGACTTACAAAGAGATGCCCATTTACTGCCAGAAATTAAAAAAATAGCGCAGCTGCTGTTAGAGAAACACCCATTGAATGCCCAGGCAATTATCCGGAGATGGCTCGGAGGCGGTGAGCGCTACGGCCAAGTATAGAATACAACTTTAATGTCATTACAGGTTAGAATACAAAGCTCAGAAATGACATACAGGCATAAATATTGTCCGCTATTTATAACTCTAATAAAATATTTCTTTCCGAACCAAACTGGAAGAGTTACACAAGAACACCTTATACTGCAATGCCAGCCATAATAAGAAGTTGGTTGCTTGATAGGGGCTCTTTGACGCGGCGTCTTATGAAGTTAACCAAGGGGGAGTTTCGCGTGGAAGTACTTACACAACAAATAGCCTCTCCAACACTATCAGAAGCTCGAACACTTAAAATTCCTTTACGACAAAAAGCGTTCATTCGACAAGTAATCCTTCATGGCTGTGATGTACCATTAGTATGTGCACGCAGTATTATTCCAGTCAAAACACTAACAGGTGCGTTAAAAAACCTGAATACTAAGCCTTTAGGGGCGCTTTTATTTAAAGATGCTGCCATGCAGCGAGGATCTATTGAGATAGGTTTTACACAGGCAAATGGTTGCTTTCATAAAGAATTTTCTAATAATAGCGTTGCGAGTGTTTGGGGTCGTCGCTCGCTATTCTATTTAGACAGGAAACCTCTTCTTGTAAGCGAGCTATTTATGCCTGAATTTAACAAAACAATAGCTTCTATGTAATTTTCGCTATTAATTTTAAATACCAATTATGTGCTATTAACTAGATGTATAATTTTAGGATATTGTATCTAAAAAAACGCTTGCCTGTCTTTTTAAAGCTCATGCGCTTTGACAGACCAGCAGGAATCTTGTTGCTACTTTGGCCTACCTTATGGGCTTTGTGGTTATCTAGTGATGGGTCACCAAGTATAAAAAATCTTTTTATTTTTATACTTGGTGTAGTTTTAATGAGGGCAGCTGGTTGCGTTATTAATGACGTTGCTGATAGAAACATTGACGGAAATGTCAGGCGAACGCAAGATCGACCAATTCCCAACGGCTCAATTAACATCAAAGAAGCGACCATCACTTTTTTTATACTGCTATTTATCGCCCTAACGCTGGTTATGTTCACTAATATACTAACGCTTAAGCTTTCCTTTGTAGGCGCTATTTTAGCTATAAGCTATCCTTTTATGAAAAGGTACACTCACCTACCGCAAATATTTTTAGGGGCAGCTTTTGCTTGGAGTATTCCAATGGTCTTTGCTGCAGTAACCAATAAGATCGACAACATATTGTGGCTTTTATATGGGGCTGTCGTAATATGGGCTATTGTATATGATACTTTTTATGCCATGGTTGACAGGGCAGACGACATTAGAGTTGGAGTTAAATCAACAGCTATACTGTTTGGAAAAATGGATCTTGCTATTACCGCATTTTTACAAATAACGGTCTTAGTGTTACTTGCCTTAACTGGTGACTACTTTGAGCGCGGGGCATGGTTTCATTTCTCACTTATAATTGCAGGAAGTCTGTTTTTGTATCAGCAATATATAATACGTTACAGAGAAGTATCCCGATGCTTTGAGGCCTTTTTGAACAACAACTATGTGGGGGCGGCCATCTTTGTTGGCTTAGTTTTAGACTACCAAATAGCTTGACAGGAAACATAAGCACCGGCATAAATTTTTCATGCAAGTGTCGTGAAGCAATGGCTTAACTTTTAGTGGTAAATGGACTATGGGCAACAAAAAAATCTTAATTGTCGATGATGAAGCCTCTATACGAGAAATGATAGCTGCAGCTCTCGAGCTTGCTGGTTACATTAGCTTGCAGGCCGAAAACGCCAAAGAGGCTCACAGCATAATTATAGATGAGCAGCCAGATTTAGTGCTACTGGACTGGATGATGCCCGGGACCAGTGGTGTTGAGTTGATGAGGCGCCTAAAGCGCGATGAGCTTACCGAAGATCTACCTATCATAATGCTGACAGCTAAAACTACAGAAGAGAGTATGGTTCACGGACTAGAATCGGGTGCTGATGATTACATATCCAAACCATTCTCGCCTAAAGCCTTAATTGCTCGAATCAAAGCTGTGTTGAGGCGCTCAGAGTCAGAATCGGTACAAGAACCATTAAAAGTAAATCAATTGTTATTTGACCCCATCGGTCATCATGTGACTATATCCAACACACCCGTTAAGCTTGGACCCACTGAGTTCAAGCTATTAAATTTTTTTTTATTACATCAAGAAAGAGTCTATTCGCGGAACCAGATCTTAGACCATGTCTGGGGTGGTAATGTTTATATGGATGAAAGGACAATTGATGTACATATTAGACGTCTGCGCAAAGCGCTATTACTTGAAGGTCACGATCGCTTAATACAAACTGTAAGAGGTGCAGGTTATAAATTTTCTACTAAGATCTCGTAACAAACAGAGGGTTAAATTTTGCGTAGAGGCCTAGAGTCAGAAATACAGCTGATCTCACTACTGTCTTTATTTGCGACAGCCGTCGGGTTAGCAAATGGCTATTTGCTGTTTACGTTATTAATTGTATTGCTCTTGTATATAGCATGGGCTTTCTTTAACTTCTTAAAAATCTACCAATGGCTTGACAAAGACTGCGCTGATCACCCTCCTGACGTTTCTGGTATTTCAGCAGATATGGCGCACAATTTATATCGCATGCAACAACGGAGCGAACGAACCGATCGGAGACGCAAGAATCTATCTGACCGCGTGGGACAAGTTACCTCAGCGCTACCAGATGCTATTGTCACACTTTCTTCTGAAGGGGTACTAAAATGGTGGAACCCCTCGGCTGTAAAAATACTAGGCCTAAAAGAGAGAGATAGAGGCCAATCTATAGTCAATATAGTTCGCGATCCAAGGTTCGTTGCCTTTATTGAAGAGCCAATATTATCAGCGCAGCTAGAACTAAAGGCAGCCCATAACCCTAGTCGTACTGTCATGTTCAGTGCTGCTACATTTGGTGAAGGCGAAATTATTTTGGTCGCTCGAGATATCACTCGCCTTAAACATCTAGAGCAAATGCGCCAAGACTTCTTAGGAAATATCTCCCATGAGTTACGAACTCCTCTAACAGTGCTGTCAGGCTATACGGAAACGCTGCTAGAAAATACAGAGGGGCTACCTAAGACTTGGGGGAAAGCATTGGGGCAAATGCAGGAACAAACTAACAGGATGATTTATTTAGCCGACGATTTAGTTATGTTATCTCAATTGGAATCTACTACTGTGCCAGCTCCAAAAACCCCAGTTAATCTAAAAAAACTACTACAACAGATCGTGAACGATGCTGTTGTCATTAGTGAAACAATTTTTCCAGGTAAACACAGCACAATAAAATTAGATCTTGCTAATGAAATCAGTCTTGAGGGGGACCAAAAAGAACTATATAGCGCTTTTTCTAACTTGATTTTAAATGCTGTTAAGCATAACCCTCCTGAGACAAAGGTTAGCATTAAGGCTTATATCGAAGAAAATTTTAATACTATTGAAATTTCTGATGATGGTGACGGCATAGATTCAAAACATATCTCTCGCCTTACAGAGAGATTTTATCGTGTTGACCAAAGTCGCTCTTCCAAAACAGGTGGTACTGGACTCGGTCTTGCGATCGTCAAACATATCCTTATTCGCCATCATGGTTTGTTGGAGATAAAAAGTCAGCTGCGAAAAGGCAGTTCTTTTATATGTCGCTTTCCGCTCGAATCACATACACCTAAAAAGAGTTAGCTCTTGGAATTTAAAATATTAGAATCTATTGACCAGTGTTCTGCTTCGCTATGGGATTCTCTGTTTGAATCGAATTACCCCTTTCTTAAACACAGTTTTCTTTCTTTGCTAGAGTCTTCTGGAAGCGTTTGCGAAAAGACCGGCTGGGCTCCCAAGCACTTGCTATTAGAATCCAATGACAAAACAATAGCTGCATTGCCACTATACTTAAAATACCATTCATTGGGAGAATATGTGTTTGATCACTCCTGGGCTGATGCTTATAACCACCATGGAATCCCCTATTATCCTAAACTTGTTTCTGCAATACCCTTTACTCCTGTGGGCGGCCCCCGTATTGGCATAGCTCCAAATGCTGATATTCAAGAAGTAACCATGAAATTACTAGAGACCATCAAGCTGCTCTCAAATGAATGGGGCGCCTCGGGATGGCACCTTCTATTTCCAGAATACGATTTGACCCAATCACTAATCCCTCAGTTAGCCATGCAGCGTACTGGAGTTCAATATCACTGGATCAATGCAAACTACATCAATTTCGACGATTTTATCAGCACTTTCTCATCAAGAAAGAGAAAAAACCTTCTCAAGGAGCGTCGCTTAGCAAACGAAAAATTCCATATAACTCGTTTAGTAGGGAGAGAAATTACCCCAATATGGTGGGATTTCATGCATTCTATGTACCAACGAACATACGCAAAGCGAAACGGGACAGAAGGCTATTTAACGAAAGAATTTTTTCGACACCTTGGTAGCACTATGGGCGATCAAACAATGATGTGCGTAGCAGAGGCGAAGGAAGGGAAAAATGAAAAAAAAGCAGCTGCACTGTTTTTTTTTGATGATCAAACTTTATACGGTCGATACTGGGGATGTCAGCAAGAATATGATTTTTTACACTTTGAACTCTGCTATCACCAAGGGATAGAGCATGCCATCGAAAATAATTTATCTTACTTCAACGCTGGCGCTCAAGGAGAACATAAAATTTCTAGAGGATTTAAGCCTGTGGAGGTTTATTCATCACATTGGATAAAAAATCCTGATTTTGCAGAAGCAATACAAAGATTTTTAAATCAAGAAACTACCCATGTCAAAGAGTACATAAAGCTCTCTTCTAAAAAATTGCCTTATAAGGATGTAAACTAAGCATCATCTTTTTTCCAAACTAACAGTCGATTATTTGCAGGCATAGCTTCGTCTTTCTGCAGCTTCAGTCCAGCGTCTTGTGCCAGCCTGTGAACAGCTTCAAAATCTCTTATACCCTGATGAGTGCTATTTGCTCTCAGTCGTTTGTCAAAGGCTTCGTTGCTTATGCTAGTAAACCGGCCTTTATACTTAAAGGGTCCGTACATTACAACAGTTGCATCGGGCTTAAGCATAAAAGATAAACCCTCAAAAAGGCTCACTACAGTGGGCCAAGGCATTATATGAGCAGTATTAGCTGTAAATACACCATCCAACGAACTATATGGCCAGGTTGGATCGCCGGCATCAAAGGTTAAAGGCCGGCGTATATTGTTCGCCGGATTATCGCTAATCCAAGCATTAATTGACGCGTGATTAGGCAACAGGTCCGATGTTTGCCAGATCAAGTGCGGGAGACTAGAGGAGAAAAAAACTGCATGCTGTCCTGTGCCACTCCCAATCTCTAAAACATGTCTGGTGTCAGAAAAAACAGCTAGTAACAAATCTAAGATCGGCTGTTGATTATTTTCACACGCCTGAGAAAAGCTTTTTTTTGAGTGCATTTAGTGCTCATTCCTTCAAGTTTCTTGTAAATATCCACTCGCTTTCCGTCGAAATTTTATCATCAAATGAATATCCGCCGGAGTTGAACAATTTTATGAATTCAGGGTCATAAGTCTGATTCTGAATAATAAATCGACTCATCATCCCTCTGGCTTTTTTTGCAAAAAAACTGATGACTTTATAATTACCGTTCTTCCAGTCCTTGAACACAGGTGTCACTACTCTAGCGTTAAGGGATTTCATTTTTATCGCTTTAAAATATTCGTTAGAGGCTAGATTAATAATCACTTGGGATTTTTCCGTTTCTAGAATTTGATTCAATCCCTCTGTTATTTTGTTACCCCAAAACTCATATAAATTACTACCGCGATTCGTAGAAAATTTAGTGCCCATTTCTAACCTGTAGGGTTGCATCAAATCTAAAGGGCGCAAAAGTCCATAAAGACCTGATAATATTCTTAGATGCTTTTGCGCCCAGCTCAACTCTTCAGCTGAAAGGCTATTTGCGTCTAACCCAGTATAAACATCACCCTTAAAAGCCAAGATAGCTTGCTTTGCATTATCTGGGGTAAACTCTCGGCACCACTCAGAATAACGACCAAAATTAAGGGCGCCTAGTTTATCGCTGATACTCATTAAGCTAGAAATATTAGATGGGGAAAGGTGCTGTAGTTCTCGAATTAATTCAACAGAATCATCCATAAAATCTGGTAAACTATGAACGTTTGTAACCACTTTCGTAGTGTAATCCATTGTTTTTGATGGAGAAATAATAACTAACATAAAAATACCTGTTAACTAAATCAGCCTATATGGGCTCTTCGAATTAAGAAACAGAGTAGCTTTTATTGATAGCATTAACTGCCCGGTTGTACTTTTCTCTCAATTCCTCAGCATTTGAAATATTTACGTCCAAATCTTTTAATAGCCCGTCCGTCATACCATAAATCCAACCATGAATCATCAGCTCCTGTCCGCGATTCCAGGCATCTGAAACAACACTAGTCATAGCAACGTTTGACACTTGCTCAATCACATTCAATTCACAGACCTGATTAATGATCAATTTTTCCTGACTATTATGGTCTATAGCAGCCCGATGCACGTCTTGCACGTCTTGTACATTAAGTAGCCAATTGTCAATTAAGCCTCCAAGCTTCTCATTTTTGACTGAAGCTGTCACCCCTCCACAACCATAGTGACCACAAACAATTACATGTTTAACTTTTAGGTCTTCAACAGCATATTGAATCACCGAAAGGCAGTTAAGATCGCTGTGAACTACTAAATTCCCAACATTTCTGTGGACAAAAAGCTCTCCTGGCATCAGGCCAACAATTTCGTTTGCAGGGACTCGGCTATCTGAGCAGCCAATCCAAAGATAGTCTGGAGCGTGTTGTATAGAAAGCCTCTGAAAAAAAGCAGGGTCGTCTTTTTTTACTTTCTGCGCCCACTTTACATTGTTTATAAATAACTCATCCACTAGTTAAATCCTCTGATAGGTGGCATGACACGTGAAATAACCTAAATTTTGCAAATCATCGAATATCTCTTCCTTGAACAAGATAAACGACCTGCTCGCAAATATTTTTAGCATGGTCTCCTACACGCTCTAGTGATTTTAGAACCCACAACACATTCATCGAACGAGATATACTTCGAGGGTCCTCCATCATAAAAGTAATCGTTTCGCGAATGGCTGTTCTGTAATCCTTGTCTACCTGTTCATCCTGAAGCATGGTAGAAATAGCAGATTCTGCATCAAATCTTGAAAAAGCATCCAAACAATCTCGCAACATTTTTCGAACACAGCTACCTATATGTCGCACCTCTTCATATCCTCTCGGATGTCCGTCTTCAGTCAGATTAATTGCCATCTTAGCAATTTTTTGGGCTTCGTCTCCAATGCGCTCAAGATCCCTTATCGTCTTGCTGACCGCCATAACTAGGCGCAAATCAGTTGCTGCTGGCTGACGGCGAGCAATAAGAGTAATACAAGTCTCATCAATATCTTTTTCCATTTCGTCAATCTTTGTTTCTGTGGCAATAATATGTTCAGCTAGCTTGCTGTCTGCCTCTATAACTGAAGAAATAGCATCCTCTAGCTGCTTTTCTACCAAACCACCCATAGCAAGCATTGCTGTTTTAATATCTTCGAGATCTTCATTGAATTGTCTTGATATATGCTTATCAAGCTTCAAATTTCCCATTCCTGCTTTGCGACTCATTATTTTCCCCTCAAAATTGACGGATGTGATGATTTTTAGCCAATACGTCCAGTAATATATGCTTCTGTGAGCTGATGCGTAGGTGCAGTAAATATTTTTTCCGTATCATTAACTTCAACCAAACGGCCCAAATGAAAGTAGGCTGTTCGATTTGATACTCGTGCTGCCTGCTGCATTGAGTGGGTCACAATCGCTATAGTATAATTTTGTGATAGTTCGGCGATTAGCTCTTCTATTTTGGCGGATGCGATAGGGTCTAAAGCCGAGCATGGTTCATCCATTAAGATAACATCAGGGCTAATTGCGATGGCCCTTGCTATGCATAGCCTTTGTTGCTGGCCACCTGAAAATCCTGTGCCAGGCTGCTCAAGACGATCCTTCACTTCATTCCACAACCCGGCACGAGTAAGGCTCACCTCAACAATTTCATCTATTTCAGCCCGACTGCTAGCTAACCCATGTAATCGAGGGCCATATGCTACATTATCATAAATTGACTTAGGGAATGGATTCGGTTTTTGAAAGACAATACCTACTTTTGCCCTCAGCGCCACAGGATCCATATCAGCAGCATAAATATCTTCACCATCTAGCGTGATTAATCCAGACACTCCGCAGCCTTCTATCGTGTCATTCATCCGGTTCAAACATCTTAGGAAGGTTGATTTTCCACATCCAGAGGGCCCAATCATTGCGATCACTTCATGTTTTCCAATATCTAAAGTTACATTGTGTATCGCTTGTTTGCCACTATAGGAAACGTCGACGTTGCGGACCGACATCTTCGGATTACTTACCAACGGCGTTCCCACAGTTTCTTCTGGGTAATCAACCTCTATACCAGGGGGTTTTTCGCTCAGCTGGCCAGAAGGTCCAGATGCATGTGTTTCTATTCTATTCATATTTACCTTTTGGTCACTATGACCATCTGCGTTCAAGACGTTTTCGCAAAACTACAGCAAAAGTATTCATAACGACCAAAAATGCCAACAATACCATTATTGCAGCTGATGTTTTTTCTACAAAAGCTCTTTCTGGGCTGTCTGCCCAAAGAAAAATTTGAACTGGAAGTGCTGTGGCTGGATCAGTAAAGCCATTAGGAATATCAACAATAAATGCAACCATTCCTATCATTAATAATGGTGCTGTTTCACCTAATGCTCGCGCCATACCAATAATTGCACCGGTTAACATTCCAGGCATAGCAAGCGGAAGTACGTGATGTAATACAACCTGCATTGGAGACGCTCCTACACCAATTGCCGCTTCCCGAATTGATGGCGGCACAGATTTGATAGCTGCTCTGCTTGAGATAATTATTGTCGGCAAAGTCATTAGTGTTAAAACCAGCCCCCCCACTAATGGGACTGATCGTGGCACATGGAAAAAATTAATGAAGACGGCCAAGCCTAATAAACCAAATATAATCGATGGCACAGCAGCAAGGTTATTAATATTAACTTCAATTAAATCAGTCCAGCGGTTACGGGGAGCAAACTCTTCTAAATATACTGCAGCTGCAACACCTAAAGGAAATGCAAGGAATATGGTAATCACTAGCGTATAAAACGAGCCCATTGCAGCACCACGTATTCCTGCTAGCTCCGGCTCACGCGAGTCACCTTGAGAGAAAAAACTAAAGTTGAACCGTGTTTCAACATCTCCAGACCTCATCAGTTCTTGCAGCCATACCTCTTTATTATCCGTCATTCGACCTTTAAACGGGCCAGTTTTGTCGCCTAAAGACTTATAGTAAGTGTCAATATCGTCATCTGCAATTAGCCATACTTTTATTGTCTTATTCAAGAGCGCTGGCTTATCCTTTAAGCTATCACGCAGCTCATATCCTGCACCATTGCTTATTATACTGTACAGTTCTCGCTTGTTTTTTCGTCCGTTTACATCTAAAAAACGGTTTCTTAATCCAGCCTTGACCACTCCATGAAAGTCCCCTGAAGACATCTGTATAGCATCTGCTGGGTCGTCCACGCCCAAGGCATCTTGATCGTAAACCACCTCAAGATTAATATAGGTCAATAGAAAAGCTTTATGTCCTTTACTTATTATGTCGGCAAACAACAGAAACACGCACATCAGCCCAAATATTATTGCTGAAGCACCATATATTCGAAAACGTCTTTCAGCACGGTGTCGTTTTTTCAAACCACGCTGAATTTTTTGTTCGCGGGAAGCAGGAGTCAGGTTAGTCATATTGTTCCCTATATTTATTCACGATGCGTAGCGCAAAGAAATTAAGCGAAAGCGTGACAATAAACAACATGAGGCCTAAAGCGAACGCCGCAAGAGTTTTCGGGCTATCAAATTCCTGATCTCCAACAAGCAGAGTGACAATTTGCACTGTTACGGTTGTTACCGTTTCTAATGGATTAATAGTCATTTTAGCTGCTAGACCGGCAGCCATGACTACAATCATAGTTTCTCCAATAGCCCTAGAAACTGCTAGTAATACGCCCCCAACTATCCCAGGTAACGCTGCAGGAAAAATAACCTTTTTAATGGTTTCTGACTTAGTGGCCCCAAGCCCTAAGGATCCATCGCGCAAACTTTGCGGCACTGCAGTAATTACATCGTCCGCAAGTGAAGAAACAAAAGGTATTATCATCACGCCCATCACCAGTCCTGCTGACAAAGCACTTTCTGATGAAACTTCTAGTCCTATACTTTCTCCTGTCTGTCGAAGAAACGGTGTAACAGTCAGAGCAGCAAAAAACCCATACACCACTGTCGGGATTCCTGCCAAAATTTCAAGGACTGGCTTGGCAAAATTACGCACCACAGGCCTAGCATACTCAGCCAAATATATTGCTGACATCAATCCAGCTGGTACCGCTATTAGCATTGCTATAAATGAAATTAATAGCGTTCCTACAAAAAGTGGTATAGCTCCAAAACTACCCGAAGACCCTATCTGATCAGGGCGAATGGCCATTTGTGGACTCCATTCTGTACCTAGTAAAAAGTCTGCAGCTGGCACTAGCTGAAAAAATCTTATCGCTTCAAACACTACTGATAAAACAATTCCAAGGGTGGCGAAGATTGCTACACAAGCAGCAGTTAATAGTGTGTTTTTAAAGATTTTCTCTACTATTTGTCGCGCTCGAAGCTCTGGAGAGATTTTTATCCAAGCAAACGCCATGCAAAAAATAGAGACTGACAATACGACTATCGTAAGCAGGTTTTGAGCCAACTTGTGTAAATCATTTAACACTTTTGAGGCCGCCACTAAATGTGGACTTGAAGTTTCATGGCTTAATGCGCCACTAGATATGTTTTCTATGCTATTTATTAGCAGATTATGCTCGCTGTCCGTCACAGGCCTCATACTTTCTGGCAAACTGTTGAGCACTAAAGTACTAATTATGTGGTCATCAAATAATGACCACATAATTAGTAATCCAAATGCAGGAAGTGCGCACCAGATTGCGGCACGCACACCATAAAAAAAAGGGAGCGACTCAAGGTGCTGTATTCCACCGAGAGGTTTTGCCAAACTAATAGCTCTAACACGAGACACGTAATAGGCGAATAAGCTGAGTCCAACCAGAATTAAAATTAAAGTGTTGAATCCCATCGTTATTCCAATTGTTGTTTACAGGGCAGATTCTTCTTCATTAAATCCCACTCATTATACTGAAAAATCTTCTCAGAAACATTAACGGCCTGACTATTCTGTGGCCTCACGAGCTGGTGATATCTGGACAGCCAAATATTACTAGGCAGAAAAATTTCATTATGGTGAAGACATAGGAGTTTTATTTTTTATATTACTGGCATACATTTCTCGTAGTTCTTTTGGCATAGAAATCATACCTTTATCAGCCAAATATCCTTCTGGTCCCCAGGCTTTTTCGCTACTGAATTCTGTAGAATATTCGGCAATACCTGGTATGACCCCTATATGAGCCTTCTTGATGTAAAAATAAAGCGGGCGTGAAATTGGGTAACTTTTATCAGCAATATTCTCAAACGTAGGCTCCCTGGATTCAACTATCGAGCCATGAACTTTATCACTATTTTGATCCAAGAATGAAAATCCGAAGATACCAAGCGCGTCAGGATTAGCCTCTAGTTTTTGAATAATTAGGTTATCGTTTTCGCCTGCTTCAATATAAACCCCATCCTCACGCAGCGCATGAGTAACAGCCTTAAAGACTTTTTTACCTTTTTTACTATAAGCGTTTGAGGGAATTCCAAGCACATCCATTATTTCCATTATAGAGTCGGGGTTTTCCGCTTCTCTTAAAGCCTTTAGGGCTTTAAATTTCTTTGCGCCACCTTCCATTGCTAATTCAGAAAATGCATCACGAGTTCCAGAGGTAGGTGGTGGTCCAATCACTTGAATTTTAGTATTTGGCAACGTAGCATTAACATCCTTCCAGGTTTTATTTGGGTTTTCAATCAACTTGCCCTCAGGCCCCGGGACTTTGGCAGCTAGAGCTAAATATAAATCTTTACGAGTTAGGCTCATTTGTTTAGCTTTTTTTGAATTGGCTACAATGATCCCATCATATCCAATAAGAACTTCTATGATGTCAGCAACACCATTACCCTGACATTTTTTAAATTCGGACTCTTTTATGCGGCGTGAAGAGTTTGTTATATCTGGGTACTCTGTTCCAATACCTGAGCAAAATAGCTTCATGCCGCCCCCTGATCCGGTGGCTTCAATTTTTGGTGTTGGACGACCAGTATTTTTACCAAATCGTTCTGCAACTACAGTAGCAAAAGGGTATACAGTTGAAGAGCCAACAACACTAACATAGTCTCGTGAGCCAGCTATTACTGGCATGCTTGATATAAATAGTGCAAGTACAGCACTAGAAAATACTATTGTTAAAAAGTGTCTCACTTTTTTTCCTCAGTTTAAGCAGGTTTAATTGTTTTATATTATCCATTTTAAATGACAGTAATATGACAAAATTAATAGGTATAGCTACTTTTGGAAAAAATACTCTTCAAAATATAGCGAATAGCGTATGACTGACTTATTGTGTACAAGTATAATTAATTAAATATCTAACAAAAAAATATCTATGAGCTATAAATACAACTTTCATTTTGAGAAGCTGTCTCTTAGCATTGATCGTTTTACTGAATGGACTGGTTGTGCTGTTGCTTGGTTAACCTTGGCGATGGTGACGTTAACTTGCGTTATAGTTTCAATGCGATATTTCTTTGGGGCCGGCTCGATCGCCCTGCAAGAGTCTGTAACTTATATGCATGCATTAGTGTTTTTAATGGGTGCCGCCTTTACTCTCAAACGCAAAGGTCATGTCAGTGTCGATATCTTTTATCAAAGATTTACCCCTCGCTTAAAGGCTTTAATTGAAATACTGGGTACATTATTTTTTCTTTTTCCCGTATGTTTTGTAATCCTAACGTTTAGCTGGGACTACGTTATTAGCAGCTGGGTTGCTAATGAGTCGTCAAGCGAAGGAAGTGGGTTGCCTTGGCTATATTTACTAAAAAGTTTACTCTTATTAATGCCTATTACTATGATGCTACAAGGTATTTCAGAGATTATAAAAAATACTTTGTTGTTAACGGATAGCACGGCTCCAAAACCTCAAGGGAGTCTTTAATGGTAGAATGCATTCCAATCATTATGTTTCTTGTGGTCTGCATAATTTTAATGGCAGGCTATCCTGTGGCCTTTTCACTGGCCGGAACGGCTCTACTATTTGCCCTATTCGGTAATTTTTACGGAAACTTTGACATGGCATTCTTGCATGCTCTCCCAAATCGGCTGTATGGAATTGTTGATAACGGGACCTTAGTTGCAGTGCCCTTGTTTATATTTATGGGTGTCATGCTGGAAAAATCTCATCTAGCAGAAAACCTACTTAGCAGTATGTCGTTATTATTTGGAGAGCTTAAAGGCGGGCTGGGGATATCTGTTGTTCTTGTAGGGATGTTACTGGCTGCAAGCACCGGTATTGTTGGAGCTACAGTCGTTACTATGGGGCTAATGTCGCTTCCAATAATGCTTAAGCAAGGCTACTCACCATCTCTGGCAGCGGGCTCTATCTGTGCTACTGGCACACTCGGTCAAATTATTCCGCCTTCAATTGCCTTGGTTCTGTTGGGAGACATTATTTCAAATGCTTACCAACAATCTCAGCTTTCTCTAGGGGCCTTCGCCCCAAAAACGGTTTCTGTTGGTGATCTTTTTTTGGGAGCAATTATTCCTGGGATTATGCTTGTGGCACTGTATATAGCCTATATATTAATTGTTACCCAACTTAAACCTGGTCTTGTGCAGAAACTTATAACAAAAAATGAGGACCGGCCTACACTCTTCCAACTCTTACAGGCCTTACTTCCCCCTATAGCACTAATAGTTGCTGTATTAGGATCCATAGTGCTAGGAATAGCCACGCCGACCGAAGCTGCTGGTGTAGGTGCCCTTGGTGCAACATTACTAGCTTTAGGTTCGAAAAGACTATCTTTTTTTCGACTCAAAGAAGTGGTTCAAAATACCACTGAAACAACCTCTATGATTTTTTTAATCTTGATTGGTGCCGCAGTTTTCTCTTTGGTCTTTCGTGGCTTTGGTGGTGATGAGCTAGTTGAAGGCCTCCTTAAAAATATTCCTGGAGGACTGTTTGGTGCAACTTTTGCGGTAATGGTAGTAATATTTTTCCTCGGGTTTATTCTTGATTTTATTGAAATAACATATGTAGTAGTTCCGATCATCGGTCCGGCGCTTTTAGGTATGGGGCTTGATCCAATATGGCTAGGCATCATGATTGCCATTAATCTGCAAACATCGTTTTTAACCCCTCCTTTTGGTTTTTCTTTATTTTATCTTCGGGGAGTTGCACCAAAAACTATAGAAACAAAAGACATCTATAAGGGGGTTGTGCCTTTTATAGGAATACAAGTTGTATTAATGATCATGCTTTCTATTTGGCCGTCCATCGCAACATGGCTGCCGTCTTTGTAGTGTTAGACTTTAAGCTTAATAAACCGAGGTTATTAGATCGGCTTGTTTTGCTCTAAATACCTCATAAGCTCCTGATATCCTCCCACATAAACCTTACCATAAAAAATTTGAGGAACGGTTGTTACAGGCAGCCCCACCGTCTTCGCCAAGTCAGCAGAGCTTATGCCTTCTTCATGAATATCTATATAATTAAACTCTATCTGCTTGGACTCCAGTACAGATTTTGCTCGGCGACAATAGCCGCACGCTTGACGTCCAAATATTGTAAATTTACTCACAGTACAAGCCCTCTTTTTCTGCTCGGTAAACATATATAAATCTATTATAAAACTCGGTAATTACTAGATAAATGTTTTTTTTCTGTTGGATAAGTATTTTCTTTAACGATGTTATTTATATTTGAGCAATTAACCACTTACTATTCATGTTTTGCAGCCTTATAATTATCTACTTTGTATTCTAAAGGATAGCCCAGGTGTCGCCAACTGAACAAGATGTTTCCACTTTTCAAGCGCTGATCTTAAACTTGCAGCAATTTTGGTCTAATCACGGGTGCGTTATATTGCAGCCTCTAGACATGGAAGTTGGGGCCGGTACTTTTCATCCTGCTACTTTTTTACGTGCCATTGGCCCAGAATCTTGGAACGGCGCTTATGTGCAGCCGTGTCGAAGGCCGTCGGATGGACGCTACGGCGAGAACCCCAACCGACTCCAACATTATTACCAATTTCAAGTGGTGCTTAAGCCCTCCCCAAAAAATATGCAGAGCCTATATCTTGATTCGCTTCAAATGCTAGGGATTGATACTACTGTTCATGATGTTCGTTTTGTTGAGGATAATTGGGAGTCTCCTTCTTTAGGCGCGTGGGGTCTAGGCTGGGAGGTTTGGCTGAATGGAATGGAAGTATCACAATTCACTTATTTTCAACAAGTGGGAGGCTTGGAGTGCTTTCCTGTTACAGGAGAGATTACCTACGGCCTAGAACGTATTGCTATGCACCTTCAGGGTGTTGATAGTGTTTATGATCTGGTTTGGGCAGATGGCCCAACAGGAAAAGTTACCTATGGTGATGTGTTTCATCAAAATGAGGTGGAAATGTCCGCCTATAATTATGAAGAATCTGATACAGATTTCATGTTTAAAACTTTTGATACTCTGGAGCATGAGTGTCATCGACTTGTGGCTAAAGGGTTACCCCTACCAGGTTACGAAATGGCCATTAAGGCGTCTCATGCATTTAATCTTCTTGATGCCCGACACGTGATATCTGTCACGGAGCGACAACGGTTTATTTTACGTATTCGCGCGCTTTCTAAGTCGGTGGCGCAGGCCTATTATAACTCCAGGCTTGCGCTTGGCTTCCCATTAGCCCCAAAAGAGCTCGCAAATAAGCTTATAGAAAAGGCTGGGGGGGATAAGTAATGACAGATTTGTTAGTTGAGATCGGGACAGAAGAATTACCGCCAAGAGATCTAGAGTGTCTTGCTAAGGAGTTTGCCAGACTTCTAAAGGATGGGTTTGCAGCTCATTCACTCTCCTGTGCTAAGACACAATTTTTTGCTACGCCGCGAAGGCTAGCTGTTTCTCTAAGTAGTCTAGACAAGCAAGCTCCCAATAAGGACGTAGTTGTATGGGGGCCTCCTTCAAAAATAGCATTTGACTCTACAGGAAATCCAACAGCTGCCGCCAAAGCCTTTGCCTCTAAAAATAATATTCTAATTGAAGCATTAGCAAGCAAAATAGAAAATGACGGGGCGCAAGACAAGCTTTGTCATCGAACAAATAAACCTGGGGAACAAGCTACAGAAGTAGCAGGATCTATTGTTGAGTCAGCTCTTTCTGCGCTACCCATTTCCAAGAAAATGCGCTGGGGAGCAAATACATATGAGTTTGCGCGTCCTACGCATTGGATGTTAATTTTATACGGAAACCAAACTATCAAAGCAACCATTATGGGTCTTGTTTCTAGCAATATTACTTATGGGCATCGATTCCATAGCGACGGACCCATTCCAATTTCTACACCTGATAGCTACCTAGATTCGCTCTACAAAGCTAATGTTATGGCTGAATTTGAAGCTCGAAAACTAAAGATTAAGTCAACAGTTATAAGCGAAGCGAATAGCGTTAGAGGAACGGCTGTTATTGATGACGGCTTATTAAGAGAAGTTGCGGCTCTTGTTGAGTGGCCTGTAGCGCTTCTAGGAACTTTTGATGAAAGGTTTCTTGCTCTTCCTAAAGAGGCCCTAATTACTTCCATGCAAGAACATCAGAAGTATTTTCCTGTCGAAAATAAAGTCGGGGAGCTACTTCCTTTCTTTATCACGATTTCAAATATTCAAAGCTCTAACCCTTCACAGGTCATTAGTGGGAATGAACGAGTAATTCGACCTAGACTAGCTGATACTGTCTTTTTTTATGATGCCGACAAAAAATCAACTCTTGAAAATAAACGCGAAGCACTTAGGTCTGTCGTCTTTCAGGAAAAATTAGGCTCGCTTTATGATAAAACTGAGCGTCTATCCGGTCTTGCTGAGTTCCTTTCGCCTCTTGTCGGCGCCGAGGTAGCTATTTCAAAAAGGGCTGCCAAACTATGTAAATCCGATCTAGTCACCGAAATGGTTGGTGAATTTGCTAGCCTGCAAGGGGTCATGGGGCGATATTATGCTATTAACGACAAGGAGCATCCCGAAGTAGCTGAGGCTTTATTAGAGCATTACATGCCTAGATATTCTGGCGATTTAATTCCACAGACAGCTACAGGAACTACCATAGCCCTTGCTGATCGGCTAGACACGCTTATCGGTATCTTTGCTATTGGCCAATCCCCCTCTGGATCCCGGGACCCATTCGCACTTCGTAGGGCAAGCCTGGGCTTATTGAGAATAATAGTCGAAGGGCAGCTAGATCTAAATCTTTATGATGTGCTGCACTTTGCGGCTCTACAGCATGACTGCTTAGCATCCGACCTGGACGCGGCCGAAGATACTTGTCAGCAAGTGCTTACTTACATTTTAGACCGCTTTACAGCTATATATGAAGATAAAAAAATCCCTACCGAAGTTTACCAGTCTGTTGCTTCTAGAAAGCTTAAAAGCCCTTTTGATATTGATCAACGTGTACACGCTGTACATAAATTCACAGCTCTCCCAGAGGCTGCTTCGCTTGCCGCCGCCAATAAGCGGGTTTCAAATATTTTAGCTAAGCAGGCTGATACTGTTCTACCTAAACATGTAAATGTCTCTCTCTTAGCTGAGCCTGCCGAGGTCGCATTAGCGAAACTATTACAAGAGCTTGAGAGTAAAATTTATCCCCTTCTAAAAGAAAAGTGTTACGAAGATGCGCTGAGGCTATTGTCGAACTTAAAGTGTCCTATAGATAATTTTTTTGATGATGTTATGGTAATGGTTGAAGATCACGATATACGAAATAATCGACTTGCCTTATTACGTCAACTTAGAAGCCTGTTTCTTGAAGTTGCTGATATTTCATTATTAGCCCCTTCAAAATAATAACTTAAAACTAACTATTGCATACCAGGGAGGCGATTCTGCCTTATGATCAAACTAATTATTCTTGATCGAGATGGCGTGATAAACAAGGACTCTAATGCTTATGTCAAGACCGCTGCGGAATGGGTGCCCATTAATGGCAGCATTGATGCGATTGTCAGACTGTCCCGTTCAGGATACAAAATCGCTATAGCTACAAACCAGTCTGGGATAGGACGAGGGTTGTTTAGTGCCGCCGCCCTAGATGCAATGCATGCTAAGTTAAGCAATTTGTTACTTCCTTACGGAGTGACTCTTGCTGGTATTTTTTACTGCCCTCACAAGCCTATAGATAAATGTCTTTGCAGAAAGCCAGCTGCTGGTCTTTTGGATGAAATCGCGGAGACGTTGGGCATAAATCTAGCTGGTGTTCCGCTTGTTGGAGATAGTCTTCGTGACCTAGAAGCCGGAATCGCTCACCGTTGCATGCCGATTTTAGTACGTACCGGCAAAGGAGCCGAAACTGAAAAAATATTACACGAACAACAGAACCCCCTTTTGCGGCATACAAAAATTTTTAAAGATTTAGCGCAGACAGCTGACTATCTTTGCGCCTTAAATGACACTGAATCCTGACTATGAAGAAACTGACTGCTTTTACACGATCACTGCTTTTTTACTCATTTTACCCGCTTATTCTAGTGATATTCGGCACATTTACCTGCACTATTGGTATTTTCATGCCGTATAAAGCAAGGCACAATGTTGTTACTTTCGCTAACGCCCTTATTGTTAGATGGCTAAGCCTTAGCTGCGGAATAACATTAAGGGTAGATGGCCTGGAGAACATACCAAGCACTCCCTGTGTTGTGCTCAGCAAACATCAGTCTGGCTGGGAAACCTTTTTCCTGCAGCGACTACTAAGACCGGTTAGTACCATTCTTAAAAAAGAGTTGTTTTGGATTCCTTTCTTCGGCTGGGCGCTCTATTTTATGCACCCAATCGCTATAAATAGAGGCAATCCAAGAGCGGCCCTAAAACAAATACTACAACAAGGTTTAGAGCGCCTAAAGACCGGAAAGAACGTCCTTATTTACCCTGAGGGAACACGACTTGCGCCGGGGAAGAAAGGCCGGTATGGCCAAAGTGGTGCTGCTTTAGCTATTGCTGCCAAGGTTCAAATTGTTCCTGTATCACACAACGCAGGATATTGCTGGCCAGCCCATGGCTTCATTAAGTGGCCTGGCCAAATACATGTCTCAATCGGAAAGCCTATTAGTACAGGCAGCAACACTGACAGCCGGCTTCTAACTAAACAGATAGAAAATATCATCGAAACCACACAAAAAACACTAACGTCCTAGAAGCCTAGAAAATAAACTACAACTACGTTGTTCAACAGGCCTAAAAATCCAGGTTTGTTACTGACAAAGCATTCTTCTCAATAAAATCTCGACGCGGCTCTACTAAATCGCCCATCAGAGTAGTAAACATTTGATCTGCGGCAATTGCATCCTCAACGGTGACCTTAAGCATTCTTCTTGCCTCTGGGTTCATTGTTGTGTCCCACAATTGAACTGGATTCATTTCTCCCAGCCCCTTGTAGCGCTGAATGTTATAGCCACGCTTGGACTCGCCCATTAGCCAATCTAATCCTTCACCAAAGCTTGCAATTGGTTTTTTTGTTTCACCGGACATTATATAAGCCCCTTCTTCCAGCAATCCTTGGAGCTTGACACCCAGAGAGACAATTGCTGCATACTCTTTTGAAGCAAAAAAATCATGGTCGAACAGGTGGTCTGAGGGTATGCCGTGTGCGGTGATAACTACCTTAAGAAGGTAGCCCTGATCTGCTGCTGGGTGAGCTGTTATGTTATATTGCTTGCTTCCAGATATTTTTTCTTTCTCGATCGAGCCTGAAAGTAACTTAGCCAAACTTTCCACCGTAGGTTTATTTTCTAATGCGGCTACATCTAGAGCAGGGAGAAGCACCAGTGATTTTAATATTTCTATTGGATAAACCCGCGACATTCCTTCTATGAGGCTCATAACACGACGATAGTCAGCCACCAATATCTCTAGAGATTTCCCGCTTATCCCTGGAGCATCAGCATTGACATGCAGACTCGATCCAGCGAGGGCCGACTGCGTTAAAAACTTAGTAAGCTCCTGGTCATCCTTAAGGTATTGTTCCTGTTTTCCCTTGCTAATCTTATAAAGGGGGGGCTGTGCTATATAAATGTGCCCCCGCTCTACCAGCTCGCGCATTTGTCTAAAGAAGAATGTTAAGAGCAGCGTGCGTATGTGGGACCCGTCAACATCGGCATCCGTCATTATTAAAATTGTATGGTAGCGAAGCTTGTCGGGGTTGAATTCTGCAGCACCTATACCGCAACCTAAAGCTGTTATGAGGGTTCCCACTTCGACACTTGAGAGCATTTTATCGAATCTAGCCTTTTCGACATTAAGTATCTTTCCCTTTAGGGGCAAAATAGCTTGTGTTCGACGATCTCTTCCTTGCTTTGCAGAGCCTCCCGCTGAGTCGCCCTCTACAAGATATATCTCTGACAGAGCGGGGTCTTTTTCTTGACAATCTGCAAGCTTTCCAGGAAGTCCGGCTATATCAAGAGCTCCTTTTCGGCGAGTCATATCCCTTGCTTTCCGAGCGGCCTCTCTCGCCCGCGCCGCTTCGACCATCTTGACGACTATACTTTTAGCTTCTTGTGGGTTTTCTAACAAATAATCAGTGAAGTGCGCTCCCATTTCTTGCTCAACTGCGGCTTTAACCTCTGAACTAACTAATTTTTCTTTGGTTTGTGAAGAGAACTTGGGGTCTGGTACTTTTACTGAAACGATTCCAGTTAACCCCTCCCTAGCATCGTCTCCTGAAGTGCTAACCTTGTTTGTTTTTCCAATGCCTTCTTTTTCAATATAAGTATTAAGGCTTCTTGTGAGTGCTGACCTAAAGCCCGCTAAGTGTGTACCGCCGTCTCTCTGGGGTATATTGTTGGTATAGCAAAGAATGTTTTCTTGGTAGGTGTCATTCCACTGAAGCGCCACCTCCACTCCAACTCCATCATCGCGGAATATAGAAAAATGCATGATTTTGTTGATGGTCGTTTTGTTGGTATTGAGATACTCCACAAAAGCCCTTAAACCTCCCTCATATTGAAAAATATCCTCTTTGTCAGTTCTCTCGTCTTTTAGGACGATTCGAACACCGGAGTTAAGAAATGAGAGCTCACGAAGCCTTTTTACTAATATTTCATAATGAAATTCAATATTGGTAAACGTTTCCGTAGAAGGGACAAAGTGAATAGCAGTTCCTGTTTCGCTAGTATCACCAATGACGGCTAGTGGAGCCTGAGGAATTCCATGCTTATACTGTTGCTCATGTATTTTTCCACCACGCTTGATGGTTAGCTTGACGTCTCGTGACAAGGCGTTTACTACAGAAACACCCACCCCATGGAGTCCGCCAGAAATTTTATAGCTATCTTCATCAAATTTTCCGCCGGCATGGAGAACTGTCATAATCACTTCCGCCCCTGATACGCCCTCATCGTGAAGCTCAGTGGGTATTCCTCGCCCGTTATCAGAAACAGTTATAGACTCGTCTTGATGGATTAAAACTATAATTTCTGAACAATGACCTTCGAGGGCTTCGTCTATAGAATTATCAACTATCTCAAACACCATATGATGAAGCCCAGTTCCATCATCAGTATCTCCGATATACATACCAGGACGCTTTCTAACAGCATCGAGACCTTTGAGAACTTTAATACTGCCCGAATCATAGACTTGATCTTCGCTCATACTGGTATCCTAAATTGAAAAATATAGTACTAAAATTATTCCTGAATAATACGTCCATGCTCCACGTGAAACATGCTTATATTCTTATCTCCGACTGGCCAAGAATCCACTAGATCTTTTTTGATTACTCCAGTAACAAAGGTTTGCGCTCCCAAGCTTAGCAGTAAATCGCCAACCTTTTGCCTATGAAAAAGGTCCAGCTCAGAAGGCAGATCGTCTAGCAAATAGAGGCATTGTTGGCCTGTAATTTTGTGGTATAGGTAGCCTTGTGCTACTTGCATTGCCGTAACGATAATTTTTATTTGCCCTCGTGACAAAACTTCACTTGCAGTACGGTCATTATAACTTACTCTCAAGTCTGATCTTTGGGGGCCATGAGAGGTAGCTTTGGTATGAAGGTCTCTTTGTTGGTCCGAAAGTAAAATATCTGATAGCTTCTTTGAGGTATCCCAACCAGAGTAATATTTAAAATTAAAACCTTCAAGCTCAGTAGTTTCTCTTATAACCCATTGTATTGTATCAACTAATTTATCTAAATATTCCCTCCTGAGAAGGTCTATTTGTTCGCTTAGCCCAACAAACTCTATATCCCAAACTTTTAGTGATTCAGCATCTATTCTATCACACCGTAGTAACGAATTCCGCTGCTTCAATACACGCCTAAAATCTTTTAGCAGACCTCTATACGCATGTTCCACGTGAAACACACCCCAATCTATATACTGTCTCCTGTGTTGAGGGCCTGAATCAAGCAGCCGAAATGTATCAGAGTTAAGGACTATAAGCGGCATGGTGTCTGCAAGTAATGCTGCGCTAGCAATGTTTTGGCCGTCTATCTTAAACTCAAACTCTTTTGCTCGAGAGCGCGTCACTCCAAGGGATACAGTTGAATTTTTAGTTTTCACCAGGCCATGCACAGTGCAAGTTTGTTCTTTTTCATTAATTATTGGGTCTAGCGTTCTAGATCGAAAGGACCTACCTCGACCCAAAACATGAATGGCCTCTAGCAAGCTAGTCTTACCGCTTCCATTTACGCCATAGAAAAAATTAGAGGTCGGTGACAAGTGTATTTCGTTATGAGAAAGATTTCGTAGGCCATGAATACCAAGCTTTTTTAAAAACATAAAAGAAAATCTTTTTTATAGGGGTGGTTATAGGCGCATTGGCATAACAACATACACAGCATCTTGTTGTTCTGGATCTTCAATTAAAACACTGCTATTTGCATCTGAAAAAGTGAAGCACACGTCTTTTCCAGATAAAATATTCAGAATATCAATTATATAACTAACATTAAAACCGAGCTCCAGCTCTGTAGAGTCGTATTTAACAGTGACCTCTTCTCGAGCCTCCTCCTGTTCTGGATTACTTGCTACGAGGGTCAAAAGATCTTGAGCGAGAATAAGCTTAACGCTCCGATACTTTTCGTTAGAGAGGATAGCGGCACGACTAAATCCGCTTCGGAGGTCTTCGCGCAACCCAACCAGCTGCTTGTCGCCGCCTTTAGGGACTACACGATCGTAGTCTGGATAGGCGCCGTCAACCAGCTTTGAGGTGAATCGAAAATCTTCTGCGACGACTTGTATATGATTATCGCTTAAAGCGACAGTTACCTGTCCTTCATCCAATAGAAGACGGGAAAGCTCCATAACTGCTTTCCGAGGTATGATTGCTTGTATTTTATCACTGCTAAATTCAATTTTTTCAGAGTCCATCATAGCCAAACGATGGCCGTCTGTTGCAACGGCTCTGAGCCGACCATCACTGACCTCCAGCAACATACCGTTTAGATAATAACGCACGTCCTGTTGAGCCATTGCGAAGGATGTGCGATCAATCAACCGCTTAAGCTCCGTATGCTTTATAGCAAACGTTTCTCCTGTAGCGCCGTCATCTACACTTGGGAATTCATTTGCTGGAAGTGACGATAAAGTGAAGTGGCTACGGCCGCTGATAATCTGAACACGGCCATCTTTTTCAGTAAGTGTAAGATCGGTAGCTTCGGGTAAAGACTTACATATATCCATTAGCTTTCGGGCTGGAACTGTGATTTCACCATCTTCTGCAGTCGCACTTAAGTTAATATGTCCAACAATCTCTACTTCGAGGTCTGTTCCAGTAAGAGACAGGCGGCTGTCTTTAAGTATGATCAACACATTTGACAATATAGGTAGCGTTTGACGTCTTTCTACGACACCAACAACTAACTGAAGAGGTTTTAAGAAGTTTTCACGAGATATTTTGAATTTCATTAACATCACTTCCAGTTTTGATTGGTAAAGGTTTCCCGATAAGCAGATCGGGTAACTTGGTCATCACGTAGTTAATGCGCGAAGCAAGTGCTTCATGTCATCTTGCATGTCTCTGCTCTCTTCTTCTAGCTCTTTGATCTTTCTGCATGCATGCAGGACAGTTGTATGGTCTCTACCTCCAAAAGCCTCCCCTATTTCTGGTAAGCTATGGTTCGTAAGCGTCTTAGCAAGCGCCATTGCGACCTGCCTGGGTCGAGCGATAGACCTACTGCGTCTTTTAGATAAAAGTTCGGACATTTTTAGCTTGTAGTAGTCTGAGACCACCCTTTGAATGTTATCGATAGTGACCAGTCTGTCTTGTATCGCCAGCAGGTCTTTCAGGGATTCACGTATCAAATCAACATTAATTGGGCTACCAGTAAAGTGAGCGCTCGCTATTACTCTTTTAAGTGCCCCCTCCAGCTCTCTAACATTGGAACGTATTCTTTGCGCAATAAAAAAAGCTGCATCCGTAGGCAAATTTACTCTTGCTTGAGCAGCTTTTTTTATCAGTATAGCTGCTCTAGTTTCAAGCTCTGGTGGCTCGACAGCAACTGTTAATCCCCAACCAAACCGAGACTTAAGGCGCTCCTCTAAGCCATCAATTTCTTTTGGATAACGATCGCAAGTTAATATCATTTGTTTGCCGCCTTCCAATAACGCATTAAACGTATGGAAAAACTCTTCTTGGGACCGCTCTTTACCTGCAAAAAACTGCATATCGTCAATCAAAAGCGCATCAACGGACCGATAGAATCGTTTAAAATCGTTTATGGCATTGAGCTGCAAAGCCTTTACCATGTCTGCGACAAAACGCTCTGAGTGCAGATAAATAATTTTAGCATTTGGTTTGTGCCTTCGAAGTTCGTTGCCGACTGCGTGCATCAAGTGTGTTTTGCCAAGACCAACAGCACCATAAATGAACAAGGGGTTGTATGATCCGCCAGGATTTTCAGCGATTTGGCGAGAAGCAGCCAAGGCAAGTTGGTTAGATTTCCCTTCAACGAACGAATCAAAGGTAAAAGTAGAATTGAGATAACTCTTATGCTTCAAGGAACCCTCAACACTTGCGGTGGGGCGATCAAATGGAACCTGTATAGATGTGGTTGCAGGGAGTGGCCTAGCCGTTAAGATGTGGGGCTGTTTTTCTTGCTCTTCAACAGAGGCAGTCTTTACGAAAGATTGACTCGTTGCTGTCGCTTCAACCATTACTCCACAACGAATACCGCTGATTTGTTGCACAATATCTGTGATGCGGTCTATAAACTTGTCCGCGACCCAGTCTCTTATAAACCGGTTGGGTGCTAACAAAAGAACGGCGCTATCAGCAGTAGGGGTGGCAGTAGAGCCTAGCTCTAAAGGCTTTATCCAAGTATTAAACTGCTGTGTAGGCATCTCTTCTTCGAGACGGCATAAACATTTATTCCACAAGACTTCAGCCAACTTTTAATACC
>Ga0075445_10000016_pt1 | contig 80356 bp, 101 predicted proteins | sample CoawatmetaG02DNA_FD_72350 | JGI IMG/M metagenome (GOLD analysis project Ga0075445, IMG submission 72350) | Marine microbial communities from the West Antarctic Peninsula - Coastal water metaG029-DNA | ecosystem: Environmental > Aquatic > Marine > Coastal | place: Atlantic Ocean: West Antarctic...
CTTAAATTATAAGTATCATTTTTAATTTTTCATAAATTATATAATTAGCCTAACGGTCTCGCCATAACTAATCTTCAATTTGAGAATGTCATCCGTTAATCAATCTCCTCTAGGATTTGCATAATCCTATCTGTTAATATGTCTGATAGAATAACGGATCTGTTTTAAGTATTTCTGGACCCTATCTGCCTCCTCCATAGCCTTCTCTTTCGATTCCTTCACATCCTCTTCTAATTCCTCAACCTTCTCTTCCAATTCAGCAATTCTCATCTGTTCTCTACTCTCGGTAGACAACAGATCAGCAATTCTCATCTTTTGTCTACCGATTGTCTGATGAGCATGTTTGTTATCTTTTATCAACTCCATCATAATACGGTTGAGGGGTTTAGCATATACTATGCGTCCATGATCCATTTTTCCCTTTTAAGAAGATATATATATATATATATATATATTATATCTTAAATTATAAGTATCATTTTTAATTTTTCATAAATTATATAATTAGCCTAACGGTCTCGCCATAACTAATCTTCAATTTGAGAATGTCATCCGTTAATCAATCTCCTCTGGGATTTGCATAATCCTATCTTTTAATATGACCGATAGATCGTACCAACGTTGAGCCTCGGGGTAATTTTCCGTCAATTTTGAGCATGCTAATTTTTGTTCGGCATATTTCAACAGCACATATGCGATCTGTAACTTTGTCTCGGTCATCGTGATAAAGCCGCATTTGGTCCATGCGCGTAGAAACTGGGTTTCCAGACTTCTTAACTTAATTTTATCAAGTATATTGCTTATACGATTTGCATCGTCACAGTCCTCTATCGCAACCATATTATCCAATTCGATCTCCAGTTCGACGATATTACCACAGTCCATCTTCATTGCGATTAATAGCAATCTTTACAATTACATAATATATATATTAAAATTATAACTATCATTTTTTATACTTCATATTCAGGTTCTAAATCATTTAATATATCTCCATTCCATGCAAAACAACATAATTTATCCGACTTTATATCTATAAAAATATAAAGACTATTTATATTTTTATCATGTACATCAATTGAAAACATCTTTTTATTTTTAGAAGCTTTTTTTATACTTGTAATATGTTTTTTATAACTACTATCTGTGCTTGGACGAGTAATATATGGTTTATAATTTTTATATTTATTATAATATTCAAGTTTATTATTTTTAAGAATATTAAATACAAATTCTTTTCGTTGTGAATTTAGTTTATTTTTAGTATATCCTTCTATTTTTAGTGTTTCTTCTTTAGAAATATCAACAATAATAGGTATTGTTGAACGCTTATCAGCACTCATATTTATGATACTGAAATCATGTTTATTATATTCAATCGGATTATTCCTTTTAAGTTGTATTGTTTTATCAACTATATAATTAACCTTATCATAAATAGATCTAGGACAAATTAAATTCATCTTATCACAATATTTCTTATCCCCAGTTGCTCTCCCAACTAATTGAACTAATCTATTTAATTGATTACTATGAAAAAGTGACACAATAATATCTGTAAAATTGAACCCTTCAGTGCAAAAAGTAACCCCTCTTTCAATGGTCCAATATCCTGTAATCGCTAAATTCATTATATTATTTTCATACCAATGAGTTAATACTTTATATAACTCTCCATCAATTCTATATTTATTTTTATAATCTTTTAATGTGATGCGATTCCCTTCAGGGTAGCAAAAACCTTTAAATTTACCATTACTTAGAAATACACAATAATCATTTTCATTAAAGAAATGTCTCACTTCCTCATGTGAACCAACATTTTCTTTTTCAGTACATATATGCGCAGGAGCAAATACAATTTTCCTCATGGATGTATCTATTAAACCATGTTCATAAATAAATTTAATATATTCTAATGGATTCGATGTGTCATAATTACATTCAATGTAATTATGATCTCTAATTTGTCTATAATTATTCACATACTCTTCATAATTATATTCTGATAAATCTTTATTAGCATTAATATTTAATAATTTTAATATATTATTTTTCTCCAATACCTTCCAAAATTTATCAGTCGGAGTAGCAGTGATAAACATAATACCATCCATGATACTTCGATATTCATTAATACGAGATATAAATTTACCTGCAATTCCTAAATTAGCATCTGGTTCATCAAAATTTAAAAAAAACTTAATATCAGAATAATTAATGAAGCACGACTGTCCAACAAAAATATCAAATAATTTAATTAAATCATCTAATATACGTTTTTTATGACAACACATAATTAATATACTAGGAATATCCTCAATAGATTTAGCAGATATTAACTCCGTTATAAAACTATCCATATTTTTATAACCTATGATATTTCCATCTTTATCCTTTCGTCTAGTTTTACTTGACAATACCTGAACTTTAAGGTCAGAATCCAACTCGTCCATTGCTCTATATCGCCATTGCTGTGTTTCTAATAAACTATTATTAGAAACAATAATACTTATCAAATTACTATTACATTGTCCCTTATATATAATGTGATTTTGTGCTATTTTAGTTAATGCTTGCTTTGTTTTACCTTTTGTAAATTGTGTTAATTCGTGATTTAAAAATATAGGTATTTCTTTTATTTTTATATTTGATTTATTAAATTTATCTTTATTATTAATTTTCATTTGAGAATGTCTTTTTACAATATCCATCAAACAATCACTATGATTCCCCATCGAAAAGTTAATATTATACGGTTCATCCAATAAGACTTTCATATCTAAGTTACTCAATTCATATTTATATGTTCTCGCCCTGTCTATGTGTTCACGTGATTCTATATGAATATTACTATGTGATTTCTGATTACTAATATGACTACATATTTTACAATAATAATAGGTTTTTGACATGTTAATTTAATATGTTAAATTAACATCTCTTTATATGATAAATATCATTTTTTTAAAAAATTGATCTTAAAAGATATATTTATATATTAAATATAAATGACTGATACTAAATACACGAAACCTCTTTTAAAATGGGTTGGAGGTAAAACACAAATTATTGATAAATTAATAGAAATATTTCCAAAGCAAATTAATAACTATCACGAAATATTTTTAGGAGGAGGTTCTGTTCTATTAGCAGTATTACAATCTAATATTAAAATTAAAGGTAAAATATATGCATATGATTTAAATATAGCACTAATTAGTCTTTATAAGAATATACAATCTGATTATAAGAGGTTATTTGAAGAGACTGATAGAATAATACAAATATATAATTCTATTTCGGAGCATAATGTTAATTTATCTAATAAAAAAGAAGAAAGAAATCCTAAAAATATAGATAATGCAAAGAAGTCAAGAGAATCTTTTTATTATTGGATTAGAAGAGAATATAATAAAGAAGCAGATAAGACAACTCTTAGTTCATCTGTTATGTTTTTATTTATGAATAAAACTTGCTTTAGGGGTGTTTTTAGAGAAGGACCTAATGGATTTAATGTTCCATATGGTAATTATAAAAATCCATCTATTCTCGTTTTAGAACATTTAGAAAAAGTTAATTTCTTAATTAAAGATGTTAAATTTATTCATAGTGATTTTTCAAAATCATTAAAGAATGTAGTAGAAGGTGATTTTGTATATTTAGACCCTCCCTATGCTCCAGAAAATAAACTATCATTCGTTAAATACAATAAAGAAGGGTTTGATATAGACCAGAACAAATTATTATTTAGTTTGACAAAGGAATTACCTTGTTCCTTTGTTATGAGTAATTCAAATGTAGAAATGGTAAATGAAACATTCAAGGATTATAAAATAGAAACAATATTATGTAAAAGGTCAATTAATTCTAAAAAACCAGGTTCAAAGACAAAAGAAGTAATTATTCAATCAGTTTAGAAGCCATTTCTTAATTTCATCAACATAATTTTTATCTTCACCCCAAAAAACAGGGATGTTGTATTTTTTAAAATATCTCATCTCGGGTTTATATTTATCTTTCTTGAACCAATTACATAAACAATAACAATAGTTTATTTCATATGCTGGGTATAATTCTTTATAAAATTCCCTCTTAAAAATTGCGGTTTGGATTTTTTCATCTACACTACCATTACATTGTTGAAACTTTTTTTCAATTATAAATAATTTTTTATTTTCAATATCTATAAAAGCTTCATCGGGATTTAATCTTTTTTCACGTTTAACATACTCATCTTTTAATTTTTTATTTAATTCTGATTTAATTACTCTAATAAATACTTTATCTCCAAGTTTTAATTCACCACTTTTACAAATTACAGTTTTGTCTTCAAATGATAACCCTGTCTTATTAGTTCCAGAACCACCAGCACCTGTTCCTCTATTTACAATATTAGATTGAGCTTCTGGTTCAATATTTAATTTTGAAAAATTATCTGCTAATTCAGTCATTATTATAATTTATTACTTACTATTTTATATCGAAATATCATTTTTTAAAAAAGTTGATTAAAGTATTTTTCAGGTAAATCATTATTTGCTTTGAACTTAAGTTCACCAAGTTCTTTTTTATACTTTTGAAAAACTTGAAAATATTTTTGTTCATCATTAATATCTTCTACATTTACAGGTTCATGAACTGGTTCAGGTTCCAAACCACATCTATCGGCCTGAGAACCTTGTATACCGACAGATAATTGTACATCATCATTTATACAAGGGGTTTTAATAGTTTTTATTATTTCTTCATTAGATTCTTCTTCCACAGATTCATCATCTTCACGTGAATCTGAACTATCGCCTGATTCATCATCTTCACGTGAATCTGAACTATCGCCTGATTCATCATCTTCATGTGAATCTGAACTATCGCCTGATTCATCATCTTCATGTGAATCTGAACTATCGCCTGATTCATTATCTGAATCGTCTACATCTTGTTGTTTTAATTCATTTAGATGATTTTCTTTATCATTAATATAAATTAATAAATCTTTAAAGTCTAAATTACTATATTCATTGCTATCTAATTGTGATAATATATTTTTATTACCTTCAATCAATGATTTAATTTTCTTTTTTTGAAGAATTGTATTATAATATGTATTTTCAATCAATTTAATAGCATTCTCAAATGTTTTTAATTGTCTAATTAATTTATCTTTATTATTTCTACATTTATTAACAATATGTAAAAGTTTATCATCAGGTGAATCTACAATAAAACTAGTTAATTCATTAATAGTTTTATTATAGAGTTCACTATAAGTTCTACTATTAAAAACACTACCAGCTTTTGATAGCAATGAAAAACCTATATCTTTTTTCCTATCAATAATTTGTTTATTTTTAAAATCAAGTATATATGTTTTATAATATTCCCACATGTCATCACTAAATTCACTAATTAAACATTTAATCAATCTCACCAATGGAACTGGTAGATTGTTTTGATTATTTTGATTTTTATTTAATTGAACACCAAATAACTCATCAAATATATTAATGTTCATATCATCTTCAACACTTTCAACATAAAATTCAATCATTGTTCTAGTATAAAACAGTCTATTAGCAGAATTACCACTTGCCCTACAATTTGACCTATTGGAAATAATTCTTTTATTTCCAAGAAAATGACTATTTCGATAAACCTGTGTTTCTTGAATAAATTCTCTATCATCATTATTATAATCTCTAAAAAATTCATTTTCAATTGAATTTAACATTATACCAGCTCTTGGTAATATCGGATTATTTAAGTTAAATCTATTATTATCTGATGGAGTATATAAATTTAATACAAAAATACCTTCTACTCTTGTTTCACTTATCTTGTTATAAATAGATAATTTTGTTTTATAACTTTTTTTACCTTTGATATTACCATGAACATCGATTATTTTACCATCACAAATAAAAAATAACTCGTTATTGCTTAAATTTCTAATAATTTCAATTTTTTTTTTAACATAATTATTAATATGATTCTCATCTTTTTCATATATACGAAGATTATACAAATTTAATTTAGTAACTGGTTTTTTAAAATGTTTATAAGTAAAATTACATTTTTTTAAACCAAATATAATATCAAATCTCTCAAAAGGAGAAATTTCTCTTTTTTTTATATTATCAAATTGATAATATAATAAATCTGTAAGAATTGATTCATCTTTATCTGAATAATATAAGATAGTCGTTGTACCATAATCCGTTTTTCTTTCACACTTAAATTCATTAATTTCATCTTTAGTTGGTTCCCTAAATGATATAGAAGTAAATAATTTAAATTCTTTATGAACTCTATCCCAATTTACTTCGGCAACTACTATATTATTATCTTTCATTTTAGAAATAACAATACTCTTTACTTTTGCTAAAATAAATTCACTTATAGTACCACCTATACCTGCACAACCTGTTGTATTTTTATCTCTTTTACGTTGTTTCATCAAATCATATTTATCTTCAAGTAATTTATCATTCATACCTTTACCATTGTCTATAATTTTAATATTTTTTTTATTTTTCTCAACTATAATATCTGTAGCTCCTGCATCTATACTATTAGTAAATATTTCAGAAAAAGCTTGATTTTGGGTAAATCCAAATCTAGACATATTTTTAATAAATCCTTTTTCATTAATTCTTATTTTTTTATTATCACAAGGTTCAGGTTCCATATTATATTATATTATTAACTACTATATGATAAATATCATTTTTTTATATAGAATTATCTATAATTCTATTAGCATTATTAATATATTTATTATATAGATATATGTCACCGTGCTTCTCATAAATAGACATTAATAATTTCATTCCAAAGTCATATAAGTTAATATCACATTCAGCGTCAAGTGTTTTATCCTTAAGTGTATTAATTGCTTTCTTGTAGCGAATAATCCATAAGTCATTGTGTTCATCATATTCATCTTCTTTAATGACATCAATGATTCTTTTAATTGCGAGCATATATATTATTTTATAATTTATTTTATTATTCTTAATAATGCGTATATTTCTTGTATTATTTTACATTTCTTCTTCGCGGTGAGAATACATTTCTTCTTCTGGGTGAGAATACATTTCTTCTTCTGGGTGAGAATACATTTCTTCTTCTGGATGAGAATACATTTCTTCTTCGCGACGAGACGTTAAAAAACGATGGTTCATAAATCTGTCATCATTTCCTGAATCATCTTCATAAGGATTGAATCCGTAACTATTATCTTCATCGGATTCATTAGAGTTATCTGATTGATGGTCTTGAATATTGCTATTCATAAATCTAATAAAATTGTCACTAGTGTTATTCTCCGTTTTATTTTGAACTTCTATCCTAATTAACGCCATATTCAATTTTAACTCATCCATGTCGTGTTTTAGTGTTTCAATATTAGATAATATATCATCTTTTTTATGAATATCACTCTCAATTAGGTCATATATATCTTTTAAAGTGATTTTTTTAGCTTCTAGTCCTTTATCATATGCTGCTTTCTTGCGTGTATGTAATCCCCTAACATACTTCTGAATTACAATAGCAGCCATAATATCAGCTTTTAATTTAAATAAATGAGCATATTCATTATCTAGTTTACGATATGAAGTCATTTAATTTATTAATATAAGAGTAAAATAAAGAAATCAATTTTTTTTTTTTAAATAAAATATAACTTAGTAAATTATCTTAATAAATACTACCTCAAGCATTATCTTTAATATTTAATAAAATATAATATTATAAATGGAGGAAATATATTTTGAAGATATATTCAAAATTAGGGATATTATCGATGTAGATAAATTATATGTACATTATATTTGTAAAACCGCAATAAATAGATATCAATTAGATTATTCTAATATAAATTGGGATTGGATATCATTCAATCCTAATATTGCTGATTTTATTAGTGAAAATATACATAATATAAATTGGTGGTTATTGTCATGTAATCCTGGTGCTATTCATATACTAGAAGCAAATATGGATAAGGTAAATTGGTGTTATTTTTCTAGTAATCCCGCTGCTATTCATATACTAGAAGAAAATATGGATAAGGTAAATTGGAAGTATTTATCAAGTAATTCTAGTGCTATTCATATAATAGAAGAAAATATGGATAAAGTAAATTGGAAGTATTTGTCGAAAAATACTGCTGCGATTCATATATTAGAAGCCAATTTAGATAAAGTTAACTGGAATGAATTATCTGGTAATTCTAGTGCTATTCATATATTAGAAGAAAATATGGATAAAATTAACTGGTGTTATTTATCTAGTAATCCTAATGGATTTAAAATATTAGAAGAACATCCTCATAAAATACACTGGGGATGTATGTCATTAAATCCTAATATTTATGAATTAGATTACAATGCTATAAAAGAGAGACAATTAATTTATCTAGAAGATTTAGTTAAATATTTATATCATCCTAAGAGAATATTATATTTTATAAAAAAATATAAATATGATATTAATTCTCATAATTATATAATTGTAGAATAACAATTTTTATTTTTATGAACTAATTTTACTTTAATAATTTCTTCTTTATTGTGATTATTTTCAGATACAATATTATATTCAATATTACTTAAGCCATTCTGCTTCCAATTATCATGATTTAATCGTAATTTCATTTTATTAGGGAAAGGTAATTCTTGACTTTTAGTTGGTTTATTATGCTTCATTTCTGTAAAAAATCCACTAGATGGAACAATTACATCTAAATTATTTTCAACTACTCTATCATATAATTCATCATCTTCACCACCCCATCCCCAATAATTATTAGGATAACCATTAATTTTTTCAAAATCTTTAATGTTAAATGAATTAACTCCTCCAAAATATCTTTCAAATTGATATTTATCATTAACTTTTGCTATATGTATAGGGTCAGATGGATAAGCTCCGTAGAATTTTAATAGACTTATATCTGGTATTAAATCAACATCATGAAAAATAAAATAATTATATCCTTGTTTTTTTGCTTCAGTAAATCCTATATTTAATAACGCACCTCTATTAAATCTTTCTTCAAATTCACCATTTTTAATTTTAGTATCTTGTTCTATAACAATTATTTTAAATTTATAACCATGTTTTAAATTACTTAAGTAATTTGGCATAAATTTTAAAAATTTATTTAATTGATTTCTTCTAATATTTTTTAAGTCATTTCTATATGGAACTATAATAGCAAAATTACATTCTTTTTCACATAATTTAATTTTATCTTTATTAATTTTTATTAAATTTAATTTTCTTCTATTATTTAAGAAATGTTTATATTTATCAAATAAATTATTCTTCATTATATTTAATAAAAGTATTTTTATATTATATAATGACACAAGAGCAACTTAAAAATTTAGATAAATATTTAATACCCGATAACCCTAATACAAACAGACATGTATTAATATTATTTTTTTATAATATTAAAAGTAATTGGGATAATTATAGAATAGGAAAATCAATTTGTAAAATTCCTATAAACTGGAATACTAGAAATAAAGAGGAGTTAAATAAAATTATAGGAGATAAATCAAATAATACATTAAGACCTATATTAGCTGCATTATATTATAATTATTTAATAGTTAATAATCCAAAAGATGGTTTATGGGATAAAATTAAAGAAACCTTTAATATACAAAAAAAATATAATTTAAATGCTAAAAGATTTTTTAAAAGTCAATCTCAATGTCCAAATAATAATATAAATAAAAAAAATTACTTTAATAATATTATTCAATATAAAACTAATAATAATAATTTAAATTATTATTATAATCAATCTGAAAGATATTATGGCAATAGATAATATATGTCATGTGGATTATTTATAAATGGTAAGTGTATTAATAATACAATAGACTACTTAAATAATTTTTATCCAATCGGTGTATCAAGTGATATAAATATAATTAATAATATTTTAATAATAGGGGATGGTTCAGATATTGTATATTATGATATTTATTTTTTTGTAAAATTATTATTAAAAGCGAATGAATATTTAGCAGAAAATAAATATTTATGTTCTGTAAAATTACCTTGGAAAAATAAAAGTGATAATAGCATCATAGACTCAGAATTATTAGTGGTATTATATCAAAAATGTATTATCGATAAAGACTCAAATATTAGTTTTAGTAAATTATTTGAAAATGTTTATATGTTATTAAATAAGCAATTAAAAAATATAAATAAATCTAATTTACTCGATTATAAAAATTTTAATAAATACATGACAAGTGAAGTAATTAAATATAAAATGGTAAAATATTTAGGCAATAGATAATATAGTATGTATATTTTTACAATTTTTAATATTTATAAATTTTTCTTATATTTTCATAGTATTTATATTATTTATTCATTATTAAGTTGGATAGGTGTTCCAGTTAAATGGATTAGGTGGTTCCTGAGAAAACCTAATAAGCAAATTAATAATGAATTTATAATAGTATAATAAAAAATATTTAATAATTATAATGTTATTCTTAATTTACGGAGGGAAAGGCTGGATAGGAAGTCAATTTATAGAATTATTAAAAAATAAAAAAATTAAATATATTTTAGGTAAAGAACGAGTTAATGATAAGAAGTTAATTGAAGAAGAAGTAAAAAATATTAAACCAACACACGTTTTATCTTTTATAGGAAGAACATCTGGAGGTAATTATAATACAATTGATTACTTAGAAGATAATTTATATGAAAATGTCAGAGATAATTTATTTAGTCCTATAATATTATCATTACTATCACATAAATATAATTATCATTTTAGTTATTTAGGAACAGGATGTATATTTGATTATGATAAAACTGAAGATAATAATTATAATTATAATTCAATAAAAAAAAATGAAGATGATATACCTAATTTTTATGGTTCTAGTTACTCAATTGTAAAAGGATTTACAGACGAATTATTACATTTACAAAATGTTTTAAATTTTAGAATCAGAATGCCTATTTCATCTAAAAAACATATTAAAAATTTTATAACAAAAATAACAAATTATGAATATATTTGCTCTATACCTAATTCAATGACTATCTTAGATGAGTTATTACCTATAATGTTAGATTTAATAATTAAGAAACATATAGGAACTATTAATTTAGTAAATCCAGGTGTAATTTCACATAATGAAATTTTAGAATCATATAAACAAATTGTAGATAACAATTTTAAATGGAAGAATTTTTCAATAGACGAGCAAAATAAAATTTTAAAATCTAAAAGATCAAATAATCATCTAGATACAAAATTACTAGAAAGTTTATATAAAGTAGAAAATATTAAAACTGGAATAATTAAAATATTAAAAAAATATTAATATTTTCTAATTAATAATATTGCAATTATAATTAAAACTAATATGATATTAGAAGCATTTGTTATGATAATAGGTAATGCTTTTTTTTTATAACCATAATATAACATAAAACTACTTGCTAATAACCATATAAATAAAAACAAAAAACTAACATCATTATCTCTATTATTTTTTATTTTAATTATTTCAGGTATTAGCATAATAACAAATAAAAAAGACCCAATTAATCCTATTATTTTTATTTTTTTCATTATATACATTAACAACATAAACAATTATTTAATAATCTTTTATAATCTGTTCCTTTCCACAAATCAACTAATATATCAATAGTATCTGGTAAAAAACTATTTACTAGAGATTTTATTAAATCTTTATTTTCATTATCTAAGTCATTATCAATGACATAATTTACAAAATTTATAATAACTTTTTTTTTCTCTTCACCATTAATATTAGGTATTAACTGAATAATTTTCATTAAATCTTTAATTACTGATAACCAAATTACATTATTAATATTATTATCTATAAAACCATTATTAATTATTGTATTAACTATTTTCTTATTATTCTTATATAAATTATTAATAATATCATTCAATGTTAATTTATTAAACTCATCCATATTATATATTTTATTGATATATAAAAACTATTTGCTTTAGAATAATTATTATTTTTTAAATTATAATAAATTAATAATAATTTCATAAACTTGAAATACAATAATATTAGCAGGAATTGCTCTAAGTAAACAAAATTTATAACCATTAAATAAATTTTTATAATTTTTTTTTAAATAATCTTTAATATAAAATTCATTAATTATATAATTAGTTTTTAAATTATCAATGGGATAAACAAATGTCCACATAATCGAACCACATAACCCACCACATACATATGTAGGTAATTTTAATTCTTTTTTTAAATATCTATAACTTCCAAAATATATATAATTACCAATAATCTCCCTGGAAATTGTAAAATGAATTCCTCGAAATATATTTATATTTTTAGAAATATTTAATTGGTTTTTTATTTTATAAACTTCAAAAGGTGAAACAGACAAACCAACTAATAGACCTGTAATAATAGAACTACTTTCATTAGAATAATTATTTTTTTTTAAATTATAATATGTTCCAAACATTAAACTTCCTATACACGAATCAAATACTAATGGATATTTGATTCCTCTATATAAATTAAAAAACTTAATAGGTATTGTCCTACGCGACTGACTATATGTCTTTAATGTATCCAATGGATAAACAGTTATAGTTTGAATTAAAGATGCTACACTTCCAGCTATATATTCTTTTAGCATTATAATTCACTTAAAGACATATTTTTATATATAAATGTGTAGTATAAAAGGGTGACGTAGCTCAGTTGGTTAGAGCGTGGGTCTTATGAGCCCAAGGTCGCGGGTTCGAGCCCCGCCGCCACCACTACACTTAACAAAATAAATTTTATTTTGTTATATAAAGATATATGTGGAATTTTTCATTAAATCAAATATTTAATTGGATAGTTGCGTTTTGTATTATGGAAATACCGATGGCTATTTTTTATAAAAGTATAACTGATAAAAAATCATATGTTCATTATTGGTATAGTGGTAAAGATATTAATATTTGGAATGTTATCGCAGGTGATATGTTTTATGTATTGTGTGGTATATTAATTGTTTATAAGCTAATGGATTATTTTAAAATGAAGAAAACATATTGGTATTTTATGTTATTATTTTTGGTAATACAAATATTAGGTGATTTAACATTTGCATTTATAATTAGTATTTTACCAAATTATGATAACACATGGTTAAGATTTTTCAAAGGATATGTAGGAAAAGGTTCACTTGTTCCTTTATTTGGTGATAGTTTATATATAATAGTTTGGACATTAACATTTGTATTTGTAAATAATTATATAAATGATATTAAAGTAAAATTATTTATAGTATTTTTATTTTTATTTTTAGCATCAATATATTCTTCTAAGTAATATTTATAATATATATTATGTATTTTAATAGTAAAAGATTTTTTATTAAAAAATTAAGTGTAATTTGCACTTATAATTAAAAATATTTTTGTAAGCAATTAATAATATTAATATTAAATTTAAATTTACTTAGCATATCTAAAATTGAAACTAAATATTCAAATTCCTCATTTCCGCCTATTAAATATTTAGTTTGTTTTGTTTTTAAAAATATTTGAGGAAAAGTATTCATCTTATGTTTTTTTTTATATTGATTTTTATTTGAATCATTGATAAATATTACTTTATTAGGAATCTTATAAGATTTACATAAATTTATTGCATTATCACAATAATAACAATTCTTTAAGCAATAAAGTACAAGCATATATAATTTATATATTATTTTTTAAAGATGTATAATATAAGTGTTTAGTATAGTCCATACATTTTTCTTTATTATTATTTTTATTTATGCTATTTTTAAAATTTAACCAAATTCTTACAAATTTATAATTTTCCTTAAAAAGAAAATTAATTTCACCCTTATATTGCCCCATAATAGATTTATAATAATCAACTAGTTGTTCTTTAGATAATATTGATATATTATCTTTAGTATACGTATACATTTGCTTAGAAAAATTAGAACTTAATAACCAAGATTTTTTAAAGTTTTCTTTTCTAATATACTCCTTGTAACGAGAATTAACTTTCATTTAATTATAAATTAATTTAAATTCTTTAAATATTATCTATATAATACTTTTCTTAATTGATTCATTTCTTTATCAGTTGGGTAAGATTTTATAATTTTATCATATGATAATCCATTTAAGTATTTAATTATAAAATTCATAGAAAACATTCCACATTCAGAATTACCATTTTGGTGTCTAGTATTATTTTTAAAAATTTTAGCATTTGATTTATTCATTTTACCTAAGTTTCTTAATATTTTTTTTAAGAATGGCATTACTTTATTTGGAGGAGGGATACCATTGGAATCATAATACATTAATTGATTTTTCCTACTATCAATTAATGTAGCAACCCAATGGGAACCTGGTTGGTCATGTGTATCTAAATTAAAAACAATGCCAATGATATATATTTTATTTTTTTTTAAGTTATTTAAATTTAAATTACTTAAGCTACATAAATAACCGGTGGGGCAATCTATAGGAACAGCACCCATAAATTTAAAGTTAGGATATTTATCTTCATATTGTTCCATTACATCATTAATATCTAAAGTAGATAACCATTCGTCTAAATTATTTTTCCAATTATCGGGCATTATAGGTTTAAAATTTTTTTTTAGTTTTAATTTTGTATTATTATTAATAAATGATTTATCTAGTATACAAGATCCATCAGAACACTCTTCAGAAAATTTTTTTAATAGTGATTCATATAAATCTTTTTTATTTTTACCTATTTTTATTTTATCTACATGATGTTTATTATAAGCTTTAATTATACATTTTAATTGATTAATTGTATAACATATTTTATTGTTATCAAATACAGGCGCACATTTAGATGGCATATATATATAATACAAATATTATCTAACTTTTAATTATATGATTACACAAAATATAGCTACTAAAATAGGAACAATGACATTTATGTATTTTATCTGTTTTGTTTTAATAAAACCAGTAGTAACTGGGAATTTACTAAAAAAAAATCAAATTATAAGTCTACCATTATTATTTTTTTTATGGTTATCTAGTAGTTTTTTTATAGCAAGTTTATTAAATGTTGAATCAAATATATTACAACCATGTAACGCAATATTTATGTATTTAACAGTAATATATATTACTGTTATTTTAGTTAAATTATATATAGGTTATAGTTATCAATTCTTATTAGTATTATCTGGTATCTATTTAGCATTGTCATTAATATCTATATACTTATGAATACTTTTATCTAAAATTGGTTTTAGATATTTAATATTTTCTTTAAGTTTTTTATAAGTTTTACATATTGTTACTTCAGATATTAAGCATTTATTAGATAAAACCTTTTTAGATATATTTTTATTATAATAATCTAATACAAAATATAAAGTCCCAATTGCTATTGAAGATGGTGTGTTTTCTGATATTATTCCTAATTCATCTGCTATTTTAGATATTACTAGAGACACTAGCTGAATTTTAATATCTATTTTCATTAAATCACCATACTCTTTAATTAAATCATTATAATTACTTGGACTAATTTTTTTTAAAAAATTATCATTTTTACCTGTATTAATTATTTCATGGAAAATTTTACAACTATGAGTTATCTTTGATAATTTTATATTAAAAATTATACTTAATTTCTTTTTACTTAAAGAAAAATTATTATATTTACATGCATAAAAAAAACATGTTGCCATAAATGCTTTCCTCAATGATCCTCTCTTTATAGATTGTTTACTGACCATTTTATATAAAAGTTTAGATTTATCTTTAATATTAGTTGGTATATAAACATTATTACTTGTTAAAACATCTTCCATAAATTGAGAAGCATTTAAAAAACTTTTTTCTTTATAATTAGTAGAACAATACCACATATGTAATGTTTTAATTCCATACATATGGTATTTATTACCAGATATAATGATACCCAAAGATGATTTAGGGGCATATGGATTTATAGGCATACCTGTTCTAGATGGGTCGCTAGTATATTTACCATCAGATGACCCATAATAACGATTATCATCTCCATAATTTATTACAGGTCCATTATTTAAACCACATGCAATGCATAATAAAGAACCATCATCATTTGTCAATGATTCTTTTTTACAACCTCTACAAATATTTTTTTCTTTTTCTTTTTTATTTTTTTTATTATTATCTAATATTGAGAAGTATTCCATATATCTACTTCTTTATATAGTTTTATATCTTTAAATCATTTTTTATAATAATTTAAATGTGATGCTATTATTATAATAAATAAATTTATACAATATATAAATGAATATTATAAATTTTAAAAAGTTTTTAGGAACAATAATTATTGGTTATTTTGGGGTAAAAATATATTATAATATATTTTTGCTGTTAGAGATAAAAAAATCTGATAATGAATTATCAGATTTCTCAACAACATGTGTTTTAGCATGTATTATGTATTTTTTAACAAATTTTGAAGAAGTTATAAATGATTCTTATGTTTATTATGGTGGTTTTGTTATAGGATTAAATTTAATAGTTATTAACAATATTTTAAATTTTGATGATGATACTAAAAATATTATATTATATTTATTAATATTTATTTATTCTTTATTTTTCTTATATTTTTACATCGCTGAATCTACACTAGTAAATGATGTATTTTTAAATCCGTTAATAATATTGATAAGTTTTATTTCAATTACTGGAGGTATATTATTAACAACAATACCACTTTATACAAGTAATGGAGTTGTTAAAAAACGTAAATTAAATATAACTAGTGGAATATTGTGTTGGATAGGATCATTATTATTAATACACACAAATAATGATAATAATATAGGATCAATTATTCAATCTATTTTAATTGGTGGTTTTGTATCATATTTTTCATATTTTGGACCAAAATATATATTTGACACTGAGGTTATTCAACATTCAGAATTGAATTTACCCAATCTTGATTTAGCTAAAGAAAAGAATAATATTAGTGGTTTAAATAGTTCTATTCACACTCTAAATGAGTATTTAAATAAGATAGTAAATGCTAGTGAAAAAAAAACTCAAGATATAAATGATGAGTATAAATTCTTTATACTAACAAATAGATGGATATCAGGATTATCATTAATATCTGTATTTGTTGTTGTTAGTTTAATTTATAGTAAAACTGGGATAGATATGAATAATAATTAACATATATTTAAAAAAATATGATTAATTATAATAAAAAGATAATTTAGATAATAAATGAAATTATTACCAAATGATATACTATTAATAATTATTGATAAATTAGATTTAAAGTCTTTACTAATTTTTACGATGATTAATACAAATATTAGTTTTTTATTAAAAGATAATAAAAAAATTAAATGGTTACATTCTATTCCAAGGATATGTGTAAATGATAGATGGACATTAACACACGCTATAAAAGATGATAAATTTGAATATTGTAAATGGATGATAGAAAATGGGATAGAATGGGATATTTTTCTATCGTTACAGGCTGCAAGACGTAATCGAATACATTTTTTAAATTATTTTCATAAAGATTTAAAAAAACCGTATAGTAAATATATTAAAGTTATTGGAATTAGAGATAATCATAAGGATGTTATTGATTGGTGTATTAATTTAGGTTATTGATACTTAATAATATAGCAAATATTATCCACATAGCATATGGTAATAATAAATAGATAGATGTAAATTTACCTATCTGAACTAGATAAAATATAATAAATAAATTAGAAAGTTGTAATAAGAATAAATCATATAATGCATATATTCTATTACCCAAGCAACTATATAATACTAACCACAAGCAGCATAAAAATGTATTTATTATAAATAATAAATTAACAATTGGGCATTCTGCCAAGTACCAAGAATAACCTATCAGTAAATATAATATTGGCCACACAATACCAAAAACATATGGAGGAGGTCTAAATAACACATTAGAATCAGTATTTTTACTTTTAGACATTGGGCATAAAAAGGATGTAATAAAACCAGCTAATATAGGAACTACTACTAAAACTTTCATTGTATATATATAATTTATATTTTAATGAAATAATACCATTGCTAAAATAACTAGCATTAAACTATCCCAATAATTTAATTGTTGAGTAGATGGAAATATTTTAGGTGCTATTTGATTATAAGTTAAATTTACGAGTATAGCATTAATTAATAAAGCTATAAAAAAGTATATTAATAAAGTTAGCATATTAGATATTTTGTTTTTAGAACCACCACCTATCATAACACCACCTGATTGTTTTAATATAGAAAATAACATTATATTATATAATATATAATATATTATTTACCGACGTTTAGTTTTTTTCTTTTTAGTTTTTTTCCTTTTTACCAATTTACGTTTTTTCATACCACGCATTCCTTTAGAAAAAAAATTTAATTTACGTGTCTTACATTGATCGCCAAATACAACATGTGCGAATAAATAATATATTAAGTATAATCCTGAAAATAAGAAAGCAACTAATGTAACTAACCAACGCACTCCTGCGTTTGAACCACGATTGCATTCATATGCTAAATAAGCAGTAGCCAAACTAATCATTATAGAAATAATAAGACCAATCATACCCATACTGTCTAATAATTCATCATTTGTCATACCTTCATATCCCCTATTAATAAATTTTTCAAGAGCATTTGCTGCTAAGTATTCTAAAACCATTATATACTATTCTTATATATTTTTTTTAAGAAATATAATATATATATGAAGGATTTATTTAAATTAATATTAAATTTATTAGATGTAATATTTAGATTAATTATAGGAATGATTCCAGCTATTATATCTTTAATTTCAATAGGGATCGCATATTATTTTTATAAAAAACCAGAGGACTTTACAATTAATAAAAATAATTATTTTTATGATAAAAAATGTAGAATTAATAATAAAAATAATTGTGCTTTTAATCTAAATAATACAGAATATACATGTCCTGTATTCATGTGTGAAAATAAAGAAGACTTCTCAAATTATTACTGCTTTGATGGAGAAAAATGTAATAAAAAAGAAGGGGAAATTAAATATAATTCATGTGGCTATAATCAAATAGGTTATACTCCGTATAAAATTTATAAATCAGAAGATGAATGCTTGAGAAATATAAAATTCGATAGTTATAATAAAGATACTTGCTTAAAATCTAATAAAGAAGTCGGGTGGTTTATAGACTCAGATGGTGAAGGGAAATGTGTAAAAGGAACTCCAACAGGGCCTAATGAAATTACTTTAAATTATAGAATATATGATGGATTACATAATAAAAATACATATCAATATAGAAATACTAATTCTTTTATTATCTAATTAATAAAATATATGATTATTTTTATATCGAAAATATTAATTTTAACATTATTTATATTTTCTGGATTTTCCAAAATATTACATTTTAAATCTACTTATAAATCTGTTAAAGATAAAAGTATTCCTTATCCAATATTATCTACATTTATAGCAATTACTTTAGAATTACTTGGTTCATTTTTTGTATTTTTCTCATCTAATTCATATAATGTATTATATTTCTTAGGACCTATTTATGGCATCATAGGTTCTATCATGTTAATTATATTTACAGGTTTTGCTACATTTTTCTATCATAATATATTTAAAGATTTTAATGAAAAATATAATTTCCTTAAAAACATTGCTATTATTGGAGGTTTATTACTTTTGATGAAAGATTATTTTTAATTTTATTATAATCTTTATCAAAATTAGGAAATACCATTAATATAATTCCTAATATTATAAAAAAATATTTTATACAATTTATATATCCTGTTTTAAATATATTATTTAATTTATAATTTATAAAAATCAAAACAATAATAAAAAATAAAAATATTATTCTTTTTAATGTAGTATTCATTTATACTATTTAGTTATTTTTTTATTGCTTTTAATTATATATGAATAATAATGTAAATAATACTGCTAATAAATTGGCAAATACAATTAGAAGTATTCAAAATTCTTATAAAACAAAAATTGGTTTTGTTGTAATAATATTTATTTTTCTTTTAATTATTTTAATTTTAATTATTAAAAAAACAATTAATTCAAATAGAATGAGAAATAGATTATTAAAAAATACATTTTTTACTGAAATGGAAAAAGGATTAGAACCTTATAATGCTTGGTGTTCAAACGCTGCTGTTACAAGTAATCCTATTCCAGATTATTTAACATATGAGAGTAAAACTTATATATATGATACTTCTACTACGGACTGGAAACTTCCAAATCCAAATCTAAATAATTCCGTCATAATTAAACAATCAAATGGAAAATACATGCTTAGTAAAACTATAACCCCTACAATTTCAAATCCAAATTTAATATATGAGAGTAAAACTTATATATATCATACTTCTACTACGGACTGGAAACTTCCAAGTCCAAATCCAAATAATTCCGTAATTAAACAATTATCAAATAGAAAATATATGCTTAATAAAAATATAACCCTTAAATTACCAATAAAGACTTCAATAAAAAATAAATGTAAGGAATTGTGTATTTATGATAAGAAAGGATATAAGAGTATTCCAAGTACAATAACGAATTTAAGTAATCAGAGGCACTATACAATGTTTTGGTTTAAAATTAATAAAATACCATCTGGAACTAATAATCCATTTGATTCTAATAGTACTACTTCATTATCATTAGACTACCCATTGATATATTTCGCTCGTAATATAATAATACCAAATTATGATAAAAATGACTCATTTGGATTTTATATTAAACCAATTAATAATAGCTTAACTGTTAAAAAAGATAATGAGGTAATAAGTAGAATTAATAATTTACCATATGGTGAATGGACATGTTTAAGTTATTTAAAATCTAATTCATCGATTGATATTTATATAAATGGTAAATTATTAAAAACTATACCAATTGATAATAATAATTATAATAATATTTTTACAAAACCCTTAAGATGGGGACCATATCCAGGTAATTTAGCATTTTTAGAATTAAATAAAGATCCAGATGAATTAAATCCACAATCTATTTTAGATTCTTATAAATATTATAAGAATTTAATTAATAATTATAAGAATGATATCGATAATAAAATTGCTATTGATATATATACATCTAGTGAATTATCAAAATTACTTGAAACAGGCAAAATAAATTCTAATTTAGTATGTATTACTTGAAACAGGCAAAATAAATTCTAATTTAGTATGTGTATGATTAATTATATTTATAAAATATATATATGAATAATAATACTTTATTACATTCCAAATATATCAAATATATAGTTATAATTATAATAATAATAATTTGTATAATTATTATATCCGTAGTTTTAATAAGAGGAATTACAGAAAAGAATAAAAATGATACATTTAATCCGATTATAATTGGAGATATTAGAAGTGTATCTGATATAAAAAAACCCTTCACACACACAATACCAAGTAGTTTAGATAGAGGACAATATAGTATATCAATGTGGTTATATATTAAGAATTATAATTTTAACTTGGGTGTAGATAAAATTATAATTAAAAATACGCATAATGGTGTAAGTAATAATTTAATATATTTATCTAAAGCATTAAATGATTTAGTATTTAATTTACAATTATTTGGAATAGCATCCAGTAAGAAATGTGTATTAGAAAATATTCCAATACAAAAATGGGTAAATATTATCTTAATATTAAAAAATAGAACAGCAGAGATACATCTAGATGGTAGATTAATGAAAGTTTGTTATTTGGATAATGTACCTATTCCATTAAATGAATTAAAAATATTTCCTGAAACAATTAATGGTAAGATTGGATTTTATGGAGAAATTGGTAAATTACATTTTTATAAAAAAAGTCTAGGTTTCGATGAAATTAATAAAATTTTTCAGGATGGACCTTATTAAAAATATAATTAAGTATAATATATATGGACACACATTATATATTTTTTTTTATATTATTGATACTAATAATATTTATTATTTTTAGATTTATTATAGGGGATTATAATAATATGAAACTTACTAATCCAATTATAATACCTAATACAATAGAAATTTCTACAAAGACATATCCTAATAAAATATATCGTTCAATAGATCAGCGAGGTGGTTTAGAATATAGTTATACATTTTGGTTATGGATTGATGGAACTAATTTAAAAGATGAAAAATATAATGTTTTTATAAAAGGAGATTATGATAACGACAATAAGGATAGTAGTTTTCAATCACCGGGTGTATGGATTGAGAAAAAAAATAATCAAGCTAAAATGATTGTTTCTACTGATTTATATATTCAACGGGATTGTAAAATTTATAATTTCATTGACACATGTCCTAAATATTGTACATGGAAAAAATTGCCAGTAACAACACCACCAACACCACCAACACCACCAACACCACCAACACCACCAACACCACCAACACCACCAACACCACCAACACCACCAACAACACCAGCAACAACGAGTGGATGTCTAAATGAGCCTAAATTCGCTAGTGTAGAACTAGATAATATACCTATTAATAATTGGGTTCATTTCACAATATCTGTAACAAATAGAAGAATGGATATTTATGTAAATGGTGAATTATACAAGCAAAAAGTATTTAAGGGATTACCAATGCAAAATGATAACAAGATAACTATTGGTCAATCTAATCCATTAATTGGTAAATTATCTGATTTAAGATATTTTAATTATAATTTATCATCATATGAAATTGAAAAAATCCTTAATAGAAATATACCACCATTAGATACTTCAAGTAATTTAGGAAGAGATACTAATAATTATTTATCTAAATATTTTTGGATAAATGATACCTATACCTATTAAAAATAAAAAATAATATATATTATAATGTTTACAAAATATGATAAAACATTGATGACTGTTGGTATTTGTTTTTTTATTATAGCATATTTAATTTATTTTATGATAACACCTCATTTAGATATATTAGATGTATTTATTAATATTGTTTTATTTATAATTTGGTTTGTTGTAAGTATTGGAATAAGTAATTTTATATCTTATTATTAAAATATATATGTCTGGGGTTTTATTTCAGGTTTTTTTATTATTTGCATTATTAATTGGAATTGTTATTTATTTAAAAGATATGTTATTATTTGTAGTAATACTTGAATTATTAATTATTAGTTTTATTCAATCTTTAAAAAATGTTATAAAACTAGAAGAATTTTATTTTTTATTTGTAAGTTCTATTTTATTTTTATTTATATTTATATTTTTAAAAAATAATATAAATTACAATGTAAATTCTGCCTCAATGTTTTTAATTTTTTACATAAATTGGTATTATTTTACATATATAATTGTTAATTTAGTAAATTAATTTAATATAATATATATTAAAAATTAAAATGAATAGTAATTATTTAATTAATGATTATAGGAAAGTAAGTTCTTTTTCCAAAACAAGTTTTTCTGGGTATCCAAAAAAAGATATTATTAAAAGTTTTATTAATAATATGATTCTTTCAAAATTACATGATTCTTGTTATTTAGGAATTGAGATGCATATTTCATTATATTTTAATCTTATTATTGAAAATGTTTTTTTAATTTCTTCACAATATGTAAATATTTCAAATCCTAATTTACCTAATATATTATATAATGAATTATTAAGAATAAATGAAATTAAATCTTATAATAAAATTAAAGATGATAGAAATGATCAAGAAATTCGTAATTTAATTTCTTATATAATTTCAGTTGTGACTATCTCTCCAAAAAATAGTAATTTTCAAATTGATTTATTAACTAAAATTAATGATATGAATTTTGATGTTTTTATAATTGAAAAAAACATAAAGTATAAAAATTTAGATCTTGTTATGAAATTGTTCTTCCCCGATGAATCCAAGGAGCTAATTTTAATAATTAATGAAATTGCCAATATTTTAAGAAATCCTAGTGGTAAAACAAAAGAAATCTTATATTGGTTTTCTTGGTTAATTGATTGGGAGAAGAAATGTCGAAGAGATGGTAATGAATTAATAATAAAAAGTCGTAAAATAGAAGGTGTTACCCCTAAAAATTCTAAATTTTGGGAATGGATAGTATGGTCTGTATTTATCAATGAAGCATATTACAGAGATAATCAAAATATTTATAAGCAAATATATTCATTATATAACATATATAAATTCAATTTTAAAAAAGCTTCCAGAAGAAAATATATGATTTACCTTTTACACGCTCTATTTATCTTTAAGAAGAAAATAAATTGGAACGAAAATCCTCTATCTGATAAACAAAAATCTATAATTCAAGCAAATTTTACTAATAATATGACATATAAATTAATATTTAATGGAACTCAACAAAAATTCTATCTAGAAGACGAACCAGAAACAGAAAAAAAACCATCTAAAACCCATATTCATATTAAACCTAAAAAAGAAACACAAAAAGAAATAGACGAAAAGGAAATTAAAAAAAGAATGTCCTATCTATACATTAGTTAATTTTATATACTTAAAGAATAAATTAAATAATTAAATAAATGTTAATTGAAAACGAAGTTAAACTTGATTTTAAGGATGTATTAATTAAACCTAAGCGTTCAATATTAAAAAGTAGAAGCGATGTATCATTACATAGAATCTATACATTTAGACATGTCAAAGATTACATATGGAAGGGTATTCCAATTATGGTTGCTAATATGGACACAACAGGTACATTTGAGATGGCAAATGTAATGATAAAAAATAATATATTTACATGTATTCATAAGCATTATGAATTAAAAGAATGGACATGTTTTTTAAGTGATAGAAAAGATGATATATATAATTATATTGCAATTAGTATTGGTATTAATGATTTAAAATATTTAGAAACGGTTATGTCAGAACATTCCGATATTAGATTTATTTGCTTAGATGTTGCGAATGGTTATTCTGAAAAGTTTGTTGAAATTGTTTCATTGATTAGAAGATTGTATCCCGATAAGGTACTAATTGCTGGAAATGTTGTTACTCGAGAAATGACTGAAGAATTAATATTAAAGGGTGCTGATATCATTAAAATTGGGATTGGTCCTGGGAGCGTATGTACTACACGTAAAAAAACTGGAGTTGGTTATCCACAGTTAAGTGCTATCATTGAATGCGCTGACGCAGCACATGGATTAGGAGGACATATAATATCAGATGGTGGTTGTACGTGTCCTGGTGATTTCGCAAAGGCTTTTGCTGGAGGATCAGATTTTATTATGAGTGGTGGTATGTTTTCAGGACATACTGAATCAGGAGGGGAATTAGTTGAACGAGATGGTAAGAAATTTAAATTGTTTTATGGAATGTCTAGTAAAAAAGCGATGGAAAAGCATTCAGGGGGAGTTGCTGAATATCGGACATCAGAGGGTAAAGAAGTATTAATTCCATTTAGAGGTCCAGTGGAAAATACTATATTAGATATTTTAGGAGGAATTCGTTCATGTTGTACATATGTAGGAGCTGTAGAATTAAAATACTTAAGTAAACGTACAACTTTTATTAGAGTAACACAGCAATTAAATAATATCTTTTCATAATATAATGAATAAATTAGTTAATTTAAATTTGATTATTGGTATTCCAATATTATTATGTTATTTCTTTTTGCTGCCAAAAGTAAATAAAAAATATTTATGGGTTAATATGAATAAGAGAGAAAAAATTTTTACTTTTATAACATTATCATTAGCAGTTTTAATATATATCTATTTAATATTTAATGGTAAAAAAAATTTATATTATCCTATGATGATATTCCTAATAGGTGCATTATTATGGCCTATCTTCTTATATTTTAATAAACGTTTATTAGTATTTTTAGCATTGATAATTACATCAATAGGAACTATTTTAATAGTTATAAAAGAAACTAATATTTATACATTCTTTTTAGCATTTCATGTTATTTTCACTGATAATATATTATGGGGATTTAAATACTTAAAAATATTATAATATTAAATAATATTTATCCCATGATATTAAATAATTCTAACTTCAATGACAATCAACTCATGGGAGTTTTAATCATTGATGGTGTTGGGAGGCAATTAAAGAATTTATAAAAAAACTAATATATTATTTAAGTCTCCTACATAATAAAGGATATATAAGTAAATTCTTTTTATATATAAATGAATAAATTAAGTTTTGAAGCTAAGTTGATGCTAGGTAAAAATAATAAAAAAATTAATATGGAAAAGTTTAAAAGAAAAAGAAAAACAGATGTTAAATATATTATGGAATTTAATTTCGATGATATTAATATTGTTAAAGAAGATGAAGAATTTAAAGAATTTAAAGAATTAGAAATAGAACAAAGATTATTATATATTGATGATTTTTGTAAAAGTAAATTTATTTCAGATGAAATAAAAGAAGAACTATATGATATAATTAAAGATGGTAAATTAAAAAATAAAACAGAGTTAAATTATGATAAAATTAATAAAAAAATTTATTCTATTAAAATTTTAATCTATGACGAAGAAAATAAAGAATTTATTTTAAATAAAAATTAAATACTTATAATAAGTATATGAATAAATTTATTTTTTTAGCTGTAATAATATTAATATTAATAATATTATATTTTAATTCGAATAAAATTAATTTATATAAAAAAAATATAAATTGTGGAATTATTCAGAATAAACAATATATAGATGATAATTATACACAGCGAGTAGAAAAAAACTTATATAATTTATTAAATAAATATAGTGCTAATAAACAAATTAACTTAAAAAGTAAAGATAAAAAATCTTTTATAAGTTCTACTATGCCAATGGATACTAAACTAGAGATAACAATGATAGTAAATAAAATATTAAAAAGGATTAATAAAAATTCTATGTTTAACTTTGTATTAATAGAGATTGTTGATGTTGATGTTATAAAAAAAAATAAAAAAAGACAATATATTACAAATTTTTTAATTACAGATAGTAAAAATTATTTCAATTTAAGATTATATTTAAATGTTATAGTATATTTAAAAGGTAATTTTAAAGAACGAAGTAAAAAATGCTTAAGTTATACTACTCCTCCATTTCCTACCTATCCAATAGGCATACCATCAAAGGATCAATTAATTCCAATTCCAACAGATGTAATAGAGACACAGCGAAATCATTTATCTAATAAATGTATATATGAAATAAAATCGGAAGATATATCATATTTATATATTAATAAAATTAATATATTAAATAATACAGATGTAGTAGATTATTATGAAATTAATAAATACAAAAATATAGGTGGTATAACAGATATAAAATTAGAATATAATGATCTACAAAACAAAAATAATAATCCTTTTATAGAATCATCGAGTATTAGAAACAAATGGCCAATTCTAAAAGATGAACCAGTTAATCAAGGACAGTGGCCATGTCAACCTAACCCCATATACTGGAACACATTAGGTGTTTCTCCTACTCCTGTCATTTCTACTGAAGAATGTCCAGGTGAGAGATATTCAACTGAAGCAATGCCATTACAAGCACAATATTGGCCTACATTCGGAACACTTCCAAGAGCAAAAGGTCAATATACTTGGTTCTTTAACAAAAACAGAGAAATCCCTAATTTTCCAATAAACTGATATATTTATTAATCGAGGAGAATGTTCTTGGATGTATAAGAATATATATAACAATACATAATAAAATCATCATATTTACATTTATCTAAGAAATTATAGCTTTTATAATTTCTTATAGTAGAAAATAAATCTTGTATTTCTTCTTTATACATATCTACCCATGTTTCATATGAATATGTTTTAGTTAATGGTATAGAGTCTAAAATTAATAAATCCATAATTTGTATTATAAATAAAAAATTTTTTATATGCTATTAATGTATTTTATATATTATTCGTTATTCGTTATTTTTATAGAAAAAAAATAAAATAAGATTAATATATTATTAGTAAAATATTATGAATAATTGTGAATTAAAAAAAAAATTAACATATGAAGAAAAAAAAATTAATTTCTTAAAAGATGAAGAATTTAAATTAGATGTTATTAATATTGAAAAAATTAGAGATATTTTTTATTTTATTAAAGAATATAATTATAATTTATTACAAAAAATGGAATTATATAATTTTGAAGAGTTTATAAAAAAAAATAGTTCTATTTACATCCCCGAAGAATATGTCGAGACAAGTGATGAAGATAGAGATGATGATTATTAAAAAATATATATTATTAATATATATATATGTCGTTACCATTTAAATATGATGAATCCTTAAGTGGTGGTTCATTTTTAGATGATTTGGAAAAATTATTAAAGAAGAAAACCCCTGCTAAGAGAAAGACATCTGCTAAGAGGAAAACCCCTGCTAAGAGAAAGACATCTGCTAAGAGAAAGACATCTGCTAAGAGGAAAACCCCTGCTAAGAGAAAGACATCTGCTAAGAGGAAAACAACTACTAAAAGGAAAACTTATGTTAAGAGGAAGTCTCCAGTCAAGAGGAAGACTCCAGTCAAGAGGAAGACTCCAGTTAAGAGGAAGACTCCAGTTAAGAGGAAGACATATAAGGGAGGATTTATTGGAAGTGATATGTTAATGCCACTTGGAGTAGATTCTGCAATCACAGCAGCAACATTATTTGGATTATCTAAGGCATTACAATAATTTTAATTATTTGGGTCCGTTGACTTCAAATTTCTCTTCTATTTTCGGATTATATCTTAAGACTATTTAATCCATTTGATAATTCTAAAGTAGCATCCTTTTCTGTATTTTTATTTATATTTTTATTTATTGAATCATCATTTTTTGTAATGTATTTCACTGGATCTCTTGTAATATCAATTTCTTTATTTAATAAAGAAAGAATCATTCTTCTACAACATATTCTATCTATACCTGCGTCTTCCATGAATATATAACTCTTATTTTTATCATCAACTTCAGCACCTCGGGTGGTAAAATCTGTTATTTCTGATTCTAATTTTATTAATTTCATATATTGGGATAAAATAGCTTGTGGTTTACAATTTCCACATCCAAAACATCTGGGGCAATAGGGATTTGACATATTATATATTATATATATATGTATATTATAAATTTATAAATCATTTTTTTATAAAATTATAATATAATGACAGTAGATTTAAGTAATATATACTTTCCCGAAAACATATATGCTTCTTGGTTATCTGTATCTTTTTTATTAATTACATTATCTTTACTTTTTTATCATATGGCAAGGGTTAGCTCTATTGAAATGAATACAAAGATAGCGGGAACATATTCTGTATTGCTAATAACCATTGCATGTATTTATTCAATTATATCCATATTCCCTTATTATACAAGATTCAAAGATATATATAATAAACATAGAGATAATGTCAATCTAAGTAAAGAGTATTTATATCATAAATTGTATATTGGATGTGGGATATTTGTTGTTATTATACAATTATTAATTGCTTATTCTATAATAAGAATCGAATATATCAAGTAAGTGGTACACCATTACCTATTTCTACTTTACATTGTGGGCATTTATTAGAATTATTACATAACCATTCTTTACAACAATTAATATGATATTTATGTCCGCATTTTAATTTTACACATTCTTCTTCAATTTTGTCTAAGCAAATGGCACAATTAACGTCTTCTGTATTTATTACTTTTTGTATTGCTTCAAACTCTTCAGTTGAAATAACTACTTTAACATCTTCTAGTTCTTCTAATTCTTCATCTGATGTATCATATATGACATTACTTATATTAAATAGAATATTATTTAATATGTTTGCTTGAGAATTAAAATATTCATTCTCGTATTGTGATATGATAAATGTGTTATATGTATCTTTTAATTTACCTACGTTAACATTGTCAATATTAGATAATTCATTCATAATAATAATTTCTTTATAATTATCTAATGTAGAATTAGAATAAAAAGAGTTATCAGCTCCTAATATTTCTTTCTCTTCATTATTTTTTATAATTTTTAAATAATTTATTTCAAATATACTTAAATTAAAACTATATAATATTTTTTTTTGTATAAACCCTAGTTTATCATCTTCTAATTCTATATTTTTAACTAAATTTCCAAAAATACATATCATAATTATAATTTATATTAGATAGTCTTTTAAATAAAATTAGATAATATAATAATAAAACAAGAAGATAATAAGAAAATTAAAATTGTTATATTTGCTTTAATCATATAACATATTTAAAGATTAATATTATATATATTTATATATAATATGAATAAACATTTTATAAATAATAGAAAATTAAAGCTTTTACAAATTCTAAAATTATTTGAAAGTAAAAAAATAGATATCAATGAAACAAGTATTAAAATTAATAATTTATATCAAACTCCAATAATAGTAAAGTGTTATCATGATGAAAATGTATCTGTTTCTGGTATTTTAGCAAATAATAAATTTATTAAATTTAATCATCGAATATTTAAGTTTATTGAAGATAATAAAGAAGATACATTGAAGTGGTTATCTAATTGGAATACTTATAAACTAACAGGAGAAGAGGATAAAAATGAACCCTTGTCTACATATAGAGCATATTCTATAGAAATTAATAATAAAGGAGAAAATATTATTTTAAAATTTGATATTTCAATGGTGGACGAAGAGTTTTCTGATTTATATCCATTTTTTATTAGACTAACTCAATTTAATAATTTGCTAAGGAATATTGAATTTATTAACAAACGAATTAGCAACTATTTTAAACTAGATTCAGCTGATGTAGAAGATTCCTAATTTTAAATGTGTTTTAAAATTTATTATAAAATATTTTTAATAATAAATGTCATTACCAACAATTTCTATATTAACACCAACATTTAATAGAAGACACTCTTTTAAATTAGCGATAGAGAATTTTTATGCTATTGATTATCCACAATTAAAACTAGAATGGATTATCGTAGATGATGGAACGGATAGCATAAAAGACATGTTACCAAATGAATCTAGAATAAAATATTTTTATATAGATGATGAAAAAAAAAAAGTGTTGTATAATGAAATGATTAATAAACTAGATAAAAATAAAAATAATAAAAAAAATAAAAATAAATTATTAAAATATCATAGGAATTTTTTTCATCACAATAGATTACCATTGGGATTAAAGAGAAATTTATGTAATAAATACGCAAGTAATAAAATTAGAATGCATATGGACGATGATGATTATTATCCTAAATTAAGTATTCAAACTAGATTAAATGGATTAAAGCATAAAGATATTGAATGTGTATTTTGTACAACAATACCAAATTTTGATATTAATCAATTTAAATCTATAATTAATAATGCAGGTGATAGAATTCCAATGGAAAAGGGATTAAGTGTTAATACAATGGCATATACAATAGAATTTTGGAAAAATCAATATTTCAATGATCAGGACTTAGCTTTTGAGGGTATTAATTTTATTAAGGGTAGGTCAAGATTTTGTAAAGTCATTGATTATAGAGAAGTAATAGTTGGTTTAGTCCATCGAACAAATTTTTCTAATAGGATTAAAATGCCTGATGGAAAAGCAAATGGATGGGCTTTTAATAAAGTATCTGATAATTTATTTTTGAAAATGACATCTATGGATGATAATTTTTTTAAAAAATAATTAATTTATATTTTTATTATTTATAATTTGAATAAATTTCTACTTTAGGATTTACTATAATTTTATTTTCAAGTTTTTTTTCTATTTTATTTAATAGTTTATAAGAATTATTAATATATATTTTCGATAGATAATATATATTTATAATATAATGACTATAATAAATTTAAATTTAAATTTAGATAAAGATTATACAAAAATAATTAATAATATAATTAAAATTATAACTATTCTTATCGTATTTCAATATATGATAATTTGGAGTCATCCTAATATAAATATTGTTAATTCAATAGCAAATAATTTTATGAACGACATATATTTATCTATGATTATATATGTTATATTAGGATTACTTACTTATTATTTAGTAATTAAACAAATTATTTATATTTTTTAATTTTTATTCATATTATATATATTTTTAAAAAATATATATAATATAAAAACAAATAAAAAAATACATGCTAATAACCAAATTATATTTAGGATAATTAATATAATATTATTTTTATTAAGATGAAATATAATCACTACTAATAATATGCACATAATTATACCTAAAAATATACTACCAATTTTTATCCAAAGGAAATAGTCAATCGACTCATCTGATTCTTTATATAATTTATCTTTATTATTTTTATAATATAAAGGTGACGCACATACGGGTTTTTTACTAATATCATTATTCACTGGGCCATAAACACAAGTATTAAACGTGTGTGCTGTGAGTGGATCAAGTAATTCATCCCTCTTTTTAGATGTCATATCTATATAATTTTTTATTGATAAGCAATCTTTAGTATTGTCTGATATTTTTCCTTTAATAAAACAATCTTTATGTGATGTTATATTTATTCTAGTAATAATATCACTACAAATGTGACAAAAAATTACTATAACTACTATAATTATAAAATTCCTCCATGTATAATAAGAATCATTTTTCACATCTTTAAGAATATTAATATTAATATACTTTTCATTACACATTAATATAATAAATATCATTATACTTGGTACAAGTATTATACCAAATATTGTCCATGCCAGCCAATATTTTATAACTTGTAAAAAGTTAAATAATGTAAAAATGAATATCACACTCAAATAGAAATAATTAACGCCGCTGAAAATGATATCATTAATTTCGGATGTATATATATTTAATAAGAATGTAATTAAATATGCAGAATAACTAAATAACAAAAATATATTTTTTATATATATATTTTTTACAGTAAATATATCATCTATTGTATTTTTTTTTTTTGTATTTATTATATAAATAAAAAATATATTAATTAATATTAATAAAATCGTAATAATAAAAAAATTATTACGATTATTTTTTTCTCCAATGATATTATATTTTAAATATAATATTTGAAATTTTTTATAATTCCTTAAGAGGAATTTTAAATATAATTTATGTATTATTATATATAAAATACAAATCAATATAAATATCCAAATATAATTTTGTATATAACCATTAACCTGAGAATTTTCAAGATGTTCTATGGTTTGATATTTATTTGAATAGTTATCATAATTAAATTTTTTTTTTGTTCCGTAATATATAGTATTATTTATCATATATTATAATTAATTATAAAAATAATATCCATTGAAAATAAATGAATAATCTTTATACTTATACAAATGTAAAAGAATTATGTTTTAAAGATTTATTAAATAAAGATATAAAAATTAATATCAATAATAATAAATTTGGATTTGTTATTTTTTATTCACCAAATTGTGAATGTTGTAAAAAAGATGTTTATATTTGGGCTGAACTATCTAATAATTTTAATAAAAAATTTAATATTTTTGCATATAATATAAATAATTATAAAACAGATAATCAAAAAATAAAAGAAATAATTTCATTCCCCTTAATCCCTGTTATTATGACTATTACTAAAAAAGGAAAATTATCTAAATATAAAGATAATATTAATTATGATTCATTATTCTATTATATATGCAAAAAAATTAAATCTTAAAATTATAATTAAATCTGTGGTATATTGTATGTTTTTTTAATATTTAATTTATTTTTATATAACTGATAATCATTGTCGCTAATTTCCAATGAAACTTTTATATTTACATCATTATAATTTTCATAGGTTTCTGTTATATAAAATTTAAATGTATCATCAAATTTTTTATCATCTTTACTAAATAATATTATTTCTCTAATTTTTTTTAATTTAGAAACTGCTATTATAGATTTTTCTTTAGTAACTACTAAATTTTCCATATGGTCTTGAAATTTTAAAAATCTTACTAAAGAAGCCATAATCGATACGATCGTTGAAATTATTAAAGGCAAACATTTAATTGAACTCTTTAAGTAAAAATTTTGTATATTTTGTATATTATATAATTCAAAAAATGCTTCTATTAATGTTAAAGTAGATGAAAATATAATTATTAAAATACTATATATATTATAAGATTTAAGATAATCGTTATATTTATGATCTATAAATTTATTATTAAAATTTAATTTGTCTATTTTCCCTTGTAAATGTTTTATAAAAAAAGATTTTTTTGTAACAAATTTACTTTCTTCTAAATTTGTTTTTAAATTTTTTATATTTATAGGAATATCTTTTTCATACTTTATATTTATCATTTCATCTTCTAATATATTATTATCTATATTGTTATCCACAATATTATCGTTCATTATTAATAATAGGTTAATTATTTTTAAGTATTTTATTTTTTAATATATTTTGAAAAGTTGAATATAAATTATCTCTTTCTGTTTTTAATTCTTTAATTTTAATATTATTAGATTGAATTATATCATAAATATTTTTAGGACATTTATTAGGAAATTTATCTTCATAAGTTTTATTATTTTTTAATAAAATAGAAATATCTTCTTGTATTATTTTAATTTTTTCCGTAATTTCAATATTATTATTATATTGAATAATTGCTTTCTTATAATTTTTTAAATTTTCAGTTACTAAATTAAACGTATCTAATGAACTTGTAAATTCATTATCTGTCATTATTATAATTTATATTACATATTATTTACATTGAACTATAAACTCCTTACTATTATTTTTATTTTTCCAAATATTAACTCTAGAATCGTTTATTGTATTATCTTCAGGTATATTAAAATCATCAAAACTTCCAGTATAATTAGGTATATAATTATTAGTTACTTGCTTATAACTTCCATCTATATATGGTGCAAAATTTTTATTTTTATAATTCCATCTATTTATATTACTGCTATCGATATTAAAATACATGTTATTTAACAGACTATCTTTGTTTCTTCCTCTTATATTAACAAGAATCTTATCTAAAAAAATATATAATATTATTATGAAAATTATAAATAATAAAATTAATGTTATATTACTCATTATATTATTTATTTATATTTAAATTTATTTAAGCTTTTTTACTTACGAGTCCCCTATCGCAAATTTCTTCAAATTACCGAGTAATATCTCTCTAAATGAGTCGTTAGTCCGCGCCATGCCATTCCAACTCGAATTTCCTCAAAGTAGCGAGTAATATCTCTCTAAATGAGTCGTCAGTCTGCGTCATGCCATTCCAAAGAAGAACCTCCAATAACTCACTAAAGTCACTGTCTTCAAGACGCGATTCCACGTTACATTCTTTTATTCGTGAAACGAAACGTGGAAATATCGCCTTAAACATCATCGATTCTTTACCCGTAGTATTCATCTCTAAAATCACCTGTTTCCTAAATTCACATGACATTTCCTCAAAATCCTTCGCCACCTCTTTCTCCGTCACCGGATGTTCCACCGTCTTTTTCATTTCAGCTTCAGGCGGAGGCGATGACGGATTAGAAACAGAGGATGCATCGCCTCCGCCTGCGCCTCCGCTATCTCCTCCGCCTCCGCCTCCGCCTACGCCTCCGCCTGCGCCTCCGCTATCTCCTCCGCCTCCGCCTCCGCCATCGCCATCGCCTCCGCCTCCGCCTCCGCCTCCGCCTACGCCTCCGCCGGAGTCACTAGGTATGAAGGTTTCGGCGGAAGGAGAAGGGCGTCGGTTCTGATGAGACATCGATTTCGCTTCCATCAATTTTTGTCTATCAGCCTGGACACCTTGGATAGTATCAACCTCAAGATATATTTCGTCAACCATCTGGGTGAGAGCAATGTCCTCATTAATTCTTGTGCTTGTTATGAGGGGTATCAAAGCTTTCTTAGTCCTGTTTGTAAGGCCTCCGCCGTCTCCACTAGCAACCCATGTCACAGTTTTTAATATCTTGGAAAAATATGCTAGAAGTGATTCAGGAGCCTTTGCAGTCTTAAGCATCTCAAATTGTCCTTTCAGTACTACGTGTAGCAGTTCGGCGTAATACGTGATATCCTCGTCGATGTCAACGAATGATTGAAATTGGCGACTACTGATGGACATGTTGGTAATGTTGGTAATGTTTTGAATAGTATGTTTGTATAGTATGTTTGTATTATAAAGCTTCAATTTATAATATTATAATTTTCAGGTTAGTAGGTATCATATTTTTATTATTATTTACAATTTATAGTATTTAAATATAATATCAGTATAAAGTATTATTCTTCTTCTGATTCTTCCTCATCTTCATCAGAAGCGGACCACATTTCATTCATCAATCCATTAAATATCAGAGAAAGCACATCTGCAACGAGGAGAAATTCATCATTGACTTTTTGGCATCTTTGCCACGCGACGTTCCCGCATCTCCATTTTTGGATGGTAACGGCAGCCTCGTAATTCATAAAGTGTTGATATGTATATATCATAGAAAGCATCTTATCTTCTGCATCGAGATCGGGTTTCAACTTCCTAGTATCGACGTTTGGATAACAGTCCATTGTGTGTTCTGTTCGATACTTGTTAATATATAATAATTTATAAGTATTTTATTATCTGATATTAATTTATAGTATTTAAATATAATATAAGTATAGAGTTATAATGAAAATCTTATCATGGGATATCGGTATCAAAAATTTAGCATATTGTTTATTAGATGACTTTAAAATTTTAGAATGGAAAAATATTTGTCTCGAGGACCCACCTAATATATGTAGTGGGTCATTTAAGAATAGTAATTCGTGTAATAGAAAAGCAACTTATATATTAGATAATCTTTACTATTGTAAGACACATTCACATGTTAAAAGTAAATTAATTAAAAAGAAAAAAGGATATGATTTATTAGACATAGGTAGTAAATTAATAAAAGAATTAGAAGTATTTAAAAATATGGAATTAGATTTAGTCTTATTAGAAAACCAACCTTGCTTAAAGAATCCCACTATGAAATCAATACAAATGATTTTGTTTAGTAATTTCCTAATTAACGGGTATCCTTCAAGTATAAAACATGTAAGAATGTATTCTGCCATGAATAAAAACAGATATTGTAAAAATTATTGCATTAAACATAATTTAGAAATACCTAAATGTAAAAATAACTATGACATGTATAAAAAAACATCTATTATGGTAAATCAACACATATTAAGAGATGATGATACATGGTTAAGTTTCTTTAATAATAATAAAAAAAAAGATGATTTAGCAGACTCCTATTTGATGGGGATTGATTATTTAAGTAAAAAACCTACATTGATAACTCAATAAATAATCCCATTTATTAGTAATAAAAAAAAATAACACAGCACCACATCCAATTGACTTCAACAAGGACTTAATAAACGCAATGTCATCCCTCATTGTATGAAAAGAATTACAATATATGTTATTTTTACATTGTTGTTCTTTTAGTATTTTATCGGTTTCTTCTGTTTTATCAACAAGTATATTTAATCTATCATACAAAGGAAGATCTTGGTTATATAATTTATCAAAGCCAATCCAATATTTAAAAGCAAATTCTTTAGCATCAAAGTTATCTAAGATGATATCTTCTGTTAATGTAATATCTTCTGTTAATTCAGGTTCAGGTGAAGAATTCTTAGGAAGAAATTTCATCGTAATTATTGACCCTTCTTGTGTCATTCCTTCGTACATATTACAGAACTTTACTTTTATACACCCATCGCGTGATGTAAATGTACCTATGTCATCATATTTACCCATTAATTTTTGTCCATCGTATTTAATTTTTTTATTATCTGAATTATCGTGATATTCTATTACTGGTTTGCAAATTTCTAAATCATCATCTCCGTACTTACATTTGTAAAAAAAATCACAGAAGCTATCTTTGTTATCTTTAGTATCAAATTTAAATCTTTTAAATTTTTTAATATTATCAATAAAATAATTATTATAATCTATATTTATCCATATTTCTTTATCAGGTTTTATAATAATATCTGATAATCTTATTTTTTTCATATCCTTTTCCTCATCCAATCTTTCTAAAATCAAAAAGAATGAATTTTTTTCTTTTAGAAATTTTAAATAAAAATCATCATTTTCAATATTTTTTACAATATATTCACGTAATGTATCCATAGCTGATTTTCTTATATTATCTGAATATATATGGTTTTATTTTTTTAAGTAAATTGGAGAATTAGAATATACCCAATCTTTATTGATTTCATTAATAATGTATTCATAAACATATATAATAGGATTCCTTGCTTCAATATAACCACGTGTTTTTTTTGTATGATCTTCTCCATAGTATTTATTTTCCCACAATGAGATTAATCCATATACTATATTACCATTATAACGCCTATTAAGATTTAGTCCTTCAATAACTGACATAATCAATTTTTCCTTTCCCTTAAATAAATCTTTCTTATTAAAAATTATGAAAATAGGTTTATCACAACTATCACCACAATAACTTTTAATTTTATTAACTTCTTTCATAATATCTTCCTCAATAGATGTAATATTACATATCATAACTACAAATGCATCAGACTTTTGAGAAAAAAATTTCTTAGTTCTTTGAATATTTTTTATATTATTATGTCCTGGTAAGTCAATGAGACTAAACATAAAATCATCATAAAATAATATTAATTCTTCTTTTGTAGAAGTTGCTTTATATGTTTTAGACATTTTATAAGTTCTATCGTTTAATTTTTTAGAAGAATGAAGGAATGTTGATTTACCTACCTCAGGTGCTCCAAAAAAACCTATAGATATATTATTTAGTTTTTCCATTTCTTTACGCTTAAAAGAAAAAAATGTCATTTTTTTATTATAATAACTTATTACTTTTAAAACTATTTAATTTTTTAAATAACTTATTATTTGGACCAGTGATATTTATAAGAATCTGATTTGGAATTATAATAAGGAATTGTTTTATTTAACCCACATTTATTATATAATTTCTTGGCGATTTCATTATCACCATTAACTTCAAGACAAAATATTTTATTTTGTGCTTTAGCATGTTCTATAAGGTCTTTGCCATATCCATTATTTCTTTTTTTCTTGACAACAAATAAATTGTATAGATAATTTATCGATTTATTTATTTCGTACTTACCTATAAAATCATCATTATTATATAATCTAACAAATATTCTATTTGGAAAATGACTAATTCTAAAATTCATTTGATATATAAATAAATATTCAAGCAAAACATTCATTTTTTATTATATAAAAAAATTAATATATTAATAATTAAATTATGGATTGGAGTAATATAGATAATACAATTAAACCATTTACTTTAGATGGTTTGAAAATAAAAGGCAAAGTAGTAAAAGTATATGATGGGGATTCAGTTCATATTGTATTCCCTGTTTTTAATAAAATGTATAAGTGGACTTGTAGAATATCTAGAATAGATACACCAGAACTTAGAAGCAAAAATGAAAAAGAAAAGAAATATGGTTATATAGTTAAGGATATACTTTTAAAAAGAATTATGGATAAAGTGGTTGATGTAGAATGTGGTAAATTTGATAAATATGGAAGATTACTTGTAGAAATTAATGATGGTGATAATATAGGTGATTGGTTAATATCAAATAAATATGCTTTCGCCTATGATGGTGGTACTAAGCAAAATTGGGAAGAGTATCTAGATGCAAATACAGAATTACTTATTTTATCATAGTTATAGTATATTCTATATATTCTATATATTCATTCGTAATTATAATATAATATATTATATTATATATATATATGAATAGGGGGAAAGAATTGCTATCGAAAATAACTCCATATTTTGGAAATGATGTACCTGTATTTACAACACCTAATAAAATATTTGGACAATTGTATAGCCAAGGTATCATTAATAATTTATTAGATTTTGTAAGTAGAATAAAAAGAAATATAGAAAAAAGAAGTAACGGACTTGATATGTGTAGTCCCTTTATTACTTGGAAAATACAGGGAAAAGTGCCTACTATGACATGTATGGATAATTATTTAATTTTTGAATCATTAAGATCATCTATTATAGGTAAATATATTGACATTATTAATCAATTTCAATACATGTGGAAAAGCTCAAATGCACAAATATATTATATATTTCAAGGCAAACTTTATAATCCAAATGCTATAGTTGAAAACGAAATTGGGGAAATGATTCCTGTTAAAAATGCTTTGAATGCTAATATATTTTTTCATTCAAGATTTAAGAAAATATGTTATCCTTGTGGAAACAATAACGCTGCTATAGAATCATTATTAATAGAAGAAGTAGGTTCAATACAAGATTTAAATTTAATCCATGATACTGTATCGCGAAAGATGTATAACAAATCATCCACATTACTGATTACAGCTGATTATTTAATTGATCCATCTTACAATCAGCTTCAGATACCAATTATAGAATTACCGATAAACTCAACTATTATTACAAAAAAATTATACACAATAAATAATAATGAAATAATAAATAGTGAAATTCCGTATTCAAATAAAAATAATAATCATCTAAACATAAATATTAATCAGATAGGTTTTAAAGATACTAAGCAGATTAATTATAAAGAAATAATTTTATTAGAGATTAAATCACCACGAGGTGATTATAATATACGTTACTTATTAAATATATATTATAATACTTCTTATATCACTGATATCTATGATATTCATAAAACTAAAATAAATAGTACAATAAATACTGGTGTTAATACAGAGCATGATTTGATTATTCAACATTTTTCTAATAAAATTAATATAGATACTTTAGATGAAAATATTAAAATTGGATTTATAAATCCACATGTAGATATTAATTTAAAAAACAATGATATATTAAAAATTAATAAAAGTAATTTAATTGAAAATATTTATGAATATGTTAAAATAGAAGATTTAGAAAACCAAATTAATATTTTTAATAATCATGTTAATTATTCAGATAATTTTAATACAGATAATAATTTAGTAATTAAGACTCGTTATTTGTTTCCAAATAATTATAGTGAATTTATACCAATCAGATCTATTAGTACTGTCAAAAGTAAGTTTCTTTCGTTTTATTTAATGGAAGAAAAAAAATTAATACCTATATCTCTTGATAAAAATTCTATTAGTGTCCCAATGAATTGTAAAGTTAAATTATGTGGAAATCCTTCATTAGTATATGTAGTAAATGGTAAAGTTCCTTCAGGTGAATTTATAGAAATAAATAAAAATACGTTTATTCTAATAATGACTGATCCTTATTATGAATCCACAGAAATTATAGATTATCTTTCTTTTATTCCAAATAATGATATTGTAAATATTGATAATGACATAATAGCAAAAAAAAATGGTATATTTTATTCTAGTATAAGTTTACCAATTAATAACAATTTATTAAATAATATTAATTTGTATTCAATGTATGATATATTACAATTTGTAAATCACGTAGATGGTAAAAATATTACTTTAAGTGGGGAATTTTATACGAACGATACTATAGTAAAAAATAATATTGAATTAAATAATATTGATTATGTGGTTAAGTTAAATAATAATATTCTAAGTACAACTATTAAAGGAGATAATACAAATGTAGATTATGGATATATAATAGTTAATACATTAACAAATGGGATATTAACACCATTAAATATTATTAAAAATATAGGAACTGATAGTATTTATAATAATAATATTAAATTAAATCACAATTCAGATAAAATAGAAGAATATTATACATTTAAATACGATTTAACTACCACATTATATTTTGATGTATATTCAAATAATAAAGATGCTGTATATTATTCAGTTGATAATTTAAATTATAAATTATTTGAGAGGAATTTATTGTGGACGATTGGTAATTTAAATAATAATACCTTAAGTTTTAAATATAAAAATAAAATTACTAATATTATTTTTAGTTTAGAAAATACAGTATCATTTAGTAAATTTATTTGTATTGAAAATGATTATACATTTCTATCAGGTGGTTTAATAAATCCACAAAATTCTAATAATTTTACATTAAATAATTTAAATTGCCAAAGTAATATAAATGAAATTAAGAATACATCTAAAACTAATTCATCTAATTACCATGACACAATTTTATGTAAAAGTACTATGACTTCAAAAATTAGATTTTTAATATCTAAAATAAGCGAAGATATAGAAATTCAACAAGATAATAACTTAATAAATCCAATAAATCCTGTTAAGAATATTTATGAATTTAATGTAGAAAAGCAAGTATGTAGTTTTGTAGTTATAACCAATGAAACGAGATATAATTATACTATTCAATTATTATATGATGATCCGTATCTACAATATGTTTCCTTTGAAAATGATTCTAAAAAATATTTTTATGAGCCTAATTTATCTAATAATTCAATTATTTTAGATAAAGCAAAATCAGATTATTTTTTAGATATGAATTATAAACTAAAAAGTAGCACATTAAAAAAAGTTACTTTTTGTTTTAATAAAAGTAATTTAAAATCATCCAACTTTAATCAAAATAAAGATAATCCAAAATTATTTACGCTAGATACGTACAAATTAATTGATAATAACAAATTAATTATACATATACAAGATAAATCAAATAAATATACAATTTCTAATAATTTTGGAACCGACGATTTTATTAAAATAGAATCTAAAAGTTTACATAAAAAAAATGATTATTCTTATAATCAAATATCAGAAATAGAAAGTATAACTTTTACCTTTAATAGTTATGAAGAGTTGAAAAATTTAAGTCTTTATTATAATAAACAAGAAGATGGGAATTTTAAATATAGTTTTAAATTTTCAAATGGACAAATTTCAGGCGACGACAATAATATTTCAATAATAGATAACAATAATACTAATACCGAAATAAAGAGATTCTTTGAATATTTACTTTATGATTTTAATAAACCAGTAAGTTTAGAATTAAGAGATACAAGTAATTATATTCCTTCTACTAAAATAACAATTAATACCCCATCATTGACCATAAGTCCAAGTAATATATCTTCGAATGATTATAAAATAAACTCAGATAATACTATTAATATTTTATCTCATATTTTTAATGATAAAATTATTTTTCTATTAAATTCACAAATAATTCCAATAGATAAAATTAACTTAAATATATATTTAGATAATACTAAATTATTATTTTCCCAAGATTTAATAAATAATACGCAACTTAGAATTACTATACTTCCAGATACATCTTTACCTAATTATTGGTCAGATTATAAAAATATTAATATTTTTACAATACATCCATTACTATCACCAAATAATGTTTTAAAAATTAAAATAATTGATGCCCAACCACCAAATCCAATAAATGAAACTATTCAATCTGTAAATTTTTATTTTTATACGATATCAAATGAACAACCTACGAAATTTACAATACCATCTAATGCTAGTTATATTTCAATCCCTTTTGATAATCAACATAAACCCAAACCAATTATTTTATCTAATTATTCAATAAATAACGAATTGTTTTATATCGATAATTCTCTATCAACTTTTAATATATTTATATCTTTAGTAATAAATATATTAAAATATAATCCAAAACATATATATGATATTTTACTTAATAATACATTAATTAAAAATAAAATTAAATTCTTAAAAGATAATACTTTTGATTTGGAAAATTTAAAGTTAATTTTAAATATAAACCAGGTTAATTATATTAAATTAAGAATTACAGACACTGACGGAAATAATGTGGAACATGACTTAATAAATTTTGATGTAAAACCTCAGGTAAATATAGAAGTAATTAAAGACGATGAAATAACAATAAATAATTGCTCCCAATTGTTATCATCTGATACTAATATAAATAGCATATCTGACAGACTTAATGATATAAAATTAAAGATACAAAACATTTATGCAATACGAAATAATATAAATATTCTATATAATTTAGAAACACTAACTGATATAGGAAATGATAACTCTATTACTTTATTAAAAAAAAATAATAGTGACTATATAAAAGATATAGAAGCATATAAAGATATTACAAATTTTACTAATCTACATTTTATAAATTTAATAAGTAGAGATTTAATAGCTTTTGCACCATATGATGTGGGTAATGAGTTAAAATTTAAATTACAATCATATACATTACCTACATTACCTACAATTGGAACAAATATAGGTAATATTATTAATATAAGTAATACTACATCTACATATAACTTAAATGTCTTTAAAGATACTCTCATATACTATTATATATCAATACCTACTTGTATAAAGGAAATAGATAATAATAATACTATTATATTTAATAAATCAAGCCCACCTGAAGGCTTTGATTTGATTTTATTTAATAAGAAAGACAAACCTAATAATATTCCAGCCTCGAATATTATTGATGAAAAAAATTATCCCATGTCAAAATTAGTTAAAATGTTCATGAATAAATATAGCTTTAAATATACCTCCGCTGATATTCCTTCTATAGATAAATTTATAAAATTAAAGTCTAATACTTATATAAATGGAGACGGTACTAATTTTGATATTATTAAAATAGATGATGACCTATCGATTGAATTAGAGTTTGAGCTAGATACTAGTATATTTGGTACTTATAAAATTAAAGTAGCCTCTGGTAATAATATTTTTAAGATTAATAATAATACTTTTACATTATCAAAAAATTATCAAACAGTTAATTATAAGATTAATATAAATGAGATAACTCTTCATTCTAGATCTCCACAGTTAATATTATCATCGAATAATACTAATATTTTTACTCTAAATTTAACCTATAATTTTAATTTAAAAGCAATAGATTTTAAAGGTCTTAACCAAAGTATAGGAATAGTAAAGGTCCCTCCAAATTCTGGATTAGGTCCTGTTACTATAACTGAACTTATAACGATAAGTAAAACTACATTAACACTATTGTTAAATAAAAAAATTAATCCCACGCTAACTAACCCTAATACTAATATAGCGGTACAGAATAATCAAATTAAAGTAAGAAATATAAAAAAAACCGAAGATATTAATTTTACATTAGAATGTAGCTCGTATATTAAGACTAATATATGCTTAAAAGTGCACTATTCACCAAAAGGACCTAATACTAATTTTTATAAAAACGCTAATAAATATAAGGGTTTTAATATAGAATATATATCACCAGTACAAACAGTCTTATTAACTGGAAAGGTAAGTAAATTTAGTACAGATAACTGGGGCAAGGATAATGCTACTAAAGTTTTCACGCACTTACAGAAGGAAAATGTAATCACATCTGGGGATAATATAACAACTATACCGACATATGTTTTAGATCTAAGTAAGAATAGTTGTATTCCAAAGCTTATAAATAATAAATATTATGATTTTTTACCTATAAATAATACACTATTAATAAAGTATATATATGAAAATACAAATAAGGATATAAGTATAACAAAATTAGTTACTAATTATTTTAATGATGGTAAGACGTATAGTAATAATAATTCTAGACTACATTCACTTCCTAATGATAAACCTTATCAACAGTCGGTAACATATTCAGGAGATGCTATATCTCAAAAGGGGCTTGTCTTAATTAAGAGTTTATTATCAGATATTAATCAGATTCCCATTATTCAGATTGTTCCAGTAAATAATAATTTAGTTAATGGACCATCAAATTATTTATCAATTATTAAAAAAAATCTACAATTACAATGGAATGCAAGTAATTCTAATTATGATTTTATTGACGTATCTATTCCAAATGTATCCAGCGCGAATATAAATGCAATTGTTAATAATAATAAACAAACAAAATTACCTATTATTTTTAATTATAATAATAATATACCCTTTTATGGTTATTTATTTAATAATAATGTTACATTTAATAAGAACTTACCATCTTTATTAAATGGAGATGGTCTATTTAAGAATTTCCTATTAAGTAATAAAAATAATCAATTATATGGCATAAATGTTATTTTCCCCACTAATAATCCATTTAAGATACAAAATAGCTTACAAAATACATTATTAGATGTCATTATAAAGGATTCATTTAACTATAACTTATTTACATGGGATTACTATAAAGCAATGTATAACTTAGGCTCTGTCGATATGGATAAGCCAATTCCAATAACTATAATCACTAGTGACCCAATAAATACTACTATAAAGTTAATAATAGGAAATTATAAGCAACCTCTAAAACCCAATGAAAGCCATTCTTATACTCCAAGAAAAATTTATCAATTTACACTCGTGATTACAAATAATAAAAATACTAAGGATACGAAAACATACAAGTTTAAATTTGATCCACCGACTCCCTCTATTATGACTGGTATTGAGCTGTATAATGTAGATGGACCTCAACCAAAACCATTCAGTTTTACACCAGTCTTTCAAGCAAGTAATAAAAATTATAAGATTGCGGAAGTCCTAAGTTGTCAAAATGTAGACCTAAAGGTCACGACCAGTGTAAAATCAGATGATGATATACTATATAATTATCTTGATGACGAGACGCCCCCGTCGCAAGCTCTAAACAATGAGGCATCATTCAGTTTAGAAAATTTAAAAACAGGGCAACATACTTTAAATGTATATAAAAGTGAAGATAACATATATAGTTTAACATTTAATTATTACAACCGATATACTCATCCAGTATTAAATACCTTTGTATTATGTGACCTAAATGGAAATCCACTTTCAGATAAAGTGGCTAAACTAGACAACTCTTTCGATTCACAGACATCCAATTACGATATTCTTATACACGATACGAACCCATCTCTTGCTTTGTATTTTAAAGTAACTTGGGTTCCTGTTGATATATTAGTATGTTCTGATTCAAATAATGCTACAATGGTTAGTAATCAGACATATCCCTTAATAATTACTTCTCCGATGAATATTACAATATTAAACAAAATCAACACCGTACAGAAAATATACACTTTTAAATCAATTGCTCCTCAATTTCATATAAACTTATATAATAAAAACAAGGACTCCATTTCTATTACACCCAAGTATAGTGAAGATGTATATGACTATAATATATCTGATAGTATTAATGAAAATAGCATACAGGTATGCATTAATGGGACTATTAATGCTGATGCTTTTTATTATAGATTTAATGATGCTGGAGGTCCAGGCGCAATCCAACATATTGCCTTTGGTAGTATGGTAACTATACCAATTCCTTTAAACCCCGGGACCAATGTTCTAGATATATATCAATTAATGAATAAAGACGGATTACCCCTTTCAAAAGCATATAAATTTACTTTTACATATGAACCATTGGAACCAGTATTAACTAGCTTTGAATTATGCGATAAAAATAGAAATCTAATACCAACCATTGCTACACTGAAACCAGAGTTCTCTTCAAATACCGTTAATTATACAATTAATATATTTAATACGACAGTTGATATATATTATGAGGTAGAGTTCGGTACAGGCTTACAAGTATATGATCAAAACAAGCCTCAAAACAAGTTTACTAATAAGCAAATTGTTCAAATTTTAAATAGTCCAAGTAATTTTGTCATACATGTATTAAACACAGAGACAAAGGCTTCTAAAGATTATACATTTTCAATCGGTCAACATACTAATAACACTCCTTCAAAATTCTTAACAACTGAATTTAATATCGATTATAGTCATGAAAATCCCCAGAATACACAAATACTAAAGTATTTTAAGGACATTTTATTTAACAATATAGCTGCGGAACCGTCTGTTGTTAACAATTACTTAAATAATAATGGATGTAATTATTCAATATCTATAGATACAACTGATAATTTTGCACCTTTATATAATATAAAAAAATTAATAGTTGATTATGGTAATATTGATATAAGTAGGGCTTCAGATTATTTATTGATGTATACATATGATAGTAAGTTTATAAATCCAGACGTTACTAAAACGAATATTTCATATTCTCAGTTTTTAAACGCAGCATTAAATTTAAAATTTACTATATCCGATGCGTATAATATATTATATACTAAGCACCTGGCGAATACTATCCATGAGTATACGGGTATTGCATTGAGTCAGACAACAAAAATTCTTACTATGAAAATACAAATACCAAATTCATCTTATTATCTTATGCCAGACAAGAAAGGTTTTAACAAGACCAATATAATGGACTGGATGTTTGCAAACGCACATTATACTCTATTAGGAGGTGATTTTGAATATCAAATACAATCTCAGTATCAGGGAGGTACAACGTGGATGACTTTTAATAAACCTAATTTAAATATATATAAATATCTTTATCAAGATAAATCTATAAACCAGCCTAAAAATATTTATATGTGTGATATGGAAATTACTATGGGAGCGAATGGGATATTAGCCAATCTAGGACCGGATATATTTTTGAACACGACCAATGTAGATAATATTCAATCCCCTTGTAAATTAGAAATATCCGGTGTTAGGGATAACACTCTACAAAAAGCAACAGTAAATTATAATACCCATTTTAACTCTTATAATCAAATAATTTCAATATTTCATACGAGTCAGATGGATATAAATAAGGTGGTAAAGATGAATAATAATATAAAGATGGATTATAATAGTGGTGTATTTCCATATTTTCAAATATATAATGAACCTAATAGTAATTTTAAACTAAGTGATTTTTTTGATGCTATAAAATTAAAAGTAGATAATACTATTTTAAATGAAGAAAAACTAAAATTTTATATACAATCAACTGGTTTATTGGTAAATAAAAATCCTATATTTTCATTACCATCGATAACTGATTTGGTAACTAATAATTTATGTCCTGTAAGATCTAGTGATTTTTCAAATTGGGGTGGTACATATATAGCACCTCAGAAAATTTTAGATCCGAGTCAAAGTATTAGTAATTTTGATGGATGGTATCAAATGATAGATAGTTATAATTATTATTGTATAAATTTGTTAGGTGATGATTTTATGTATATATCTAATAGAAATAATACATATTGGAATTTTGCGGTTGTGGAAGATGATGATAAACCAAAACCAATGAGTAAAGCATGGGATACATGGGCAAATAAAAATTCATTTATATCAAATGACTTAGAAAAAAAATATAATAATATACAATGGCCTGCACCCAGCTTTCCACTCCAAGTTTATCCATCTCTTAAAAAATTAAATAAATTGAACTCTGGAATATTTTTAACTTACGTAGAAGATATATGTGATATTAATACAACGCTTATTGGTAATATACAATCAATTATAACAAATATTAATTGTGAGTTTACTAATAAGGATGTACTAAATACATTAAATAGTAAAAATGACACTTCTCGTCTAACCGCAGATAAGATGACTATAGATGAGAGTATATACTTCTCTCTTCCATTTAAAAGAGAAACTGATAAAATAACATATTTTGTTAATAAATTAAATTTACAAAGTAAATCTGATATATTTTCATTGACTACAAAATTCAGTGTTCTTAGTGAACAATTTAACACTGATCATGATAGTGTTGCTTATGAGAAAAAGGTTATTTATGGTACTAATGGAAATAACCCACATTTTGATAAGGAGTCACAATGTAGTAATTATAAAGACTTATTACAAACATATTATACTAGACATTTTTTCGATAATGATGTAAAAAAACGTAAAGTAGGAATGTGGTTATATTTTACAAGACATACTTATCCATATATTAATAGTAAGAGCAATAATTTAATTTCTAATTTTATATATTTAATACCCGATTTTGCAATTAATAAAAATTCAGTATTATATACTGCTCTACATAATATCAAATCAAATACACTTATAGTAAATAACAATAATTATATAGATACTATACAATATCACTTGCACAATGCATGGAACCCTCAAGGTTGGACAGTAGCAGGACAACCACCAGTTGCAACTAAGGGAAGTGATACATCTCTATCCTTTTCAGCATATAGTTATACATTGGCATCTGGGTGTGTTCAAGATGCTGGACCTGAATATTTCGGAGGTATAGATGAAAGTAAAGTTATATATGAAAAATCCATTACAGATACAGATATAACTTCATTGACTGGAGCAAAACCAGCTCCAGTACAATGGATAAATGTCATACGACCAGCCATGTCTGCATTTTTTGTTAGGGCAAATATGCATTATGTTATAATGGATCAAAAAGATTTGGCAAAAAATTATAGTAATAATATTTTGAAATACACTTTAGCGCGAGCTAATCAAGGTTCTTCGAAGATAGATCGGATATGTAGACCTTTGCTTAATAGATATACATTTTATCACGTAAATCAAATATTTAATACTGACTTCACTAGCACTACTAATAATTATTTTAAAGGATTGTTTACAGACTTAAATAATTATACTAAAGACGATAAGAATTCAAGTAAGTGGTCAACAAACAATAAAAGTGACTATAATGGATTAAAAAATTTCACATCACTTTTATATAGTAAAAGTATCAGTATAAGTAAATTTAATTGTTGTAATTTATATTCATATATAGCACATTTTATAGCACAATATCCATTACAATTAAGTTATGGTTTCCCATATGATGATAATGGAAATATATCTACAACTGCAGCCAGTGGTAATATACAAGATGTAAATTTTACAATTAACAATGGAGAGGGAGTATTTACACCACAATCGCAGTTATCTATACCTAGTATAAAACACATAGTGTATACTACATTAATAACTACATTAAAAAGAAAATCGGATAATATATTAGATTATATTATTCCTACACCTAAACCTAATATATCTAATTACATAATAAAAAGAAATACGAAAGATACTATGACTTTAGATATAGATTTCACTGATTTTAATAATAATAATAATAATAACCCCAAGGACAACAATTCCAAACTATTATTAAATATTAATGCTAAAAATGTAAATGCTGGATTGGCTTCAGTTATAGATGAAACAATCGGTGCAGTGCCGCATCCTCCATATAAGTGTAGTAAAGTTAGTATTAACATTGGACCTAACGTTACACAGAGTCCAGATCAACCAGGTGATACATATTATATGAATATTAAAACAGGACAAGCCGATAATAATAATTTTTTGTATTACTATAAAAATATAACTGTACCATCACCAACGAGGAATACTACAATTCCAAAATCATGGGGCGGGGAAAATTCAATAACTAGACCATTACTACCAAATAACCCCACCAAGGTTGCAATTTCTAGTCTTAAATTTTCAAATTTGCAAATTACAACATCGGATGGTACATATAAAGTTCCCAAAACTATTGATTTAACGCAAATGAAAAATAGGGAATATAATATGCCAGAAAATATAAAATTAAATGACAAAACGATAACAAAATTAACATTCGACTTGGAAAATGATCTTTATCTTAATTATTTCCAGTCATCATTTTGTATAGGACCCAATTATAATGTTCCAGTAGGTACGCAATGGCACCCAAATACTAATACAATTACTTTCAATACAACTGGGAAAAATAATGTACCCACCTTGGTTTTTAAATTATTTCAAACTGCTGCTCCTGTGAATCAGCAAGAGTGGTTGTGGAGAATTAATTTAGTAAATTCTCCTTATATTGTAGAACAACCTGATTTTAGCATAGAATTATTTGACGGAAATACACAAATTCTGCCACAGGTAAAATTTTCACCTACATTATTTACTTATAAGTTAGGCAAGGCTTATGATAAAATAAATATAAAAATACCAAATAATATTCCATCTAGTGTATTTGGTCTATCTATAGATGGGAAAAATATTCATCAGGATAGCGAACACAGGGGGGTTGTTATCAGTACGAATGGTGTCGATAATCAGATTCCTCTAAACGGTTTGAAAACTTTTTATGTAATCGGTTATCAGAATAGTGCCCCTTCAATAGTATACTCATATGAATTTAATTTCCCTAATGCAGAAATTAAAACAAATAATGTAGAGAAGATTGTATTTAATAGTGATAGTTATAATAAATTTGCTCCGTTATTCCAATTACAAGTAGTAGAACCACCTGGTTTTACGTCTGACCCAAAATTTATAAATTTTACAATCGAAGACCTAATTCAAGATAAATGAAATATTACATTTAAAAAAAAATAAAAAAAATAAAAAAAAAAAGAATAATATTTAATAATCATAACAAATATAAATAATAGTCTAGATATAAAGGATTTTATAAATTAGTTATAAAATTTAATTAAATTCCTAAATCAATACCTCTTTTACCCTTATTTCCTTTTCCATGTAGTTGATGTAGAATATCATCAACACCAGTGGGGCCATTCATTCTTCTTGAAGTATTTATATCTCTTGTAGGTTTTTCCATGGGAGTAGCTTGTCTAGACGGTGCTTCTCTATTACCACCCATCATACCCATCATATTACTAAACATATTACCTGATGCTTGTTGTTGTTGTTGTTGTTGTCCACCTCCCATCGAATTCATTGTTGCTTGTTGTATATTAGCCATTAGTCCAGGATTTTGCTTTAGAATTTCATTAACATTCGGCATTGCTGTTTTAAATAAAGAATTAGTTAAATGATACATAAAAGCACTTCCACCCACCATCATAATTAGTTTAATTTCTGGAGCAACATCAACTTTTTCATTATATTTGTGATATAATTCTTCAAATACGTCATCGTAGTTTGTCACATTTTCCATAATACTTTCTGACCAACCATCAAGTTTAACATCTAATGGATCGAATTTACCATTTAAGTACTCTATACCTCCGACACATGCCATAAGCATTTCTCTAGAAAATTTAATACTCTTTTCTAAATCTCTTTGTTTTTTTAGTGTTTTAAATTCACTTCTAATATCTTCAATTCGAGAATCCATAGAATAATGCTTAGTTGGTTTATATCCAGATTTTTCAAGTCTGTTTAATTTAAATAATAATTCTTGTTTTTCTCTTTGAATATCTTCGAAACTCTCTTCATCGTAGTCATCAGATGCAACTGATGCTTCTTTACTACTTACGGATAATTCTGAGCCACTTACACTACTTAAGCTTTCAACATCTGATGCATCATCTACATCAATTTCACTACACGAATCCTCTATTTCTTCTTCTTTATAATTATTATTATTTTGTTTTTCAACAAATTTATTTTTGTTAGATAATAAATCCATTCCATCTACAGGAATTGTTTTTATTTCGCTAGATACATCTATATTTTGATTTTGAATTTGTTCATCCATTATTAAATATATAATAGATAGTATTATATATTTATATACGCAAAATTTTACCTATGAATTTTTTTATTTTCTTTTAAAAATAATTGAACTGTATTCATTGCTCTAATATATTCTGCTTCTGTAATTTGTCTTTTAGTTGTGTATCTTTCTGATAAAATACAATATTTACTTTTATTATTTAATAAATAACTAAATATTAATATAAATAATAAAGTAATGACAATAGCTGTTCCAATATCCTTTGTATAACTTAGTACAAATAAAAATATAAAAAATCTTCTTAACATAGGTGTATTTAATATATCTTCTATGTAATCAGGTATTTCTTCTTTCATATACCCTCCTCCAATATTCATTAATAATAAAGTTATAGCAATTAAAAAAGTAGAGTTATTAAACATTTTAGTTAATTTGTCTAACATCTATATTTTATATTATATTAAAATGATTAATATAAATATCACCATCTTTAAGTTTTAATAGTTGATTTAAAGCATAATTTAAATTTTTACGATAATTTACTCCAGCGATTATTAATCCAATGATAATAATCTTATAGTAGTATTTTAAATCATAAATAAAATATAATATTACAACACTTATTACAACTATTTTAATATTAAAATTATCTTTAATTATGTCTACATAACCTTTAATATTATTACTATTTTCTATAATTTTTATAAAAATATAATCTTTTGTTAAAAATAAAGAAACAATGACAAGTAAAATAATAGTTAACCACATACTTATTATTTTATAGAATTTTTTATACAAATATAAACTATAAACTATAATGATTAGAATTAATAGAAATGATAAAGAAAATAAAAAAGTTAATTTTAATTTTAATTTTGAGATTGGATTAAAAAATGATGCTATCAGAAAAAAAATGAATGAGGTTAAATATAATATTGATTATAGTAAAATATATGAGGAAACATTTAATTCTAAAATATATAAATCAATCTTTCGTGATAAATTTATAAGAAATATATATGGAATAAATCCAAAAGAAGCTGTTTATTTAGAATTTGTTAAATCAATAAATTATTTGAATTCAAGTAATTATTTATCTTGTTGTAATTTAATAAAGCAATATAATTCAAATAAAATTAATAAACCTACTAAATATAAATATTTATTATCTACTATTAAATATTTTCAAGATATCAAAGATCTTAATTATTGTGAAAGAGAAGAAATTAATTATAAATATAATTTATTAGTATATTTAAGTTGTTTTAATTACGTAAAGACTAATGGTAATTTATTATTATCTTTATTTGCTATTTGTAATAAAATAACATTAAATATAATTTATTTAGGATTAAAGTTATTTGAAGAGTTAGAAATATATATAGAATCGACGGGGTTAATATATTTATATTACAAAAAATTTAATCCTATTATTAATATAAAAATTTTAAAAGAATATTTAGATGGTAAAAAATTTAATATTACTAATACCCCCCAGCTTGGAATTATTGAAAAATATTATAAAGAAAATATTAATGGTTATTCACATTTAGTTAATTTATATTATAATAAAAAATTTCAAGATTTTAAGTTATTATTTTATAAAAATTTAATAAAATATATTGACCTTATTCCTAATAATTTAATTTCTCAATATAAAAGTTCTTTACAATTTTATTTACTTATAATAGGCAAGGAGATAATATATAAAAATAAACTAACAAAAGTTCATTCGTCAGTTAACTTTAAAGAAGGTGAATTCTTATTTAAAATGATAAAAAAATACGATTATAAGAAATGTGTTGAAGTAGGTTTAGCATTTGGTATATCTGCTATGTATATACTAAATGCTATTCAAAGTTATAAAAATAACTTTCTAATATCAATCGATCCTTATCAAACAGAACAATGGAATAATATGGGTCTTAAGTTAATAAAAGAAGTTTCTTTATCGAAAAATCATACATTAATGGAAGAGAAGAGTTATACAGCATTGCCTAAATTATTAGAAGAATATGGTGAGGGTAGTTTTGATTTTATATTCATAGATGGATGGCATACTTTTGACTATACATTAGTAGATTTCTTTTATGCTGATTTACTAGTTAAAGTTGATGGAATGATAATTGTAGATGATGTTTTACATAAAGGAGTTAATAAATTTGAAAAGTATATTAAATCTAATTATGGCTTCTATAAGCAATTACATTCTCCTAAAACAGTTGGTTGCTTTAAGAAACTACGTAAAGATGACCGCGATTGGGACTTCCATAAAGATTTCTAAAAGAAAATAGCAATTCATATTGAATTGCTTGTGCTATGAAGTAGATTATATGTATAAAAATATGGTATAATAAATTATAAAGTTTTTATATAATAAATATATATGTATAAAATATTATTTATTATATTATTAATAATTTTAATTATTATTTGTGTATCATTTAATAAAATAGAGTATCTGTCAATGAGTGATAATTTTACTGATGAAATATTAAACAATATTGGAGCAAATGAATATATTGATAAATTTAAAGATAAAAATGTCACTATTCAAACATATCCAACCAATGAATATTTATCATATGATATAAATAATACTTTACAATCGTCATATGTAAATAATAAACCTACTATATATAAATTAACTGAGGAAGAAGGTGATTATTTTATTAAAACTGACACAGAAGTTTCATATTATTTAACTATGGATATAGATGCTAAAGTTAATTTATCATTTGATAAAAATGATACTTGTAAAACAGAAGATGGTAAATTTATTTTATGTGATAATAAATGGAAATTATTAACATTTAACAATAAAGTATTATTTAAGCAATTTCTAAAAAAAGAATTAACAAAAATTCCCCAGATAATTATTAATAAAATTAAAGTTCAAAAAAGTAAATTGCCTAATGAATTAGAAGAAACTGCATTATTTCAATTAAATGGATATAATAAAGAAATATATGAAAATGTAAATAATATTGAAGATTTATGTAAACAAGAATTAAGTTTTATTAATAGTGAAGTTATAAGAACATATTTAAAAATAGAATTAAATAAATTATGTAAAAAATTTAATAATCTAAATAAAAATACTTATTTTATTCAAAATATTAAATTTTCATTATTCTTAAGGAAAAATGGTTCGGTTGTTGAAGGAACTAGTCAACCAACAATGAATGATTTGTGGAGAATTATTCATGTTTAAATAATAATTTATTTAATAAACTCATATTTTTCCTATTTCCCCTATTTATTCTAATATTATTATTATTATTATTATTATTATTATTATTATTATTTCTTCTAATTTTTCTAATTTTATTATTATTATTATTATTATTATTATTATTATTATTAGAAGTACTATTGTATATAAAATATCCTATCATTAATACTAATAATAAAATTAAAAATATTATTAAATATTTTAACACTTTAGATATTCTACTTCGTTTTAAATAAATATCTTGTTTTTTAAGATATTCTTCAGTATAAAAAATATCTTTTTCTTTTATTTTTTTATTATTATCATTTGTCTTACTTGTAATATAGTCATCAAGTGTTCTTACATCTGTGAAAATATTATTTATATTTTCATTAACTCCTAGACTCGTTTTCTTATTTTCTAGTAATTTATTAGACGCATAATCATCTATAGTTACGCGGGTATAATCAGGTCCTAGTTGTTGCTTAGTACAAGTAGTATCAAATGCTCCATCACTGGCATCAACACGTCCAATCATTCCAAAATAATAGTTATTATTTTTATTTTTATAGCACCCATTAGCCTTTTTTGGATTATCGTTGTTAGAATCCCATGTACCAATATTAAAAGAGTTTTTACACTGTTCTATTGTCATTCCACATCTTTTTATCATTATAATATAATAAAATATTATTTACTTGAATATAGTATACTAACTATTAATAATATTATTAATAATATTATAGATATTTGTGAATAAATAACTTTTTTTTTATAATCATTTTTTTCTTTTAATAAAAATAACATTCTATTTCTATTATTAAGTATATCTTCATTTGGATTTAAGAACGTATTATATTGTGAAAATAATGATGTAGATATTAACTTAGCCGCATCACTATTTGTCTTAGATTTCTCTACTATACTATTATTTGTTATTATATCTGTTACTATGGTATCCAGCATCTATATTAATATATTAATATATAAATATAATATTATATAAAAGACTATATGAATAATAAAATTATTGATAGTCTAAATAGTTTATATTTACAATCTAAAAATGACCCAACAAAAAATAAATTTCAAGTTAATGCTATAAAGAAATCAATTTATGCTATCAAACAACATCCAAATGAAATAAATTCTAAGGAGGAGGCATTGGAAATAAAAGGAATTGGTAATAAAATTTCTTGTAGAATAGAAGAAATTTTATCAACTGGTTGCTTAAAAGAATTAAATAATGATATTAATGAATTATTAAATATTATTGGTATTGGTCCACAAAAAGCAAAAAAATTAAATAAAATAGGTATTTTTACTTATAATGATTTAAAAAAGTCTTATAATGAAAGTAAAATACAATTAACAGATGATATAATAATAGGAATAAAATATTATGAAGATTTTAATAAAAGGATTCCTAGACCTGAGATAGATGAATTTAAAATAATATTTGATAAAGTTTTTAGTGAATTAAAATTAATTTATGAGATATGTGGTTCTTATAGACGAGGTAAGAAGGACTGTGGTGATATAGATATTTTGGTTACATCACATAAGTCACGGTCAAATTTAATGAAGAAAATATTATTAGGATTAAATGAGATTATGATAGACGATGCTATGCTCACTCCCAATGCCAATAAAAAATTTATGGGTTCATGTAAATTAAAGAATGGAATCGCAAGAAGATTAGATATTAGGATTATTGACTATAAATCTTATTATACTGCTTTGATGTATTTTACTGGTAGTATGGAATATAATATAAAAATAAGAAATATTGCGATTGAAAAAGGATATTTCTTAAACGAATATGGTTTATTTTTAAATAAAATTCCAATGGAGATTAATAGTGAAAAAGATATTTGTGATATACTTGAAGTTGATTATTGTAGTGCATTAAATAGGTAATTAAATAATATATAAGAAGTAATTATATAAAATACTAATTCTATTCCACCTATTCCCAATTGCCATCCAAATTGTTTTTTTGCTTCATCGTTTCCTAATAAGTAATAACTTATTATAAATACTATCCCTATTATACAAAAATTAAAAATAGATGTTATATACAATGATTCATATGGATTTCTTCCTAATAAAATTAAATTTGTACCAATTAATAAACAAAGAAAATAAATAGGAAATATCATATCTACAGCATAATTAGATTTATTATTTTCTGTATTTTGAGAATATATTTGGCATTCTTTATCACCACCTACTTCTTTTCCACCAAACAAACAAGATGTTTTTTTATTTAAAATATTTTCATTTGAAATAGTTTTACAATTATTACAATTTGTATTTAAATTACTAGTTTTTGTTATATTACATTCTTTTATTAATTTATTATCATATTCGGGATTAGAAGAACAATTAGGTGATAATACAACATCTAAATTCTTCATTAATCCTTTAATTATCATATATAGTAGAATACAAATTATTCCAATAATACCCAATGTGATAAAGTTATATTTTATATTTTGTTTTTTTCTTATTTTTAATTTATTATTATTATTATTACCATGTGAATAATTATTAAATAAATTAATACATGATAATAAATAAATAATAATTATTATAACTGAAAGATATATTAATAACTGAAAAAATTGACTCTTGTAATTAACTTCAGAATAATGCTCGTAATAAGGAATATTAAAATATGGATATTTCCTTAAGTATTTATTTTGATTTGGATATATTTTAAAATTTTTATTATGAACATTTACATGATTCGGAACGGGATAATGTGGATCATTTGTATTATTATAAATTTTATATTCCTCTGATTTTCTAGGAGTATTTATTGTTGTACATGACTTGTTATCATCTGGGTAAAATCCAGATGAAAATACATTTCCTCTTGTAAAATTAGAATTAACAGTATTTTGTAGTATTGTTGGTAAATTTTGAGTATTTACTAAATTTAAATATTTATCGTTATTTTTATTATTAAAGTATTTTAAATACTTACTATAATTATAATAATTTAATTTTGTACATTTTGAATTAGGTGGTTTTATATTAGATAATAACATTTTATCGACTCCATTGGGTATCTTATTTAATGAAATTATATTACTTGGTATAGGTGGTATTTTATTAAATTTTATATTATTCAGGTCCATTTGTATATAAATCTTTTAGAAAAAAAATTTACAACACTACTTTTCTATAATAGATACCAGAACCTGATGTTCTATTACGTCCCATCATATTATTTCTTATAATTTTAAAAATATCCCCTGATTTCGCATTATAATATCTAGCAATCCTATCATTTATTTTAATTTTAGGTAAATCTTCTTCTTTATATACCGTCAAAAGTTTTTTTATTTCATCTTCAGATAAAAGTATATGTTTAGGTACTAGAATATGATTTATTACATCTATATTAAGCTCTGTTATAGAAAATAATTCTATATTCTTTTTATACTTATCTTCTAATTCGTATTGATATGTAATTGGTAAATCATCTCCAATAAATATAATATTGTCTGTATCAGTTTCATCTAATATCTCTAATAATTTATCTTGGAGATTTTTTTTCTTTTTTATATTTTTTAATATTTGACAATAAATTTTAGTTTTATCTTCCTTTTCAAATTTAAAATTCATATCATCAGAATATAGCAAATTAAAATCCACTATATCTCCTAATAAATGCTTAAAATCATCTTTATCATTTATAATAAATCCTCTATTTTTTAACATTCTAAATGCATTTTGAATTGAATTATATGAATGAATTATATATTGCTCTATGGATGTCATTATTTTATATTATATATATATTCATTTATTTAAATAAATTCATTTTTTATCTAAATTAAATTATATGAATAATTTATGTTATAGTTACTTAAGAGATGTTAATACACGACCCATCGCAGGTAATCCAGAAATTAAAAGAGTGAGTAATAGATGTGGTATAATTATCGATAAATTAAGTAAAGATAAGACATTTCCGTTAGTATTAGAGGAAAATAATTTTACAAGAAAAGAATGGAATAATTATGATAAGCCTTTACAAAATTTTAGATTTGATTTAAATGCTCCAATGATTGGATTAAGACCAACTTATGGAAGTTATTATAGATATTAACCCAAATTTACTGTTCTAATATTAGAACTATAATTATTACCTGTTGTTTTTTTTTGATTATTCTTACTAGTAATTTTACTTACATTTTTAGTATTATTTGTTTGTGTATCTTCTTGTTGTGGAGTATTATTAATTTGTAATTTATTTTCTATATTACGTAATCTAGAATTAAACTGCGTCATGGCCATTTGAATTTGAATTATTTGCTTATTAAAAAAAGGATTAACCTGTTTATCGATATAGTAAACTCTTTGTTTTAAATCAAAGATTTCTTTTGAATTAAGATTACTCATTATTATATTTTATTTTATATAATAAAATAAAAATATAAACTTATAAATCTATTATTTTATTTACTAATTCATCTTTCAATTTGTTTTTACCTATTAATAACGACTTTATTGCATTTATATAATATTCACATTCCGAATTCCCCTTACATTTTTTTAAGAATGTGTTAATACATATTATATCATCGACGTCCCATAAATTTTTAAATATCTTAAATTTATCGCTTTTATTATTTAAATTAGAAATATCTTCATTATTTATTTTTTTTAATATTATACTTTCATAATAAAGTATACTATGTATAATAGATATATCATCCATTGAATACTCAGTATAGCATTTTTTTAATTTTTTTAAACCATTTAAGCTTTCATTTAATATATCTTTTAAATGATACTCTTCTATATCGTACCATTCTAATGCTTTTTCTATAGGATGACATAATAAACATATATCATTTCTTTTATCATTCGCGTACCATCTTAAAAGACCTTGATATATAAATGGTCTTTGGATATCTACAAAATTATTTCTTATAGTCAATTTACAATTATCTTCATAAAATGATAATAAGGATAAAGTTATAATACACGACATAGGATCTAAAATATTTTTATTTTTTTTTATTAAAAAAGAATTTATTAAATATAAAGAATTCTGGATTTTTTTTAAATCCATATTTTTATTTATTTATTACAAATATAATAATAATAATTATTATCAATACTAATAAAATTATCCATAATAATTCATTTTCAATAATACCAAGATAATTATTTTTACTACGACGTTTACGGCGACTAGACCTATCGTTATCTCTGTGGTTTCGAAGATGTTCATTGATATTTATAGATTCAAAATTTTGTTTAATTAATGGTGTAGATAAATATGGCATTATATAGTATATCTAATATTTTTTTTATCCCTCCTGCTTCCATTTATTCTTACAATTTATACATGTAATAAATAAAGTCTCGGGTTCATCACATGACCTAATCTGTAATGCATAATATGAACATTTAATAGATTTACATTTACCACATTTAAATTGGTCGGTAACTATACTTTTATTTTCTTCAAATTGATATTTATTATTTGCTTCAACTTTTTCAATATATATTTTCCATCTTTCGGGACATACTTCTTCTCTTTTCATAAAAGCTATTTTTGAAATATCAACTTCTCCTTTTTTAACCTTCTTAACAAAGTTAACATTCCCTATATCTTTATTTCTCTTATCTAAATTACTATATATTGATATACTTTTTGTTATATATAAATTCTTAAAGCCATCATTAAAAGACAATATTTTATTTCTACTCTTCAAATATTGAATACAAAAATTAAATATACTTTCTTCTATGCCATTTGATAATTTTTTATTTACATGTTTATTAAGTTTTATTTTAATTTCACCTCTTAGTTTCTCTAGTTTTTCTTCCTCTTCTTCGGTAATATATTCCATAATATCTTAATATAATTATTATTATCTTTATAAATCATTTTTTTATATATACTTTATTACCCCCTGTCATAATAAATTTACCCCCTCTAGGACCGCTCCTTAATTTATATAAACGATTATTGTATTGTAATTTACCATCCGTTTGCTTACTTGACTTTTTATTACTTGACTTTTTATTACTTGACTTTTTATTACTTGACTTTTTATAACTTGAATATTTTTTTTTTATTTTTTCAATGTAGTTTTTTGACTGTTTGAGTATTTGTTTCTTCTTCGCTGGATCTAGGGGATTTAGGATTTGTTTATTTCCAACCATAGCTTTTTTCCCATCTATAGTTACTTCCTGTATAGATCCTTTAATCCCCCCCCCATACTTTATCTCACCCTGATTAACCCTCGCCCCAATATTACAATTAATATTGTAAACTCGCACGGCATCTAAATGTGTATTTTTCATGGAAAAAACATTTGGTATTTTTCTTACATTAAACCACCAAATAAGAACATTCGATCCCTCAATTATATTTGATTCATCTGAATTATCAGGATAAGGTCTTATATATAAGAAAGGGCTATGTTTTAATATTTTAATACTACGTTCGGTGATTCCATTTAGCAACGTAAAATATGCGTTCCATCCATATACAATCATACATTGCACTATATTATTCCATTCAGTTGAAGTTATATTTAGATTTGCATAATTTCGAATTGGATTATGAATATCTGCTTGTAAAATTTGCTGAATTATGGGAGCCTGTCCAATATAGAGTGCCATATATATATATTATTAATAAATATTTTTTATAATTCAATGATTTCGATTGATTGTAAACATCTTCTTATAATTAAACATCTTGATAATTTATATTCATCTTCCAGTTTACTAATGTAATCTAAAATATAAAGTGCTTTATATTTTAGAGTCATAATATCACATAAACCACATACAATTTGATACAAGCATTTATTAAATTCATCTAAATAATAATCAATTCCAGTTGTATTTTTTATTAGTATATACTTGAATAAAATACATAGAAATATATGTAATTGCATAATAGTATATTTATCAAATATGTCAATTGGTAAATATACCCCTGTTTCTTCTATTTTCTTAAAGACATCTGTTTTATATGCGGTATATCTTTCTTCTTTACTTAATTCTAATCCTTCTTCATTTAATTCTCTATAATAATAATAATTTGTTTTCAAATAATAAAGTATTCTTTTAATCTGTTTTTTATCTTCTAAAGAAAAATCAACCGTTGTATAGGGATGCTTATCTACTCCTTCTAATTCTCTAATATCAAAAAAAAAACAACTATGCTTGTAAAAATACTTATTATTAATTTCATTTAATTCTAGACATGTTATGCTATAATTATTTTTATAATTAGAATTATTTTTCATACTTTCTTCATCTTTATCCATTAATTTTTGAGAATAATTTCTGAAATTTTTTTGTATTTTTTTTACTTTAGAATTTATAATAATTTTTTTTAATTTTAATTTTTGCTTTTTAGCAGACCGAGTCAACATTTTATAAACCATTATAAACCATTATATAAAAATGTTTATATAATATTTATAATAAAAATTGATTATAATATATAATATATAATTTATTTAGAATTTTAATAAATGGATATAGATGATATTTGCTTACAACCTGAAGCAGAATATAAACATAAGGAATTTATGTTTTATGATGGTCCAGTTATTATAGGAATTGAAGAATGGGAAAATATACTAGATGAGGGTAATATATTAAGAATGTTATTTGAAGGTCGTAAAGATATGCTCCAAGAATCTAATGAAGAAATTTTTAAGTACTATAAAATTAAATCTTCCGTATTTAATGTTATAAGAAAATGTATTATAGATGGTGTTTGTCCATCAGATGATATGGCTATAAATATTTTGAAATCTGGAGAACTCAGAGATACATGTAATACACTAGGTGGATTTAAAATTATAGATGATATTATTAACAAATATTACCAAAAAGATAAGAAAATAAAAGAAGATAATAGTTATTATACAAATTGTATATTACCTATATTAGATATAAAAAATATATTTCAATGGAGATCTATTCCATATGGTCAAATTACACAATATGAATTATCATTAATGTTAAAAGATATATTCATAAATAATTATTATGTAGTTCATACAGATGATAATTTTTATCATTTTAGACGATAATTAATATAATTAGTTAACAGTGAACAAGACTCAAACGGAATGGGTTATTTAGCACTCGCACGCTCACGCGCCCTTAAAATTCCGGGTTTAGTTGACGTCGAATAATATCGATTATCCATTTTTTTTAATAATTTATAATTATCTTTATTAATAATAGTTTGTTTGTAGATATTAGATATTCTGTTAAAATTATATTCCATCCCATTCTTATACAATATATTTTATCCCGTTCTTCTTTCCAAATATCTAATTTATTCATTGCTCTATCACATTTTCTAATTCTATATCAAAATCTACTTTTATTAAAATATTTCCAATTATAACCCTTTTCAATAAGAAAACTTTTATACATTATATAACTTTTATATAATATATGTAATAAGAATCTTTTATATATTTTATTCAATAACCATAAATAATGATGAATTTAATTAGAATATGCGAGACCACCCATACCACTCATAATACGGAGTACATTATAATTGGTGGCATAGACACGGAGTCTTCCTGCCATACCACTTGTTTGTGTACCACTTAAAACCATACCAACGGATTTAGGTGTTAACTGGAGCTGGAGAGTGCAGTTATCAATACGGGACATATTGCATGTACCAGATGGTTGATGTTCTTCAGGACGAAGTGCGAATGAGTAAACATTAATACCTGTAGCGGGAACATTTGTGTGGTGTTGGTAGGGCTGGACAAGATTGAAGTATGAACCGAGGCGTTCTTGAAAGCGGTCATGTCCATTGAGTTGGAGTTTAGCACGCATAACTGGATTACGGCCTGCTTGGAGTGGACCGAGACCAGCGTGATCTGAACCTTGTGCGGAGTCGGTTAGAGATGCGAAATTAGTAGGTCCGATATCGCCAAATGCACCTGGTCCAAATCCAGCAGGGTAATGAAGGTCACGAACAGCTGGACCAGTAAATAGTGGTCCCTCATCATTACCCTGCAGTCTACTATTATCTGTTAAAGAACCACCGAAACTTCCTCCATCCGACCCCCCAGCAGCCTGAACATTGTATGCATCAGCGTTAGAGTTTGGTCCAGAGTTATATGGTGTGGCAGAATCTACATATACGGATGGGAAACTTAGACTTGACCATCCACTCTCTACATTAGTGTAAAGAAGTTGTGAAGCAGTTGGGTCAGTTGAATCCCATTGTGTATCAATGTCAAAATCATCAGTGTAATTATTCCATTGGTTAGTTTGAACACGCCCACCATTACTTGCTCCTGGTTGCGATTTAGGACCAACAACTTCATCACGCTGAACAACCCAGATTAATTCTTTACATGGATGATTGAAATTAAGCTTAACCTTGACATTAGTGCTTGTAACCGACTCATCACCAGTAAATTGTAGTTGCTCAATAAGATATTCATGAGATACCTGGGCGAATCGACGACGCTCATCAGTATCAAGGTAAATGTAATCTACAAAAAGGGATGCTTGGTCTAGAGATGGAACACATACCTGACAACCACCATCATTTGCAGCAGAGCATTCTAATACTTGAGAAGTTGTTACATAACAATCTTCTTTCCGGCGAAATTCGATATTAATCTTCACTTCATGATATTGGAGAGCAATAAGTGGAAGTGCAAGACCAGGATTACGACAGAACCAGAACTGGAGTGGAATATAAAGTGTTGTTGCTTCGGTTTTATTATGTCCAGTTCCTGTTAGTGATATTGTATTACCAACCATATTATCATAACCTGCTTGTTTACCTGGTTCTTGAGTTAGTTCATTCCAGATATTAAGCCAATCACCATAATGACGGTCAATGCGTTGACCACCAATTTCAACATCTACAGTTCTAATAAGAACATGTCCGATGTAATTAGCCCAGCGAAAACAATAAGAACAAGAATTTTTAACATTCTCCTCTCCTATTTTCAGGTCACTACCTTGACACTCAACTCCTGGTAAAGTTACCTGGAGATATACACGACTAATTAAATCACCATTGCGGGAAATAGTGCATGTAACTTTACGAGAAAAATCTGCCTGACCGTTAAATGTTTGCTCGATTGCTTCCATTGAGAAGTTAGTGTATCGACGATACACTACTTTAAAAAAAGTAATTTGTGGATTACCTGTAAGATAAATATCTTGAGCACCATATGCTACCAATTGCATTAATCCTCCTCCCATTATTATATTATATACAAAGAAAATAATTTCAAAATTAAACGATTAATAAATTTAATAAATAAGTTATCCTCACACATTTATTAAATTTAATAAATATATATGAGATATTTTACTAGTGCTATTATTAATAAATTATCTAATAATAAATATGATATTTTATCATCATCTGGTAGATATCACATCTCAAAATATCAAACTCCATTAGATGCTGCGAAAAAAGTATTTAATAATTTTAAAATAAATATCAATCAAGAATTTAATTTTGTTCTATTAGAAATTACATTAAATAGTAAAAAATCATTATATTTTTATAAAGGTATTAAAGTTAAATTAGATACTCCTAAGGAAATATTTTTTAAAAAATATAATAAAAAAATTATTATTTATTATAATAATCTTGTAAAAGCAATAAATTCTAAAGAATTAGGACATTCTCAAGTTTTAAGAAATTGGGTAAAAGTAATTTCTTAAAAAAAACCATCTCGGAGTATACGAATGATTATATCTATTCCGTGATATTTGAGTATATGAATTAGGCATCTTATTTATATTATATATTATTGTTAAATCTTCTTTTTTTTTATAAAATAAATAAATAATTATCATGAAGAAAAATATAATTATTATTTTATTCATATATAAACAATATAGAAGTTTTTATAATACTATTATATAATATGAAATATTTAGTAGTTATTTTTCTTTTAATAATAGCTTATTATTTATTTAATAATGTAAAAGAGAATTGGACTGTTTATAAACAGAAGCCATATAATTATTACTTATCTGGTAGTTCCCCATTAGGATTTTATAGACGAGATGTGTATAGGAAACCCTATAGATACCCTTTTAAATTTAATTCATCTTATTTATTAAATAATAGAACATATTATAATTAATTATTTTCTATAGATAATTTCATACTTTTATTTGTTAAATCAATTATTAATAATAAATACTGCTGCTTATCTTTATTAGATATAGTTGCATCTACTGATCTAAGATAAATTTTATTTGAAATTTCTTCAAATTTATTTATTAAATGTGCAAAATGAGTATCTTTAGCTTTTAATCTAAATATTGCTATTTTATATCCTTTTTTTAATTCTTTAGCTATATTATAAATGGCATGTCTACCTATTTGATATGTATATCCATTTTTTTGTTTTATTGCTCTAGGTTCTGCATAAAATAAATGATTCTTCACTGCTATTATTTTATTAGTATTCGTATTATTATATTTATTATTTGATTGAGAGATATATTTACCATGTAATTTTACATTATTCTCAGAAAAATTATTAAATTTATCACAACCAGGCTTACAACTTAAAAATACATCTACTTCTCTGAATTCTCTTGCAATAGCTCTTGTAAATAATTCACTACACCCAGTTGCATCAGTCACAGATACATTTTTTGGTTTTTCAAAAAATTCTTTCATAATAATAATAATTTTAGCATATGTAATTGCATTTAATTTATCAATTTTATCTATTTCTTCAACAGTTAAAGAATTCTTCCATGATTTTGTGTTATTCATTATTATATTATAAATATAATATAATAATTATTAATTAAAATTAATAATTATTTCTATATTATTCTTATTAATTTTTTTATTAGCTGTTAATAACATTTTATTTTTTTTATTAATATTATTCATATGATTCTCTATTATTTTATAATGCTTATCTATATAACTTAAAATATTATTATCTATTACCCATTTAAAAAAATTTAATTGACCAACCGTTGAAGTTATAAAATTATTTTCAGTATAATAAAAAACAATCCTTTCTCTTCTACAAAAAGGATCGAATTGTTTTTTTGAATAAGCTTTTAATTGTGATTTATAATTTAAATAAATATTATTAACATGTTTATTTATTTCATTATATAAAATAATGTTTTTTTCTTTAGTATAGTTTGTAACAAACCAATCTAATATTCTTAATGATATTTGTGATGTGCCATTAAAAATAGGTATTAATTCTTCGATTTTATTAGTTTTATAATAAAATGGTGATATACTATCTAATAATAATTTATCTCTACTTGATAACATTTATTTAAAAATAATAAATTTCTTTAAGTAAATTATAATGCTTAATTATAAAAAATTAAAAGAAAAATATCCAAATAAAATTCCTATTATTGTCAAAAGATCTAAAAATTGTAAATTAGATAAACTAGAAAAAAATAAATTCCTAGTATTTAATTCAATTACACTAGGTGAATTTTTATTAATTATTAGAAAAAATTTAAAATTAAATGAATCTCAAAGTCTTGTGTTGTTTATAAATAATACACTAGAAGCGAATAGTAGTATTATGAGTGAAATCCATAATAAACATTCACCCAATGATATTTTAGAAATTATATATACATCAGAAAACACATTCGGTTAAATTACTTTGCATATTCTTCTATATAAAAATCAAATGATAATATATATATTAAATAAGGTGTTTTTATTCTAAAAAATAAATTATATAAATCTGTTCCCTTTTTTTTCTCATAATTTTTTATAATATTATTATTTAAATCTGTAACTTTATAAAAGAAATCAAAGTTTATTGACCAAAAATATTTTCTTAAATTATACATTTCTTCGTCTTTAATTTCTTCTAAATTTACTTTTCCATCTTTACCATATAATTTTTTTATTCCATCATAAAATATTTCTACTAGCATTTCAAATATTTTCTCATCTGTGTCCGCGTTTAAATTCTCTATTTGTATAGATTTTGCTTCTTTAATATCATTTTCAAATAATAAAATTGATATACTATTCATTATATATAATAAAAAAAAAATATATTTATATAATCTATAAAGATGTTTCAATCAAGTTCGTCAATGTGTAAATATATTAAAAGAGGAGGAAATAGTAATGCATTAAGATATTATGATACCAATGCACGTAAATTTAATGTTAATTCAGCGCCTGTAAATCGTTATAAAAATGGTTTAAAAATTAAATCTGGAGGAACTAATAACAACAATAATAACAATAATAATAACAATAATAATAACAACAATAATAATGATAATAACAATAATAATGATAATAATGATAATAACAACAATACTAACAATACTAATAATAATGATAATAACAATAATAATGATAATACTAATACAGGTGGTGGTGGTATTATTAAAAAACGTAAATCATCCACCAAGCGTAAATCATCCACCAAGCGTAAATCATCCACCAAGCGTAAATCATCCACCAAGCGTAAATCATCCACCAAGCGTAAATCATCCACCAAGCGTAAATCATCTACCAGCCGTAAATCATCCACCAAGCGTAAATCATCCACCAGGCGTAAATCATCCACCAAGCGTAAATCACCTACCAGGCGTAAATCATCCACCAAGCGTAAATCACCTACCAGGCGTAAATCATCTACCAAGCGTAAATATGGAGGAGAATATAATGAAAATTCATTAGATGTTAAAAATACTATAACACATATAAATGATTTATCTAATAATTTATCAATATTAGATAATAGTAATCCAACTCGAACAGGAGGAGGGGGTATTATACAGAAGAGACCCTCTAGAAAACGTAAAGTTGTAAAGAAGAGACCCTCTAGAAAACGTAAAGTTGTAAAGAAGAGACCCTCTAGAAAACGTAAAGTTGTAAAGAAGAGACCATCTAGAAAACGTAAAGTTGTAAAGAAGAGACCCTCTAGAAAACGTAAAGTTGTAAAGAAGAGACCCTCTAGAAAACGTAAAGTTGTAAAAAAGAGACCCTCTAGAAAACGTAAAGTTGTAAAGAAGAGACCATCTAGAAAACGTAAAGTTGTAAAGAAGAGACCATCTAGAAAACGTAAAGTTGTAAAGAAGAGACCATCTAGAAAACGTAAACAAAAAGGAGGGAATAATAGTGATTATTCTTCTACATTGGCTTCGAGGGGACCAGTTAATTACCCATCAAATGGTTGGCCACCACATGGTGAAGATCGTTTTAGGCAATTTAATAAAACATCACCATATGTACCAAATAAAGATATTAATTATTGGGCAGTCTTAGATAAAAATATGGTTGGTAAACCACCAAGTGGTTATAGCATGTAAATTAAAATATATCGAATGTTTTATCATCAACCTCATTTGATGCATATACTATTTTTTTTTGAAAAGGAACTGTGTTAATATTATAATCCAAGTTAATTTTATTATTTTTTGTTTTTTTTATTACTTGAAATTTATATTTCCCTAGTATATTATATAAATTTTTTGTATATACTTGAAGTAAGTTATTATTATTGGTGATAGGGATTGAATATATTAAAGATTGAAAATTATTTAATGTTTCTTTAAAATATTTATTAAAATTATCATTATTTTTATTAATATTATCTATATTATGAATTATACGATAATAATATTTTAATAATAAATTAGTTGATACTATTATATTCCTGAAGTTTTCTCTGCTATATTCTATATATTTTTTAATATCCCAGAAAAAATTAATTAAAATATAATTATTATTGAAATAAGAAATATTTTTAATATTATTATATGTCTCGTGATAGTCGTATTCTTCATATTCTTCATATTCTTCATCGTCAAATAATAATTTATTTAAAAAATTTTTTTTTAATTTAACATTATTTATTTCACTAATATCATTGGAATAATAGTATTCTAAAATAATTTTTAAAATTATATATGTAAATATAATATAAAATAAATAATTTATATTAAATTTGTTATATATCAGTAAATATAAAATTATAATAAAAAAAATAATTATGTAAAATATAGTTAAATTATCATTAATTATAAGTAATTCATAGTCGTTTTTTGGATAAATATTTTTATTTAAATTATTTATTTTTAAAAAATCATTTAAATTATGTAATAATTTATTTACAATCATTATAATATTTTTAGGAAAAAAAATAATTATAATATATATATATATGTTGAATAGGAGTAAATTTATACTAAGTCCACAATTTTTTAATCCAATGATGTCACAACCTAAAAATATTAGGTTAATGCGGCAATCACAACCTAAAAATATTAGGTTAATGCGGCAATCACAACCTAAAATGGTGTGTGAAAAATTTGTTATAAAAAATAATAATAGAGTTATTGGTACAGGTACAAAATGTGTAGCTGGTTCTAACGTCATACACACTATTAAAAAAAAAACTAATAAGAAACCTTCTTCTAAAAAGAAGAAATCAACTACAAAGAAGAAATCAACTACAAAGAAGAAATCAACTACAAAGAAGAAATCAACTACAAAGAAGAAATCAACTAAAAAGAAGAAATCTACTAAAAAGAAGAAATCAACTACAAAGAAGAAATCAACTAAAAAGAAGAAATCTACTAAAAAGAAATAATTATGTAGTAATATCCATAAAGTAAATAAATAAAGATAATAATACTAATAATATTCCAGTGTAAATTAATCTTTCGTCTTTAATAAAAATAATAATAAATTTATTAAAATTAAATTGTTCTTTTTTATTTATTATTTTATAAAAATAATCAACTAAATCATTTAATATATCTATAAAATTAATAGTAAAATTTCTAGCAATTTTAGATATAGATAAATTATAGATGCGTTCATAATATTTATTTTCTATATCTTTTTCAGTATTTTTATTTCCTAAATTATATAAATTTTCATATTCTTTAGCTTTAATATATTTTTGATAATCTGATATTGTAAATTGTCCTTCATCTTTCAAATAACTTTTATTCATATATTTTTTATATATTTTAATTAAATATATTTAATTTGGAACATCCCCATTTATTTGAATATTTTCTTCCTTTAATAACATATCATCTAATGCACATCCTGGTTTAACAAGTGGTAAGCATATATCTGCTTCTACAACACAATCAACTAAAACAGGTCCTTTTTCCTTTAAGATTTTTTTTATATTTTCTTCTGGATTATTATGAGAGTTTAATCTAAATGTTTTTATATTAAATGAATCTCCTAATTTTAAATAATCAGGATTAGTATTATCGGTTCCTATATATCTCTTATTAAAGAATAACTTCTGCCATATATAAACCATTTGTTGTCTTTTATCATTCATTATAAATATTTTTATAGGTAAATTTAATTTCATAACTGTTTGTAAATCAGACATAGTCATTCCAAAGGATCCATCCCCATCTATCAAAATTATATTTTTATCTGGATTTGCTAATTGAGAACCAATCGCAAATGGTAATCCAACTCCCATAGTACCTAAAGAACCAGATGTTAATAATCTATTTGGATGTGTCCATTTTATAAATTGTGCTGTAAACATCTGATGATTTCCTACACCAGTTGTAAATATTGTATTTTCTTTATCAACGTGTTTATCTATATTTATTATGATATCTTGAATTTTTAATTTTTTACTTTTATCATATCTAAAGGGGTATTTTTTCTTTTTATTTACAATAATATTACACCAATCACTTCTATCTTTTGTAGATATTTTTAATAAGTTATTTAAAAATTTATTCGATTTAATATTAATTGATTTTAAGAATTTAATATTTGAATATTCTTTTTTAAATAAATTTTTTACTTTATCAATTTGTGTAATAGATGAATCTACATGTATTATACCTTGGTTATTAATCGCATTTTTACCAAACTTACTTAATTTACCAGTAATTCTATCATCAAATCTCATACCAATCCCGATAATTAAATCTGCATCTTGTATTAAATAATTAGTTGCTGCGTTTCCATGCATCCCTAACATTTCTAATCCATATAATTCATCCTCTGGATATATACCCATCGCATGTATTGTAGATGCTACAGGTATTTTATGATAATTAATTACTTTTTTAACTAAATTACTTTGATTATTACACCCTTGTCCTAAAATAATTATAGGTTTATTTGATTTTAATAATTTATCTTCCAAATTATCTTCAGGTAAATAAGACATTAAAATATCTTTAGGTATATCCAAATGAACAGGACCCATTCGTGATTCCATACAAATATTAGTTGCTATTTTTAATTCATTTTCTAGCTCATTAATATCTAAAATTAATTTATTATATTTTGTACAAGCTTTAGTTAAGTTAATTGCATTACATTCTTGAAAAGCGTCAGTACCTAATGTCATAGAAGAAACCTGTGCTGTTATTACTAGTAATGGTATTCCATCTGAATAAGAATCTTGTAGAGGTGTTATGAGATTAGTAACACCTGGTCCAGATGTAGATATAACAACACCAGGTATTTTATTACATAGCGATTTTGCATAACCCTCTGCAGAATGTCCAGCACATTGTTCATTAGAACTTTTAATGAATGATATATGATTCTGATTATAAAATTTATCTAGTAGTGGTAAAACAGCTCCGCCTGAATAACCAAATACATGTTTAACATGTATTTTCTTTAAGTAATTAAAAATTATTTGTGAACCATTCATATTTTATATTAAATATAAAATATTTTTAAATAATATATGCACAAAGCATTGATTATTTTTTGTTTTATTATAAATTCATTATATTTAATATATGCTTTAAGTAATAATAATAATAACTTAAAAGTAAAAGAAAATTGGGAAAGAGTTATAACAATTATATTTGTGTTTTTTAATATATTAGGAGTATTTCTAACTTTATTTAATTATAATAAAGGATTTGATATAATTCATAATTTAATGTTTAGGGGTTATTATTATTTATTTTCTATTTTATTTACATCACCATTATTATTATTAAATTCAATAATTGTTTTAGTATCTACGCTATTAAGTTGGAAAGTATTTAATGATAAATGTATATTTGATTTATTTACAAAATATAATGATTCTAAAATATTAACTATTGATAAAAATTATTTAATAGTTTATATTATTATTTTAGTATTTAAATTACACAATATTAGTAATTATTTTATAACACATGGAATATTTATAATAAATTTATCATTATATTTGTATTATGTTTACTATGATGCTAAATATCTTATTAGATAGTATATGACTATAAATGATAAAAGAAATTATGTTATAAGAAAATTAAAAGATAATGACCCTAAAAAACCATATTTTATTAACAAAAAAGGTAAAAATTTAAATTCATCTAATACTTTAAAATATCTTAAAAAATGGCAGTTGGCACCTGGTTACCCAGAGGTTAAAATATTCTTAAATGTTAATGATAAAAAAGATGATACTTTTTATGCGGTTGCAACTGACTTAAAAGGACGTAAACAACAATTATATACTTCTTATCATAAAAAAGTTGCTGGTGATAAGAAGTATTGTGAATTAATGGAAGTTGGAAAAAATTATGATAAATTATTTAATAAAATTAATAAAGATTTAAAATCAACAAGAATAACTAAAAATAAATTAATTGCTATTATAATCAAAGTAATGATTGATTGTCAATTTAGACCAGGACATGTAAAATATCGTAATCAATATCAAACATTTGGCTTAACTACATTACAAAAACAACATTTAACTAATAAAAACAACGGAGTATTTTTTAGTTTTATTGGTAAAAAAGGAGTTTTAAACGAATGTTTATATAAAAACTCCAATATAGTCCCTGAATTACAAAAACTTATTAAAAATAAAAATAAAACAGATGATATTTTTCAATATAAGAAAATACAAATAAAACCAACAGACTTAAATAATTACTTGAGGAAATTTGGTGGAATAACTGCTAAATCTATCAGAACATGGGACGCTAATTTAGAATTTATTAAGAATTCTAGAAGTATGAATGAACCAATTGCTCAAACACCAACACAAAGGAAAAAACAATTAAAATCAATTATCGAAAAAGTAGCTACAAAATTACATCATACCTCCGCAATATGTAAAAAAAGCTACTTAGATAATGGAATTTGGGAAATGTTTCTAGAGAAACCTAAGTTATTTTTAAAAACATTTAATACTAATAAATCACCTAAAGATGTTTTAATTACATATTTTGAAAAAAAATGTAATATAGTTAAAAAAAGAAATAATCAAAAATAGATTTTACGAACTTTTCTAATATAATATTTACCTCTACTAATATTAATTATTTAAAGATTATTTACGAATTTATTATATAATGAAAACTCCAAATTTTTGCTGGGCACAAAGTGATACACATATATTTATAGATATTAATCTACAACCCTCAAATGATTTTTTAAAATTTGAAGATAATATAGTCACATTCAATAACAATGATTATGAATTAAATTTTAAGTTATATAAAGAATGTAAAGTTATGAATGTAAAAAAAAATAGAATAATTGAATTAATACTCGAAAAAACTGAAAAAGATGAATGGATTAGATTGACAGAGGTTCGTAATCTTTATAAAAATCAATTAAGTGTTAATTGGAGTAAAATGAATTATGAAGAAGAACTTCAGGAAAATAATAATAATAATAATAATCACATAGATATGGAAAAAATGATGGCAGAAATGCAGATGACAGATAACTCAGTAGAAGAAAAATGTAATGAACCTGAAGCATGTAATGAACCTGAATCATGTATCTAAGTAATTATATTTTTAATTTTATTTATTTTATCAAATAAATATTTATTTCTTTTTAATAAATCTGTAATTTTTATCTTATATATAGTATTGTCGCTTCTTAAAGTTTTTATTTTGTTTATTAATTCATCATTAGCTGAACTTTTATTTTCATTTAAGTCTATTAATGAATTAATCTGTTTTAATGAATTATTTTTATCTTCTAAATATTTATCATAATCATATATATTAACTATTTTATATTTTAAACGCAGAACTGAATTATTATATTCTTGTCCAATTTTAAAATCTATATCTATAATTTTATTATCTCTATCATAAACACTTATATTAATATTATAATTATATGGTATAAAAATATCTTTTTCATATACCCAATCATTATTAGTTATCAATGTTAAATTATATTTATTATTATTTATAATAATATATAATTCTTCTTTTCCAATGTAATCAACTCTTTTAGTTAATTTATATAATATTTTAGTAATATTAATATATCTCATTATAAAAAATATATATATATATCTCTATATAAATCTTATATAGAGAGTGATGGTATCAGTGGGGTTCGAACCCACGCGGACAATTGTCCAACAGATCTTAAGTCTGTCGCCTTAGACCACTCGGCCATGATACCATACACACTATATATATATGTTATTTTTTTATATGGTTTTTTCTATATTTTATTTAATAATAATAAAATAACTATTTTTTTATAAAAAAATATATATTATATAAATGAATACAAATGAAAAGTTAAAACAGCAACTAGAAATATTAATTGAGAACTTAAAAAAAGAAAATATTAAGAAAAAAAAAGTAAATAATTTTATAATAAAACATAGAAAATTAACTAATAAAATAAAATCAATCTTTAAGAATATGTAAAATATATAATAATATTATATAATGAGTAATATAAATAAAACATTTGCTGATATTCTTGAAGAAATAGAAAAAAATAAGCAAGTAAATAAGCAAGTAAATAAACAAGTAAATAAACAAGTAAATAAACAAGTAAATAAACAAGTAAATAAACAAGTAAATAAACAAGTAAATAAACAAGTAAATAAGCAAGTAAATAAGCAAGTAAATAAGCAAGTAAATAAGCAAGTAAATAAGCAAGTAAATAAGCAAGTAAATAATTATGAATTTAAATTTAAAAATAAATATATTAAATTAACTGAGAATATAAAATTAAAATTAAAGGATATTAAAGAATTAAATAATAAATTAGATAAACTTCAGAGGGAATGTTCTAATTTATCAAAGGGAGTTGATAATAAGTCTAAATCTTTAAATTTGTTATTAGAGAAATTATATCTTATTATAAATGAAATTAACGAATCATTTAAAAACGATCCATCTACTCAAGAAAAACACTTAAATGAAATATTAAAAAATATAGAAAAGATTAATTCAGTGACAAATAAATCTAATATTAAAAATAATAAATCTAATATTAAAAATAATAAATCTAATAAAAATTTAAATAAACTTAGTGCTTTAAAATTTAATAACAGTGTTGGATATAATATGTCTGGAGTTAATAAAAGTAAAGCTCCTATGTCTTATAATGTTAAAGAAAATTTAAAAAAAAATTATAATACACAAGGAGTAAATAATAAAAAAAATAACAATAAACAAGATACAATTGATAATTTATTTTCTCAATTATTTTAAGTATAAATATTATATTTATTATTATATTTAAATAATATGGAAGATATTTATAGTATATTAAAAAATAATTTAGATGATTCGGATTTAACATTAGAAGAACAAATAGAAGAATTCGAATCATTTGAAGAATGTGAAATAATTGCTAATAATTTATTAAAATCAAATACTTCTAAATCTATAAAAGTTAATGAATCATTTTTTATAGATTTAGAAGTATTTCAAGACCATCTTAATAATAAAGATAAAAGTATATTTAAAAAAATAAATAAAACATTTACATTATTTGGAAATGTTATATTAAATAAAAAATTATTATGTCCAATAGATGATATAATATTATTAAATAAACAAAAAGAAAATATTTTATTTATTTTAGAAAATATAGATAAATATGAATTAAATTTAAAAGAAATAAAATCTACACAAAATGATTTATTATGGTTTTGGAAAGAAATAGATGAAAACACTGAATCTATTTATAGTATGATTTTCTTTCAATTTAAATATATTAAATTTTTAAATTATAATGAAAGCTTGATGAATATTTATACAATTTATACAATGTTTTTAAATCCAATAATGTCTACATTGTCTCCATTATATAGTATTATATTTTTAATTATTTTAAAAATATATTATAAAGTAAAAATACCAATTAAAAAAATATTTAATATAATTAAAGAATTATTTTTTAGTAAAATAAAAAGTGTTTTTTCAAATATTAAATTATTTTTTTCAATGTGTATTTGGTTATTATTTTATATCTATAATATTTATCAAAATATATCTTATACATTATCTATAAATAAAATAACAAATATATTTCACAAAAAATTATTAAAAATTATTAAATTCTTAGAATGTTCTAATAATATAGTATTATTAAATAAAGATTTACTAAACTATAAAATAGATTTTAGTTCTTTAAGAACTTCGTTAAATTATAAATTATTTGGTAAAAATCCTAATTTATTTTCAAATAAAGGTAGAATTATATCAACATATTATACAATTTTAGATATAAAAGATAAATTGATACCAATAATGAATTATATAGGAGAAGTTGATGTATTATATTCGTCTGCGAAATTATTAAAAGAATATAATTTTACATTACCAAATTATATTAATAATAAAAAATTTATTTTCGATATAAAAGACTGCTGGCATCCATATTTATCAAATAATATTATTAAAAATTCTATAGACTTAAAAAATAATATAATTATAACTGGTCCTAATGCAGCAGGTAAATCTACATTTATAAAAACTTTAATGTTAAATACACTACTATCTCAAACTTTATCTATTTCTAGTAGTAGATGTTTTAATTTAACTCCATTTAACATGATTTATACTTATTTACATATTCCTGATACAAAGGGTAAAGAATCTTTATTTGAAGCAGAATTAAATAGATGTACAGATATTATAAAAAAATTATCAGTAAATAAAAATAATAAATCTTTTATTATTATGGATGAAATTTTTTCTTCGACCAATCCAGTTGAAGGTGCAAAAGCAGCAAACAAAATATGTGAAAAAATAAATAACTTTAAGAATAATATTATTATAGTAACAACTCATTATAATAAATTAACTAAATTAGAGAAAAAATGTAATTTTGTTAATTATAATTTTAAAATAAATAGAGATAAAAATAAAAATATTATTTATACTTATAAATTATTAAAAGGTATATCAAATGACAAAATTGCTTTAGAATTATTAGATAATAAATTAAAAAATTTATAAGTTTAAATTTAAATTTTTTAATATATATACATACTAAACATGGTAAATAATTATTTTGTTATATTATTAGCGATATTAGTATTGATAATATTAGTTATTTTATATTTATTTAATAAGCAACTCACATCATTAAGAATTAAAATAAATTCATTAAGTTATGAAATTAATAAAAAAGATTCTTCTCAAAATATAGATATACTTTCAAATATAATTCAACAAAATAATCCAAATATGTTTAATAATAAAGTTGTTAACGATGAAAGTGATGACGAAAATAAAGATACTATTAATGATAAAGATGAAGATACAGAAGAAGATGATGAATATACTGAAGATGATGAAAGCGTGGATGCTGAAGATGTAGAAGAAGATGTAGAAGAAGATGTAGAAGAAGATGTAGAAGAAGATGTAGAAG
>Ga0075445_10000024_pt1 | contig 66659 bp, 63 predicted proteins | sample CoawatmetaG02DNA_FD_72350 | JGI IMG/M metagenome (GOLD analysis project Ga0075445, IMG submission 72350) | Marine microbial communities from the West Antarctic Peninsula - Coastal water metaG029-DNA | ecosystem: Environmental > Aquatic > Marine > Coastal | place: Atlantic Ocean: West Antarctic...
AGTTTTTGATTATGCTCTAACCCAGTTTGCAAGATATCATTATTGATGTCTATTCCTAACCCCAAAATATGAATTGCCATATTTCTCCAAAATGCAGAAATTTCAACTCCATTGATAAGGTTGAGATTTAACTTATCTGCCTCTAATTGAGCCTCTTCAATTCCATTAGTAGTATCATGATCTGTTAATGAAAATAAATCACATTCAGCTTGACTAGCTAACTGAACAACCTCAGTTGGTGATAGCACACCATCTGAATAGTAAGAATGATTATGTAAGTCCGCTTTCATTATGATCTTTATTATAATCTAAAAGCTGAATTAACTTAGAAACCCTTAAAATTCATAGGAAGTATTCAAAGTATTGAAAGAACTTTAAGTCTAATTACTAATAGCTCAATAATTAATATTAACTATAATATTAATTATTATTGTATTAGAAAGTACTTATGTGTGGAATTGTTGGTGGCGTTACAAATAAGGATATTACATCACTCTTATTAGAAGGTCTAAACCGCTTAGAATACAGAGGTTATGATTCATCAGGACTTATAGTCTTATCTAAAAATAACACTTTTGATCGAGCAAGGTCAGTCGGTAAGGTTAAAAACCTTGAAGATAATTTAAAAGCAAGAAATCTAAAAATTAATGGAAACATTGGAGTTGCCCATACTCGCTGGGCAACTCATGGTGAGCCATCTATTAATAATGCTCATCCTCATATATCAATGAATTCAGTAAGCTTAGTTCATAACGGAATTATTGAAAATTACATTGAGCTTAAAAATGATCAATTAAATAAAGGCTACTCATTTACCTCTGAGACTGATACTGAAGTTATCGCGCATGCAATTGATTTTGCTATGCAATCATGTAGCACTTTAATTTCATCAGTTCAGCTAGCAATTAAATCTTTTTCTGGGTCTTATGGATTAGGAGTTATTTCATCTAAATACCCAGATCAAATTATTGCTGCAAGAAAGGGCTCGCCCCTTGTCATTGGTATTGGGAAAAATGGAAATTATATTGCTTCAGATCAAATGGCACTTTTATCTGTTACTAAGAGGTTTATTTTTCTAGAAGAAGGAGATATTGCCGAAATAAAAATAGACAAAATTACTATTTATGACAGTAATGGTAATTTAGTTGATCGCCCTATTAAAACTTCTAATTTAAAGTCAGGTCAAGTAGATTTAGGTAATTATGATCATTTCATGCAAAAAGAAATTTTTGAACAACCTCAAGCTATTAGAGATACATTAGAGTCACGCATAACAAATGATTCAGTTCTAATTTCATCTTTTGGGCATAAAGCTAAAGAATATTTTAAAAAAATTAAACAGGTTCAAATTATCGCTTGTGGTACTAGCTATCATGCAGGTCTAGTAGCTAAATATTGGCTCGAAGATATAGCAAAAATACCTTGTAATATTGAGGTGGCAAGTGAATATCGCTATCGTCGTCCCATGCTTTTAAATAACACCCTCTTTATTACTCTTTCACAAAGTGGGGAGACAGCTGACACAGTTGAAGCGTTAAAAACTGCTATAAAAATAAACAATAATATTAATACTCTATGCATAACTAATTCTGCAGAATCTAGTCTTACTAGGCTTTCTGATTTAACTTTTCTTACTCACGCTGGTCCTGAAATAGGCGTTGCAAGCACAAAGGCATTTACCACTCAGCTAGTCGCTCTAGCACTCTTAACTTGCTCTATTGGTAAATTAAAGAATACAATTAATAAAAATCAAGAAAAAGAAATAGTTGATGGATTAAAAAGATTACCAGGATTAATTAATAAAGCTTTACTTCAAGAGATTCAAATTCAAAAATTAGCATTACGCTTTAAAAACAAAAATAGCGCACTTTTTTTAGGTAGAGGTACAATGCATGCAATTGCTATGGAGGGGGCACTCAAATTAAAAGAAATTAGTTATATTCATGCTGAAGCTTATCCTGCAGGCGAACTGAAACATGGACCTATTGCGTTAATTGATGAAAATATGCCAGTTATAGCTATTGCTCCAAATGATGAACTTCTAGGCAAGTTAAAGTCTAACTTACACGAAGTTAAGTCTAGAGGTTCTCAAATGATTGTTTTTGAAGATGAAAATTCAAAAGTTCAAAAAATGGAAGCCATGGAAGTTATTCCAGTTACCTCAAATCTTGGGCGCATTTCAGCTCCAATTATCTTTACTATACCTTTGCAACTCTTAAGTTATCATGTTGCTCTCATTAAAGGAACAAATGTTGATAAGCCAAGAAATTTAGCTAAATCAGTTACTGTCGAGTGATTCCGTATGCAACCCTATCAAGTTAGAAGGTAGAACAACCTTTATGTTTAAAGGTTGGTTCGGTGAACAGAAAATGGAAATTAATTTATGGTTTTATTTCTTTAAAAAATACTTATGATTCTCAGAATTCAAAACTTGCTTATTTCCATCTCCCAATGCAACTTCAGCCTGCCTGATATCACTTACAAACTTTCTAAAATTATTAGTTAAAAGATCTATTGCAACATTATCAAAGTGCGCCCAAGGAGTATTACCATACTTCACATGTTTTTCGATCATTTTAGCGCCTGCAGCAACTGCCAGAGAACTACAAAGACTCCCAACATCATGACTAGAATAACCAGGGACTACATTCGTATTATCTATACTTAAGTCATGATAATGACGAACAACTGCAACATTAGCATCATCAACTAGAGTTGGGTATGTGGACACACACTGTAAAAGATATAACTTTTTTACTTTATTGAAATTATTCAAAATAAAGTTTTCATATTTTGAATCAGTCATACCTGTTGAAATTACCACATCGCCATTAAAATCATTGGCAACTTTTTTTAAAAGACTATGGTGCTCAGAAATCGTTGATGGCAGCTTAATTAATTGAGGCTCATAATTTTTGATAAAATAATAAGAGTCTAAATCAAGAATTGATGAAAACCAAGGAATTTCATATTCTTTAGACCATTCTTGTACCTTTTCAAAACCTGCCTCATCAAGCTCCAAACCATTGCGATAATCTAAAAAAGTAGCTCCAAAAGGAGAATCATAAGGCATTTTTAATTGTTTTTGAGAATAAAATGAAGACACATTTCTTTTTTGAATTTTAAAATAATCAGCACCTGACTCTTTCGACGCAATTATCATTTTTTTTAACAAATTTAAATCTCCAAAATGATTTGTAGTAAATTCTGCAACAATTTTTACCTTGTAGTTTCCAATATTCTCAATAGATTCAACTTTTTTTACTTTTGTAGAAGATATTTTTATATCTTTACCAATAAAACTTTTAATTGAAAGATTGCTATATTTTTTGTCTCCAATATGTAATAAATTTATAGATAAGCTTTCCTTATGACTCCAAATAAATTCCAAGTATGCCTCTTGTGCCCTAATAATTGAGTCAGCAGCAGCATAATCATTATGCAAATCATTTGCTTCAAACTGACGACTTAGCCCAGTAGAAAGTTTAAAATCACATCCAAGTAGATTTACATTTAACCTTTTACGAGATTTATTAGCGATCCAATTCGCAATTTTAATAGCAGTCAAAAGAACAACATCTTCCAAATAGATCTCTTCAATAAAAAAACGCTTTTGAATAGGTAAAGGTTCCTCAGGATTCTCACTAACTCTATCTATAATTAAGTAATTATTAGTATCATTCCATGGACTATCTGTAATATAAAACTTACAATTATTCCCAAGCTTTTGGATATTTTTTTTAGCCCATTCATAATAAATGATACAAATATCACCAGCATAAATAGCTTCAGAGTCATTAATATTAATAACATAAAATTTGTCTAACGTTTTAGAGTTAATACTATCTATTGATTGTCCTTTTCCAATAATAGCAATTTCTTTTTTTTCAGACTGTATAAAGTCATCTAGTATTCTTTCAAAATTCAACAATTTTATCCACCTAACTTTATTTTATATTTTTGAGTTGGGAAAAGAATCTCACCAGTATATTCTTTGCCATCTACCAATGCTTTAACCTCATTCTCTATAGCCAAATTCAGGCCTGGAAGTATGTCCCAGCAATTAACTCCCTTAATATTTTCAAACCTCTTGTAGGAGCCTCGCACAGCAGCAAGCATATTATACATTGAGCACCCCATTATACGATATTCAAACCCTTCAGGTATAGTTTCAAAATCTTGCTTCTTAAGGGATGATGATAAACCAATGATTCTTGAATCAAATCGAGGTTGTTTCATGCCCGTTATTGCCTTATCATTTAATTCAGGTAGATAAATACAGGACTCAACATGCTTTCCATGTGTATAAATGGAAAATCCGACGCCCCACTCTTTAAGTCCACTTATAAAATTTTCCGTTCCATCAATTGGATCTAAGATTACATATGATCCATTTTTGTTCCACTGCCCTGAATTAGTAGGCATTAACTCCTCTGAAATTAATTCATGAGAAGGTAAACTTTTATTAATGTAATCTATGATAATTTTTTGCACCAATAGGTCACCTTCAGATACAAAGCTATTGTCATTTTTTAATGATTTTTTGCTACGAAGCAGCAAAATTTTATCTAGAAAACTATCTATTCTACTGCATATTATTAACGAATGATTCATCTATATGATTCAATATATCTATTTAATAAATTATCAGACTGCATTTTTTGCCTTATTTCCCACAAATCATCCTCAGTATCTAAGCTAATAAATGCATCTTTAAGATAAACAGTTTTAATTTTTTTATCATTCTCAATTATTCTTAAGAACTCATTAGGTTCAGATACTTCCAAAATACTCTCAGGCCAACTTACAAACTGCTTTAAAGAATTTTTAGTAAACCCCACAATAAAAACTAACTTTTGTAGTTGTGTTTGAACTATTTTTTGACTAGGAATGTCTGACCTTGAACAATAGATTATTTCACTCTTAGAATTGAGAACCACCTTAAAGTCTTGTGGACTATTTGTCTTTTGAAATGGAGTAACCCCCATACAATATTCAATTTCTCGATTTAAGATCATCTCTTCGACAATAAGGTCTATGTGTCTTGGATTAACCATTATCTCATCACCTTGAATATTTATAATAATATCTGCATTAATTAATTTAGATGCTTCATAAATACGTTCTGAGCCATTTTTGTGCTTTCCAGTCTTAACAACTTTACAAGAGAATTTTTTACATACAGATGCAATTTCGTCAGAATCGGTGCAAACATATACTTCATCCAATAATGAAGAAAACAAAGCCCTCTTATAAACATGGATAATTGCAGGAATACCTTCAATTTCCTTTAAGGCTTTACCAGGTAATCGGGTTGATTCTAAGCGGACTGGTATTAGTCCAATTACTCTTTTCATGTATTTTTCAAGTTTAGCAATATTAGTCTAAATTAATTTTATATTTATATTTACTTGAATATGTTTAAGTAGAAAATATTATATACCAATCATTTAAATCTAGCTCTTTAAATATATATAAAAACCATTATTAATAGATTCAAAAAAGTATATTTGATTAAATACTATTTTTATAAAATTAAATTGAAATATTCTAATATTAACATTAATACAAAAACAAAATATTAGATATAAGAATAAAATAGATATATTTATTAAGTCTAAATTTTATGAGTTAATCTATTTATTCAGATTCTGGTAAAAAGATAATACTAACTAAATAACTCAATACTATGATTAAAAAATGTCTATTTCCAGCAGCAGGCTATGGTACTCGTTTTTTACCAGCAACTAAAGCTGTTCCTAAAGAAATGCTCCCAATACTTACAAAGCCATTACTTCAATATGGAGTTGAAGAGGCCTTAGCAGCTGGAATATCAAATATGGCAATAGTAACTGGAAGAGGAAAACGCTCTATTGAAGATCATTTTGATAATGCTTTTGAACTAGAGTCTCAGCTAATTGGCTCATCAAAAGAGCATTACTTAGATGATATTAAATCAGTTATTGAGCAATCTACTTTTACTTACGTTCGTCAACGTCAAATGCTGGGACTAGGCCATGCAATTCTCACAGGTGAACCATTAATTGGAAAAGAGGCCTTTGCAGTTATACTTGCAGATGATCTATGTGTTGATGATGAAATTAATTTACTTAAAAAAATGACTAAGATTTATGATAAGCATCAATGTTCAGTCATTGCAATTGAAGAGATTGAAATAACGGAGATTGAAAAATATGGTGTAATTTCTGGAGATTTAATTGATGATACAAACGACACATATCAAGTAACTAATATGTTCGAAAAGCCAAATAAAAATGATTTAATGAATTTTAATCCCAATTTTTCAGACCTCAATAAACAGCCTTCTTTTATGGGAATTATTGGACGGTATATTCTAACTCCAGATATATTTGATATACTTAGAAATATGAGATATGAAAAAGGTAGTGAGATACAAATTACTGATGCTCTTCGTGTGCAGGCAAATCAAGGTAAAGTAATTGCACATAAATTTAATGGAAGGCGCTTTGATTGTGGAAGTGTTAAGGGTTACGTTGAAGCAACAAACTACTTTGCTGATCGGGAAGGCTTACTTTAAGTAATTGCTTTACAGTGAAAAGCATAGAGGTAAGTACATGTTTTATTGTGTCAAGAGACTTTTCTCTCATGGATCTTTGTTGCTGGAACTCCTGAATATACTCCAAAAGGTTTTAAATTTTTGGTTGCTACTGACCCCACTGTCAAAACAGAATTCGAGGAACATACAACCCCAGGACATACGGTTGAGTTTGCACCAATCCATACACCATCCTCTAATTCAACTTTTTTAATAATAAGATCAAAAGACTGAAGTGAATAATTATGATTACCAGTCAGTATAAGAGCTCCTTGGGAAAGGCAGACATTATCACCAATTTTAACATTTACTAAATTATCAATCCATACACGCTCTCCAATCCATACATTGTGTCCTATTTCTAAAAACCAGGGGTACTTTATATTAACTTTTGGTTTTACTAATAATTTTTGACCAATTTTTGCACCAAAAATTCTTAATAGCCAAATTTTCAATGAGTAGAATGGGAATAAATAGCTATTAAAAATTATTGCATTAATAAAATACCAAAGTGTTCTTAGAAAAAAACCTCTTCCAGGATAATATTCGATATTGTTAAATTTTGAGTTATCAACTGTCAACATTTTTAAAAAACAACAACTCCATTTTCAAAATTTCTCTCATTTGTTTTTTTGCCATTTTCTCCCCACCAAGTTGATATTCCATGTTTAACCCCTTTGACATAAGTGGATTCATATTCAAGTTTTCCATCCAACCTATAGGCCACAAACTTCCCATGCATTAAACCCAAACTATAATTCTCCATAATCTCCTTATTGCCATTTAAATACCAAGACATTGCTTCGCCTTCTTTCTCTCCATTTTGGTAATTAACAACCTTTTGAATACTTCCATCAGACCTATAATAAATCCACTTTCCATCCTTTAGACTGTTAACATAATTACCATCTTGCATTATCTGGCCATTACCATACCATTCAGTGGATTCAACAATCTTTCCATGTCTTAGTAATTTATAAAGGCGGAGATTTTTATACTCATCCCACTCTTTAAGGGAGTAGTACTTTGTGAACCAACCAGAAGCTTTATCATCAAGTTGTGTTTCCCTTGAATTACGATATGTAAATATAACCTCAGTTTTTTTAACTCCGTTATTATGGAACCACTCATACTTCGTATTTCGACCTAATGAATCGTAAGACATCCAAAATCCTTGCTTTAACTCACCATCATATAATCCAAAAGATTTCACCTCCCCATTTTTATACCAACTTGTAAATTCTGTTTCAGAATCTATATAAATACCATTCGTATCTACTTTGTATTCAAATTTTGTTAATCTTTTATATTTTTTTAAATATTCATTATTTTTCTTGCAAAGATTCAAAAATAAAACATCATCAGTAACATTTTTTCCTGGACTGGCAGATAATATTGAACCCTTTGAGAGTTCCTCAAAAGCATCATCACAATCATAATATGTCATTAATATTTGATCAGGTATTACTTCTTTATATCCTGAGGGTATAGGCTCTCCACTTTCATCCCATTTAGTAAGCTCAAATAAACCACCACTACCATTTAAAAATCTAGTCATTGATGCAATTTTTCCATTTTCATGATAAGTTTTCCACGTACCATATGGCTCAAAGTCTAAAAAATACCTCTCCTCTTTTCTACTACCAGTCTCATAAAAAGATGAGAAAGACTCATCGTCTTGTCCAAAAAGAAAATGAGCATTTTCTTTTTCATTTCCATTCTCATACGTAATTCGAGATCTCCCGTCTTGCATCCCTGAAGCATACATTTCAATTGATTTCTCCTGCCCCCCTTTGTACCAATGTTTAGATTTTATTTCATAGGCATGTAGGTTATGAATAGATACATTCTTTAACTGGCCTTCATCATAATAGGCCCAACGAGTGGTCATAACTAACTCACCATTTTGAAAAACATCTTCACTTTTTAAACTCAAATCTTCATTATATTTATAATAAAAAGATAACTTAAGAAGGTTACTTTCATATAATTCATCAGATAATTTCAATCCATTATCATCAAGTTTTACTACAGAATTAAAAGATACAAGAGCAGTGGTTTTTACATTTAGATTATCTGACCAATTTATTAAATTAAAAACATCAGGTGCTTCGGCATCAAAATTAATTACTACGACTAAATCTAATATATCAATATAATCAGAGTTTGTAGTTAAAAAATTAATTTTTGCTAACTCTTGTTGATTAGAAGTATTAATATCAATATTTGAGTTATATCCCAGTAAGTTTTCCCACCAGATCCAATCAACTTTAATAATGATGCCCTCTTTACTTTTATATTGAAAATAAAAAAGGCTCATGATAACCAAAGTAAAACCTAGTAAAAATTTTGTAGATTTATTCATAAAATTTTATTCTTTTAATTTTTTATGTTTTAAGATGAAAGAAAGTGTAACTAATACAATAAGAAAGTTAAAGAAAGCCAATATAGAAATTTTAAATAATTCAAATTTTGAAAAAAATAAATTATGTTGTATTAAGCCTATTTGAGATGATGCTAAATTATTAAGTGTGCGAAATTTCCTAAAGTCTGGGTAAAAAGGTAATGAAACAACTTTATGTAAAGATGTTTCTGGATGGCTATTTATATCCAGAGTATTTAATACATGGTATTTTTCCACAACCTGATCATCATAAGATCTTAAAAAATTTGATACAAAATCATATTTATCTTTTTTAATTAATGGAATTCTAATATCTTTATAATTTAATTCGCCTATGTGATTATTCATATTCCAGCTAGCCTCAGAAATAAAATTTTTATGTTCACCAACAATACATTCAATGATTGAATTAAATGGTGAATTTTTATAATAATATGAGTCCCATATCAAACTAAGCTTGACAATTTGAGTAAAGTCTTTATTACCCCTATCTTCATATTGCTTTATGATACTTGTCTTAGTATCAGAGCTAAGACACTTTTTTGGAATTGCTAGTTGTTCCGATACAGAGGGTGAATAAAGGTAATACTTAGCAGACCTAAAAAATACAGTAGATTCTTGGTAAGAGCTAAATTTAATAAAAATAAATAAAAAAATACCAATTAAACCCAGCAAAATAATAATAATAATAGATTTGATACTCAAATCAAACTTAAAAAAACTAATTATTTTTTTGAACAGGGTAATCATCTAATGCTTAAGTTTATTTTTTAAAAATTTATTTATGGCTCTTTCAAGAAAATTGAAACTAAATCTTGAAGTAAATGAAATAACAAGAAGTAACAGCCCAAATATTAAATACACACTCCTAGAATTTCCATCTGGGTACTGTAAGAATAACGCAACTAATGCAATACTTAAAATTACTGCTGCAATAGAGGCCTTAGCGAAGGTTGTAATATCTTTAAGATTAATTTCTACCCATTTTTTTTTATAAACTCCAAAAAACATAAAGGAAACTAGGCTTGAACCAATAATAATAGGCAGTATTGAGTTAAGAATAATGACTAAACTCTCAGAAAGCACAGCACCAAATCTAATTAAAAATGCAGCATATAGGCATAAAGTAATTAGCCCAATATCCATTAAAACTTCAGCTAATTGATTATTAAATGGAAACACATTATTACTTTGTATAGTTTCAGGTGATATTTTTATCCTTCCAATATAAATACCCAATAAGGTCATAAGTAATAATTGAACAATAAGAAGTGGAAGCCAAAATCCTGGGTATTTAATAAGCAATAAAGCACCACCAAAGCCAATTAATGCTAGTAAATAAAAAAATATCACCACCTTTCTTTCATGTAGCCCAAGAGTTACTAGTCTATGGGATGTATGGTCTTTACCACCTTGAGAAATTTGCCTGTCATCCCATAATCTTGTAATAGTTACAAATGCAGTATCAAAAATTGGGACTATAGCAATTGAGAAGGAAATGATAATTCCTATGTATAAAGGATAACTATTAGTATTAATAGGTAAAAAATACTCATTTAAAGAAGTAGGGGCAATAAATGAGGCTAATAAAAACCCAAGAGGTAAACTTCCAGAATCACCCATAAAAATAGTTGCTGGTGGAAAATTAAAACACCAAAATGCAGCTAATGCAGAAATTAATAGCAAAATAATTTTCCATGAAAGCCCTTCAAAACCCAATGAAGAGTTTATTATGAAATAAATTGCAGCTATCAATGAAATTATAACAACCCCAGATGCAAGGCCATCCATATTATCTAGTAAATTAACCGCGTTAATGATCCCAATAAACCAAAAATAAGTTACTATTATATTTAATAATGGGTGATTATTAATAAAGATAACATCTGTAAATATTAAAAAAATACTTGCAGCAACTGACTGAAAAAATAATTTATTTTTTGCTCCTAGCCCTTTCGCATCATCAATTATTCCAACCAAAAACATTAAAAAAGCACCTATCAATATGCCAAATAATATTGTAGTTTCATTATCTTTATCAATCAAATAGATTGAATTGTAATCTCCTTCTAATTGAAACCATAATAATATAAAAGAAAATATTAAAAAAATTGGAATAAAACCAACGCCTCCATATAATGCAACACTTGCTTCATTCCAACGGTCATTTTGTTGATTATTTATGTAGTTTTTACTATACGCAATATTTTTTACGCAGTATATGCAACACAGTGAAAGTAAAAAGATAGCTGCAAGTGAGTATATTAATGTCATAATTAAGATTTAACTTGGTTTACTATAAGTTAAATTTATTGCTAATCAAACCTTCTTGAGTCAGCATAATTCCTTCCTTTAGCGAGATTAATTGATCCTTCATAATCATTTTCATCTTTGTAATATCAGGATTTCGTCTTGTCATATCGCCTTCAGCAAGTGGTTTTACGAATTTTATATTTGATTTCGATTTTAACACCTCAATAACTATTTCTGCCAATTTTAAAATACTGATTTCATTATCATTGCCAATATTTACCACATCATTAACACAAAAATCTTCTTCCATACAGGCTATAGTTGCTTTTAAATTATCTTCAATAAAACAAAAAGTCCTTGTTTGAGAACCATCACCATATATCTCAAGATCTAAATCTAAAGAAGCATTTTTTATGAATTTAGTCAATACAAAATCATCACTTTGTAAAGGGCCATATGTATTAAAAAAACGAAATATTGTATACTTCAGTCCAAACATCTGATAAAAACTTCGACAATACGATTCTGAAATATTTTTAACAATTGCATAAGGTAATTTTGCATTTAATGGGGTAGTAATTTCATTTTGAGGAATTTCAACTGGCTCTCCATAAACCTCAGAAGAAGATGATAGAAAAATACGTTTGACTTGAAGATCATTAGAAATTTGCAAGATATTTTTTACACCATCAACATCTTTCAATACAGCAATTGGATCAGCCAAGGTTCTTTTCACTCCAACAACTGCAGCATAGTGAAATACATAATCTAAACTTTCATGTTTAAAAATCTGCAAAATTTCTTTAAGATTGTTAACATCTGCATTTATGAATTGCCAATTTTTATATTTTGAATCTGGGAGTTTAGTAATACTTCCAGTTAAAAGATTATCTAGAATAAGTACAAAATTATTTGGATCCTCAACTAGGCGTCTAGCTAGAGAGCCTCCTACGTTTCCTGCACCTCCAGTTATTAAGATTCTTCTCATGTTTTAAAGCCTTCCATCAACATCTTTTGAGTCAAAAATATGCTTAAGATCATAAATAATATGTTTATTTTTTCCAAGTTTTTTTATACCTGAAATCCCTATTGTTTTAAACTCATCATGAGCAACTCCTACAATAATTACATCATACAAACCTTCATTAAGATTCTCTAGCAACTCTAGACTATATTCACCCATAACTTGATTAGAGTCAGCCCACGGATCATAAACACTTACATTACAATTAACTTCACTAAATCCTTGCACTAAATCAATAACACGAGTATTTCTAATATCAGTACAATTTTCCTTAAAAGTAAATCCAAGTATTAAAATTTCAGCATTAAGTAGCCCTATATTATTTATGCTCATTAATTTAATAATTTCTTTAACAACATATGAGCCCATCTGATCATTAATATGTCGCCCTGCTAATATTAGTTCTGGATAATAACCTTCTTCATTTGCTTTATAGGTTAAATAATAAGGATCAACTCCTATACAATGACCACCAACTAAACCAGGAGAAAAAGGCATAAAATTCCATTTTGTTTTTGCTGCTCTAAGAACATCCTCAGTATCAATTCCTAGTTTGTTAAAAATCATAGAGAGTTCATTTACAAGTGCAATATTTAAATCTCTTTGTGTATTTTCAATTACCTTTGAAGCTTCAGCAACTTTAATACTTTCGGCTTTATGAGTTCCAGCTGTAATAATCATATTATAAAGTTTTTGCACCTCATCAGCAATTTCGGGGGTTGACCCAGAAACTACTTTAATAATTTGACTTACTGATCTGTCTTTATCTCCAGGGTTTATCCTCTCTGGACTATAACCTGTAAAGAAATGTTTTGACGAGCTTAAATTAGTGCTATTTAGTTCATTTGAAGAAATATGTTTCAATGAAGAATATTTTTCTAAAATAGGAACACATACCTCTTCAGTTGCGCCAGGGTATACAGTTGATTCATATATCACAATATCACCATGCGAAAGCAACCCTGCGATAGCTTCGCTAGCTTGAATTAAGGGCTTTAAAACTGGTTGTTTATGTATGTCAATGGGAGTTGGAACTGTAACAATATAGATATTACAATCGCTAATATCAGTCAAAGAAGAGGTAAATGTTAGTTTTTTAGATTTATTTATTTCAAATGAATCAATCTCTAACGTTAAATCAACCCCATCCTTTAACTGGCTTATGCGTTTTTGATTTATATCATACCCAATAGTCGTAATTTTTTTTCCAAACTCAACGCTCAGAGGAAGTCCAACATAACCTAAACCAATAACAGCAATTTTGTATTTATTCATGAAATAAACCTTTTTTTAGATGGAACTATTATTAACTCTGCTAAACGAATAATATATCTAAAAAGTTGTAAAATTTTTATTGACCAAATTTTATTGTTATTCAAAGAAAGGCTAATTTCATTAGCAATAATTTTTTTACTCTTAAATCCTGAGTTACTTAGGCCTCCATTATACATTTTGACAGTTATTTTGTTAAGATGAGTCCAAGATACTGCATGAACAATGAGTAACCTCAAAAGAAGATCAAAATCAGCTGCAATTTTATACTCTAAATCATAAAGGCCAAACTTGTCGAACAGATTTTTCTTAATAAAGCAGGTTGGGTGAGGTGGCATCCATCCTATTCTAAAAAGCCATTTTTTAAAATATTGAGATTTATAATATCTAACAATCTTTTCATTACTTCGATTAACAATAATCATGTCAGAAAAACAAATTTCTGCATCCTTGTCTAACATTCTTTCAACACTTAAAGAGACTGAAGACTTGTCAATAAATACATCGTCAGAATGAAGAATAGCAATAATTTCTCCTGAAGATATTTTTACCCCTTTGTTTAATGCATCATATATACCATTATCTTTTTCTGATATAAACTCACTAATTAGCTGTATATTCTTATTTATAACTTCAATTGTGCCATCTGTCGACCCACCATCAATAACAATATACTCAATATTAGGATAACTTTGCGAATTCACCGAATTGATCGCTTTCTCTACATACTCAACATTATTGTAGACAACTGAAATAATAGATACTAAGGGGAGGGTATTCAAAGCGTACCAGTTAAATTTATATTTTTTAAATACCAGTTATAGGTTTTTTGTAAACCAGTATTTAAATCAGTTTCACAATTCCAACCAATAGAACTAAGTCTTGAAACATTCAGTAATTTTCGTGGAGGACCATTTGGCTTAGAAGTATCAAATACAATATCACCTTTGAATTGAACAATTTTTTTAATATTTTTCGCAAGCTCAGAAATACTTAAATCAAGCCCAGAACCTATATTAATATGTGAGAGTGTAGGTTTAGTATTCGACTCATAAATACTATCAGAAAAACTCATAATATGGATGCAAGCCTTAGCCATATCATCAACATATAGAAACTCTCTCTTTGCTGAGCCATCTCCCCATATTGTGACAGATAAATCATTATTAACCTTCGCTTCATGAAATTTTCGTAATAATGCAGGAACTACATGACTATTATTAAGATCAAAGTTGTCACCAACTCCATATAAATTTGTCGGCATAACAGAACGATAGTGCATTCCATATTGGCGATTATAAGATTCACATAGCTTGATACCAGCTATTTTAGCAATAGCATAAGGTTCATTAGTTGGCTCTAGGAGACCTGTCATTAAATCGCCCTCCTCAATTGGCTGATTGGAAAGTTTTGGATAAATACAAGAGCTTCCTAGAAACAATAAACGCTTAATACCTGCATTAAAAGCACTATTAATAATATTGCATTCGATCATCAAATTTTCATAAATAAAGTTAGCTGGAAATGTACTGTTAGCTAAAATTCCACCTACCTTAGCTGCAGCAAGAACTACATAGTCTATTTTATTATTTAAAAAAAAATTATTCACAGCTAACTGATTTGTCAAATCAACACTTTTTCTACTTGAAGTTAAAATATTATGGAAGCCATTTTTATTAAGTTGGCGAACGATTGAAGAGCCAACCATTCCGTTGTGACCTGCTACATAAATTACATTATCTTTATTTAAAACACTACTCATTTTATTTATTTATTTTAAATAAGTGTTCTTTTTCAGCATCTTGATAATCAGAAATTGTCATTTCTTTAACCATTTCATGAAAACTTGTTCGTGGCTCCCAGCCAAGTTTAGCTTTGGCTTTTGAAGCATCACCTAAAAGAGTCTCAACTTCTGTAGGTCGAAAATACTTTGAATCAACCGAAACAATAATTTTTCCAGAAGAACTATCGATACCAATCTCATTAGTGCCTTTACCTTCCCAGTGAATTTTAATATTTAATTCCTCTGAAACAATATTAACAAAATCTCTAACTGAATGCTGAGTTCCTGTTGCTATACAATAATCTTCAGGCTCATCTTGTTGTAACATGAGCCACTGCATTTCAACATAGTCACGTGCATGACCCCAATCACGCTTTGCATCTAAATTTCCAAGGTAAAGGCAATCTTGCAAGCCTAGTTTAATTCTTGATAATCCACGAGTTATTTTACGAGTAACAAATGTTTCTCCACGAATTGGAGATTCATGATTAAACAAAATACCATTACAAGCATAAATACCGTAAGCTTCACGATAATTTATTGTAATCCAGTATGCATAGAGCTTAGCAGCCGCATATGGTGAGCGAGGGTAGAACGGTGTAGTTTCCTTTTGTGGAATTTCAGTTGATTTACCAAATAATTCAGATGTTGATGCTTGATAAAAACGAGTTTTTTTTGTTAGGTCAAGAATTCTAATTGCTTCCAAAACTCTCAGTGCACCAAGTGCATCTGAATTTGCAGTATATTCAGGCTCTTCAAAAGATACAGCAACATGAGATTGTGCCGCTAAATTGTAAATTTCATCGGGCTGAACTAGTTGAATAATCCTCACTAAGCTAGAAGAGTCTGTCAAATCACCATGATGTAAAAAAAGTTTAACATCACTTTCATGCTGATCTTTATAAAGATGATCAATGCGGCCAGTATTGAAAGAAGAGGATCGGCGCTTAATACCATGAACTTCATACCCTTTATCCAGCAAGAACTCTGCAAGATAGGCTCCATCTTGCCCAGTTATTCCAGTAATTAATGCTTTTTTCATATTAAGTTTAATAATTTGATAATAATTTTTTAAAACAAGTACTTATGTTTATATGTATTAATTTTCTGAATAAACAAAAAATCTGTCATCATATATTTTACTTAAAACAAAGACAATCAATATAACTTACTTGATAATTTTTTTAATATTATATTTATCAGTAATAGCAAGTAGAATCCAGACTGGAGGAAATAATATTGAAAAACTAAACAAAAGAAAAAGTAGACTTATGAGTCTAACGGATATAACGTAAGAAATAAATCTAGTTTGACTATATATCCAAACCAAAAACACAATAAAAAATAGCCCTAGTTCAATAATATAGTGTGAAATTGCTGATATGTAACCAGTTGCAAAGTAAATATGATCCCCAAGATAATCACTAAAAAGTTTAGAATTCCTCAACAGATCAAATATTACAAATTGTAATGATCCTACTCCATTTCCAAAAATGTGGCCACCTATCATTGATTCGTATGCACCTATAAGTGCCATCAATCTAGTTGAAATAGACCTATCATTAAGATTTAATATCGAAGTCGGATTTACTATTGTATCTCTCATAAAGTCAAGCGCTCTTAGATCAACTTCAATAGTAACAATAACTAATAGAAAAGAACTAATTATTGCAAGAAAAATCAATATCACTTTATTAATAATACTAATATTTATAAAGAATAAAGAAAGAGCAAAAATGGCAGCTAGAAAAATAACCCCAGTAATTGATGAAGATAAAATCATCATAGAAAATGACGCTATAAATAGAAGAAAAAAACTTAATCTTGAAATTCTTTTTTCTTTGATCAATACTATAGATACCAAAAAAAAGAAAGCACCCATTCCAGCTAAAAAACTAGGTTCTGCCATGAGGCCATGGAAGCCCCTATCAGAATCTCCTTCATCCAACTTTATTATTCTAACAAATGGAGAAACAATCTTAATATAAAATTCTACTTGAATATATTCAAGAAAAATAAAAACTAAATTCAAATAAACACCAAATTTGAAATATATTGGATTCATTGACCTCCAATACCTTTTAAAAACATAAAAGACTACAAATGCAAATAAAAGTCCAACAATCTTGGGGATTCTTAAATTAAATTCCAGCAAGGGGTTGATGTAAAAAAATGACAACATTGATAGCCCAAGAAAATATATTTCGACTTTTGAAAGTATAAATTTCTTTGATAAAATGTCTATAAAGATAATAGCACCACAAACAAGATAAATTGGATATTGGAGATCCGAATTAATTGGAATTGGAGCTAAAAAAGGAATTGTTGCCAAAAAAATAGTAAGATTTATTAATACCACTTTAATAACTTTTTCCACTATTTGAGGTAAATGAAAAAATGGCATTGTTATTTTATTGCTAAATTAAATGATTTTTTATGAGCCTCTGCACATAAACTCAAACCCAGCTTGGGTTTAATATAATTAAGTGAGTAATTAGACATTGTCTCCCTCTTAATTGGGTCATTAAGAAGATTTATAATTTCTGATGCCATATCTGAAAAGTTCATTGAGGTCGTCAAAACTCCATTTTTATGACTTAAAACAACTTCTGAAATTGAGCCTACATCACTACTAACTATTGGAAGCCCACAAGAAATAGCCTCTAGAATAGCCGTTGGTATTCCCTCTGAGTTTGGGACAGACGACTGAGCAAATATATCAAATGCAGATAAAATTTTATAAATTTCATGTTTTGGACTCATTATTCTAAATATATCAGTACCACTAAACTTTAAATCTTTTTGAAGGCTCTCTAGCTTACTTAAGTATGATTCATGCGTAGGTATTACTGTTCCAAATATTATAAAGTAAGCCAATTTGTTATTTTTTTGAGCGTACTTATCAACAATTTTTGCTGCTTGAATAAAAAATTCATGGCCTTTTTGAGAATTTAAATTTCCTACAGTAGCTACTAGAATAGCATCATCAGGGATATTTAGCTCCCTCCTAATAGTTTTTCGAACATTTTTATCAAAAACAAATTTTTTTGTATCTACAGGGGGATAAAAACATACTAAGTTTTTTTTAAGCCCATTAGTAAATGGATGCATCTTAGCAACCTTAAGCCCTGTACTCATTATTACTACTGAAAGGCATCGTGCTAGCGCCATCATAATAAAGCTTAATATTTTAGGTGTTCTTGTATCAAGAATTTGCCACACAATTGGCACTCCCGCTAACTTTGCTGCAATAGCTCCATGAGGATTTGCTAATCCATTAATTAAAACTACATCAATATCATTCTTAAGAATATATTTTTTTAAACAATTAACCTCCCGAAAAAAAGATAACAAGAAAGTTAAATGTACTTTAAGTGAGATTGTTGATCTAAATCTATGTAATGGCATTCTTGTTACACTAACACCCTTAGATTTCATAATATCAAAAGCATTGCCTTTTTCATCTGGTAGTAAAACAGTCGTATCAATACCCATATTTTTTAACACAGGACTTAATAATGTATTTCTATTATGCGGCCCTCCAAAAAAGGCATAGTGAATTATACTTAACACTTTCATGACATTTTTTTTGCATCAATAAACCAATACCAGGTTTCAGAAAGTGCGTCTTGTAAAGACGTTTTTGGTTCAAAATTTAATACCTGTTTAGCAAAATCATAGGTTGCAAAGTTTTTTTCTACCTCACCCTTTCTCATTGGAAGATACTTAATAGGATAATTTTTACGACCTGAAATAGTAATAATTGTTTGAGCTAGCTGACTTACTGAAGTCTCTTTTCCACTAGCTAAATGAATACGGTTAAAGCCTAATAAATTCTTTTCAAAAGCTTTAAAAATTCCCAAACACAAATCATTTGCATACAAAAAGTCTCTGGTTGCAGTCCCATCACCAAATATAGTAAGTGGGTTATTTTTTAAAATAGAATTCATGAATACATTAACAGCACCTTTTTTATGTAAACTATTTTTTCCCACCACGTTTGCAAATCTTAATGCAGTAATATTCATGTCATATGAGTGTGCAAATGAAGAACAATATGCTTCACAGCAAAGCTTACTTGAGCCATAGGGTGATATAGGAGAAGGTAAAGACTTCTCATTCACTGGCGGGTCTGCATTACCTATTAATGCACCACCAGTTGAAGCAAAAATAAAATTACTAATTCCTTGTTTTCTGCATTCATTTAACAATATAAAGGTACCAGTAACATTGTTATAAAAATTATCAACTGGGTTCTTTACAGATTCAATAACTGACCCCGATGCTGCAAGATGAATAACTCCTTCAACTCCTGTAATGGCCTTAGCTACAACTGCGCTTTCAGTAATGTCACCCTCTATAACCTCTAAATCATACTTATCAATATATTGACTATCCACATTCGAAAAGTTATCTAACACTCTTACTTTATAGCCTTTCTCTAGAAATAAAGGTATTAAATTAGAGCCAACAAAACCACAGCCACCTGTAATAAGAATTTTTTTCACATCTATTTAAATTTATTTGTAAAAGTTGATAAATTTCAAAAAGGACAATATACTATTTACTAGAATCAATGTCATCAGTCCAATATGTTAAGCACAATATTTTTGATTTATCACAGTTATCACTATACTTTTCTGCAATATCTCTAACTTCACTTAAAAGCCCAGAATCAATAGTGATAGGTTTCAAGCCTAGATCTAGAAAACATTTATTATCAACAACTAAATCATTCTCAACGGCTTCTTTTCTTGGATTTTTTAAGTATTCAATTGAAACACCCATTAAGCTAGATATCTTTTTAGCCAAATCGACCACTTTATGGGTTTCTGTCATCTGGTTAAAGACTTTTACTCTTTCTCCCTTTTTAGGAGGATTTAATAGCGCTATTTCAATACATTTCACTGTATCTTTAATATGAATAAATGCTCTTGTTTGACCTCCAGTACCATGGACTGTAAGAGGGTAACCAATTGCAGCTTGCATCAAAAAACGATTTAATACAGTTCCATAATCACCATCATAATCAAAACGGTTAATTAAGTCTTGATGGAGAACAGTTTCATCTGTTTGAGTTCCCCAGACAATACCTTGATGTAAATCAGTGACTCTAATATTATCGTTAGAGTTGTAAAAAGCAAACATTAAAGCATCTTGTGTCTTAGTTAAATGATAAATGCTCCCAGGTTTAGGAGGATAGGGGATTTCAGTTTCAACATCTTCATTATTAAAATTCTTAAACCTAGCACTTATATAACCTTCCGGAATTTGTAAGCCTACCGAACTATAACCATAAACACCCATCGAACCAAGATGAACAACATGAATATCTTTTTTAGCTTCTACAATTGCAGCCAAAATATTATTAGTAGCATTTAAATTATTATCTATAGTATATCGCTTGCCTTTTGAGCCCTTCATGGAGTATGGAGCAGCTCTTTGCTCAGCAAAATGAACAACCGAGTCTGGTTTGAATGAATTAAATAAACTTAAAAGTTGAGAATAATTTTTGGATACATCAAAATTATAGAAGCCAATCTTCTTTTTGGTCAATTCCTCCCACCTTGCAATTCGTTTTCCAATTGATTTTATAGGAGTCAATGACTCACATTCTAGCTCAAGATCAATCCTTCTTCGTGAGAGGTTATCAACTATTACAACCTCATGACCCAAACTTGATAAGTACAATGAAGTAGGCCACCCACAAAACCCATCACCGCCAAAAACTATTATTTTCATCTAATACTATTAAAAATTATTTTAAAAAACGAATTATACGTTTTATCACGCCAACCATAAGCCAGAATAACAATATTATTAACTCACGCCAATTATTTGCATGTTTAATTCTAATCCTGCAACTATCCCGAACTGATTGAAAGCTAAATTTTTCTTTATCGACATAATTAATTAAATACTCCTGCAGATTATGATACTTTCCAATCGCTTTCCCTCTGAACCAGAGATCATAGTCTTGTCCTCTATAATAACTTTCATCATATCCACCAAGTTTTTTTATAAATGAATTTCTCATTAAAATACTGGGATGTAATAAAGGAGATGACCTCATTAAACACCTCACAATATCAGAATGATTTTCTGGAAATACAACGCTTTTAACCCTATTACCATGGTTATCAAAATATATTGCCCCTGAACCTAGTACAGATATATCTAGATTTTTTTCCATAAAATTGAATTGAAGCTCAAGTCTATTTGGTAGTGAAAAATCATCCGCATCCATTCTTGCTATATATTGTCCTTTTGACGCCTCTATTCCTTTATTGAGGCTTCTTGCAAGTCCTAGATTGGAATGATTATGCAATAATAAAATTCGCTCATCATGGTTGGCCAATTTTCTGATTATTGATAATGTATTATCCGAAGACCCATCATCAGTAATAACTAACTCCCAGTCTTTGAAAGTTTGATTTTGAATACTTAAGATTGCATTATGAATATTTAATTCTTCATTAAATGCAGCCATAACAACTGAAATTTTAGGATACATGTTGATAACTCTAATTAATTAAATTAAGTAATTTTAAATATTTACTTGAAACATCATCAATAGAGTGATTTTCTATTGCATGTTTACGAGCATTTTCTTTATAAGTATTTAAATCCTTAGAAATTTCTAAAACAGCTTGTGCCATTCCCTCTATTAGTTGTTTATTGACTCCCCATTTTGGCCCATCTACACTAATTCCAGCATTTCCAAGAATTTCTTTAGTACCTCCCCAAGAAGGGCATACTACTGGCAGGCCACAGCTCATAGCCTCAATTACTGCATTTGGGCACCAATCTCCTACTTTTACGTGAAGAAAAACATCATGGCTAGATAATAATGAAGGGAGATTATCCAATTTAATAAAGCTTTTAAATTTAATGTTTGAGTTTTCAAGGGATATTATTGAGCTTTGATTTACATAATCTTTTACTCCTTCAGTTCCATTTCGCATTGTTCCAACAATAGTCATTTCTACATTTTCATATTTCTGTATTACTTTAAAAATACTTAATGCTAGATCAAGATGCTTAGGATAATGTTTGGCTAATACAATAATTTTTAGTTCTTTATTACTAATATAATTACCAGGTTTAAAATGGTTAATATCAGTTCCATTTGAAATAATGGAAAAGTCAGATTTACGATGGTATAGATATTCATCACAGATTTCTTTTGAAAAATGAGACTGGTAAATAATATGATCAAATGCCTCTAAATCATATGCAAGCCTTCTATTCATTCGTCCTTGAAATTTTTCAGAGTGCTGATAATTTAAATCTATTTTATCTTCAGGCACAAAAAAACCATCAACCCTTAGAATTGATTTAATGGATTTTTTTTTACATACTTTACTAAATGAATTACCCCATGAGCCTGAAAATACTAGGGCTGATGAGCACCCCCTCAAACTCCAATTATTTATTTGTAAATTACCTCTTGCCCTTTTACTGGTAGTCAAATTCTTTAAAAATCGATTAGGCCCCCCATCCACCCTGTCAAGAATTAAATTACAATAAAATTTACCTCCTAATTTCGGCACTTCATTCATAAAAGTAACAGATATTACTCCAATTAAAGTCCTTGCTAAACTCTTAATTTTTGTAATCAGCACCTAATCTATACAGCATTGGGCGTAAATTTCGCCATATTGAATTCTATAATTCAAAATAGATATACTGGAATCTTGCATTTCTTGTTGAAATTGAGAGAGAGTGTATTCAGTAAAGTGAGTATTATCCAACCTCCACTCTACACCTTTATTTTTCTTATAAATAGTCAGCCAATCTCTATCAATCATTGGAACTCGAATCAATATTTTTCTTTGAATTCCATTTCTCCAATGAACCTGATTAATAATTTTTTTTAAGAACTCTTCCCTTTTATCTATATGCTCTAACACATTACTTAAAGTTATTATACTAATGGGCTTCAATTGTGAGTAATCATATACAGTAGCATCGCCCATAATATATTCAATATTATTTAATTGATTATTTTTTTTGGCTTCTGTAATTAAAGGCTCAGAAATTTCTATTCCATAAACATAATTCACTTTTGAGGCAAGCATCGCTGGCAATGATCCTGTGTTACATCCAATATCTAAAACAACATCAGTAGTTTCAACATTACTTAAAAACCATTCTTTGTACTTTAATATTGAATGTTTTGGATGAATACCAGATTCAGTTATCCGAGCAAATGAACCAGATAAAAAATAAGAGAAATTATGTAATTTTAGTGTAGGCACTAATAGTAACTTTGCAATCGAAGGTGCAAATAATATTTTTTTTATGATTTTTCTTATCATAATTATTAAGATATAATTTTGTAGGATGTCTATTATACAGAATTAAGATTCCGACTCTTTCAAGGAATTTTTATCCTCAAAAATATATACTAAAATAAAAGTAAAGGTCTTACATTAACTCAGGAAGTTCTTGGAGTCTTTTCCAAACTGTATTTTTATATTCCCATAAATGTGGAGATCTGAATTTATCAATAATTGCTTGTCCTTCATCTTCTGTCAAGCCCATAAAATTTAAACAATCTTTCATATACCTTTGAGGAATCTCACCTTCATATTTTTTTGCCAACATTAACCCTTCTTCTCTTGTGATATGTCCAGATCTAATTTCCTGAGAGGTATCAAATCTGCATCGACCAATTCCAAACTTGATAGACTGGCAATAAAAGTGCAGCCAATCAAATTTGTCATCAATACCTGAATATCTCCCATATGTCCCATCTGTTCTTTGAACATCAGGTTCATAGCCACAATTTTCTGAAGCATAATAATAAATTTCTTGAGGATTCCATTTTAAATACCACCCAAGAAATTCTACATCAACATTATTTACAACTTCTTCTGAGCGTAAAGGCTTGTATGGCAATAAATCAGTATCTGACAATGAGTATTTATCTTTCAATGTATTAAAGTGAGTACCTCCAATATACATATCTGGACTATCATTAACATACCATTCTGCAGAATAACTAGGAGAATCAACAGATTCATTACTTTCACTGCCATACTCAGCATAAGGCTCTCCAAACATCACTAATTCAATATCATATTTCAAAGCCATTTTTACGGCAAAAGACTTGATACCAAATTTAAAAGGCTGCATTGGATGCAGTAAGTTTTCAAAAGATTCTCTAGCAAGAAGCCCAGAAACTTTACCATTGGGGCTGAACAAAAGATTATCAAAGCCTCCAATATTTATCCATGACCTGAGATTTTTCCAGCCAATATCTGTATAAAGTAGTGGGGAATAGGTCACTGTTAAAGGGTTCATTCCATACTTATATTTTAAGAGATGAGCTATAGTTACACTATCTTTTCCACCACTTCCAGAAACAATACAATCATATCCACTTCCTTTTTTCTTATACTTACTTAGCATTTCAACTAATAACTTTTCTCTATGCTGCCAGTCGATAGAAGTATTTTTACTTTTTGTATAATTACAAGCTGAACATAGTCCATTTGCATGAATATGAAGACCTGTTTTTTCAGAGCCAGTTTTATTTTTAGTTTCGTTTATTGAAAAGGGCTTTTGATTTGTCATCAAACAACCTTGGCAATGAACAACTTTTTCAGGTAAGCCAAATAATGATTTCATAATTTACAAATTAATAAAGTTCTTATATATTTTAAGCCCAACTTCCCCACTTAGTTCTGGATGAAACTGGGTCCCAAAAATATTATCTTTAGATAAAGTAGCAACAATTTTTTGACCCGCATAATCAATATAGTTAGTGTCACAATCATCATCAATAATGCAATGCAACGAATGTGAAAAATAAAAATAATCTTCCTTATATATATCTTTAAATAAAGACAGATTATCACCGAGGGCTGAAATTTTATTCCAGCCAGTATGAGGGATCACTTCATTCTTGGTATTAATTTTACGTACATCCCCTTTTATTAAATTTAAAGTATCACAATATCCAAATTCAACACTTTTGGTAAGCAACATTTGCATTCCTAAACATATCCCAAGGATTATCTTTCCATCATTTGCAAACTCCACTATCTCTTTTTTCAAACCAGAAGTAACCATAAAATTCATAGCACTATGCATTGCGCCAACTCCAGGAATAATAATTTTATCGCATGAATTTAGCTCATCGGGATTAGTTACATTTTTAGCACTTACATTAAAATGCGCAAGCGCTCTATTAACGCTATGCATATTCCCCACACCACTATTAATAATTCCTATAGATTTATTCATAAACTCTAATACAGTCACCAACTTGTTTAATATTTTTTTTTATATCTTTAATTGATATATCATCAAAATGCAAAATATTACTAAGTACAACTCCATTACACCCTAGCTCAATTAAATCTTTAATATGATCTGTAGATCCAATTCCTCCTCCTGCAATAAATGGGGTATTTATACTTTTTCTAATTTTTTTTATTAAATTGCAATCAAGGCCTGTTTTCATCCCATCTCCATCAATTGAATATAGAAAGACTTCGCCCACACCAAGCTCTTGAGTTAAATTCACCCAGTCAAATAAATCAATATTAGTTCTATTTCGACCATTTTCAATAAATGGTTCCCAAAATCTATCATATATTGATTTGGCCTGAATCTCAATTGTAATACACTGACTTCCAAACTCCCTCGAAGTATCATATATGATATCTGGGTCTTCTATTGCTCCAGTATTTATACAAACTCTATCCGCCCCAGCATCAAGTATTCTATGAACATCATCTCTTGATTTAATTCCTCCACCAACAACAAAAGGAATGTGTATCTTGCGGGAAATTTCAGATATAGTTACAAGATCATATGGCCTTGAGTATAAAGAGGCCACAATATCGCTATAGATGATTTCATCTGCACCATCTTCATAATATTTTATTGCCCTATCAATTGGGTTATCAACTATCCTAAGGCCCTCCATCCTCATTCCTTTTATGAGATTTCCACTTTTAACCTCTAATCGAGGAATAATTCTAAAATTATTCATTATTTTTATATATTTGTTTAGCCAATTCATAATGCATTAATGTATCAATATTAATAGCATCAACTTCTGAAACAATTAAACCTCTAGTATCACCAAATGGAAGAATAGTATTCATTTTAACTAGTAACTCATACTTTAAAGCATAAACCAAGCCAGCTGGTTGAAAAACATCTGGAGTATCTTGCCTTCTTAAAAATTTATTACCATCTTCGATTAAATTAGTCAATTTCATTTCTGAATCTAACTCAAGCATCCAAAATGGTGGGTAATCAGGCTTCTTAACCGTAATTACAGAGTCAGACTTTTCTTTAATCATTAAATCGATGACATCATCAATATGTTTACCAGTCCTAAAGGGAGTTGTAGGTTGTAATATAACTACAATATCAGTAGTCCATTCTTCATTTAATTCAAGCCACTCAACTGCATGCTTAACAACGGAAAAAGTTGATGAATTATCTTGAGCAAGATTTTCAGGCCGAATAAACGGTGCATAAGCACCTGCATTGACTGCAATATTTAAAATCTCATTATCATCCGTAGAAAAGATTGTTCGAGTTAATAGTTTACTTTTATTTGCCGACTGAATTGCTAATTCAACTAATGTCTTACCTCCAATCTTGAGCAAATTTTTTCTTGGAACCTCTTTTGATCCCCCTCTAGCTAAAATTATTCCTAAAATATTCATACACTAAATACCAATTTTTTCTATAGCTTGTTTATATTCTTCCCATTGGCCAATATCAATCCATGATTCCTCTGAAACAGGATAAACTCCTATTTTTTTTCCTAACTTTTGTGCATCGCTAATTAGATCAGTAATATGATAAAAATGGTCAGTTGGTATAATTTTTAGAATATCTTGACTTAATATATATAAGCCAGTATTAACTAAAAAATCATACTTAGGCTTTTCATGAATATGTGACAAACCACCTTTTTTCTCATCTAAAACACAAACTCCATATGGGACAGTAAATTCTTTTGAAGAGGCAACCAGTGTAATATCATAATTATTTTTAATATGAAACTCATATAGTTCTAGATAATCTGCATCAATTATGATGTCACAATTTGTTACAAAGAAGGGCTCATCTATCTTATCAACTAAGTCGCTCAGACTCCCTGCAGTTCCTAAAGGCTTATCTTCCTCAATAAATGAAATTGAATAATCATGCTCTAATTCGTCAAAGTAAGCCTTTATAATCCCACTCTTATAATTAACACTTAGATAGAAATCCATAAAGCCCAAAGCATAAAATTTATCAATAATATGATTAACTATTGGGACATCATTGATTGGTAATAAAGGTTTAGGAAGGATATTTGTAACTGGTTTCAATCTAGATCCAGTCCCACCAGCCATTATTACAACAGGGATATTATTTTTATTCTTTTCTAACTTATAATCCTCACTAAATATATTACCCCAAGTTTCAACATCAACTACTTTCCCACTCTCACTTAAAATTGGAATAATGCTTAACTTATTTTCAATAAAAATACCTTTTGCTTGTTCAAGTGAATATTGACCTTTAACTAATGAAAAAGGATTTGAGTTAAAAATATCAATAATCGAACTCTGGGGTGACTTACCAGACAAAATTGCTTTTCTAAGATCACCATCAGTAAGTGTTCCTAAAAGAAAATTATTATCAACTACTAATAAACAACGCTCCCCGGTCTTGGTCAACTTTCTCATTGATTCTTTGATTGTTATTTTTGTAGTAATAAATAATTCTTTCATAATGACATTGCTCTAAATAGAATAAAAAATAAAGGGAAATTATAATCTCTTACCTTATTCTTTTAATATTATTAAATCATCTTCCTTGAAATTTTTAATTGCAGAATTACCAATGACTACATCCCAATCCATTGGAGAAATTCCCAAAGCAGGCCTTTTTGTTGTAATATTTTCATTTGAGAAAATCTCACCCTGCACAATATCTTTTTTTGCAACAATAGATTTTCTTGCTATTTCGATATTCTTTCTCTCACTTAATGAAACTCTTTTGACGCCATCACCCAAGGCTTTTTCAATATTTCTAATTGTTGTAACCATGCTCTTGAGCTCTTGAGGCTCAAGACTAGCTAAATGGTCTGGGCCACCAAGATTCCTATCCAGCGTAAAATGTTTTTCAATAACTTTTGCACCAAGTGAGGATGCCGCAATAGGAACTTCAATACCCAAGGTATGATCAGAATAGCCAACATTAACATTGCACTCTTTTTTAATAGTAAGCATAGCCATCAAATTAACATCGTCCATTGATGTAGGATAATCAGTATTACAATGCAAGACAGTAACTTTATTTTTAGGAGTCCCAGATTTTTCAAGAATTGATAACGCAATCTTTACCTCAGATAAAGTTGACATTCCACTTGACATAATTACTTGCTTATTGCACTTGCCAATCGCCCTCAAAAGAGGCAAATTATTAATTTCGCCTGAAGGAATTTTTATTATATTAAGTCCCAGTTTATTTATTAAGCCAAGACTTTCAATATCAAATGGAGTTGACAAGAAAAGAATACCTTGTTTTTCTGCATAATCAATTAATACTTTATGATCATCAATATTAAGTTCTAGTTTCTTAAGCATCTCATATTGAGACTCCGATGAGCTTTGATTTCTTATTTGATATTCGGCCTTAGATGCATTTACAGTAACTAGGTTCTTGGCTTTAAATGTTTGAAATTTGACACAGTCTGCCCCTGCATCAACTGCATAGTCAATTAACTGCTTAGCAATCTTAATAGAGCCATTATGATTTACTCCTGCTTCTGCAATAATAAATATTTTATTATTTTTCAAACCTTGACCCCACTTTTAAATCTAGGACTGATTCATAGCTAGTAACTCTAATTACACTATCTCCAGTCTTAACATCAATACTGTTTAAACCACTTTTTAAAATCGCGCCAGGGACTCCTATATATTGTGGCATATCCTCAATCAATTTAACTTCATTAATCTTGACTTCACTTCCATTAAAAAAAGTTCTGGCAATTGGCCCTGGTTGGCTAATTGACCTTACAAAGTTAAAAATCTCTCTACTATTTAAACCCCAATTTATCAATTCATCACCAACTTGTCTTTTAGAACAGTAAAAACCAACTGGATGAATGCTTTTTTGACTAATACGAGGAATATTAACAGAATTCAAAAATAAACTAACTGCTGAATCTAGCAAATTAGCACATTCAACATATGCAGTTTCTAGTAATGTTTTATAATTATCACTATCATTAATATCATATGTTTTTTGAAGAATAATATCTCCAGTATCCACCCCATGATCTACATAATGTACTGTAATTCCAAATTCTGATTCATCATTAATCAATACCCAGTTTAGTATATTTCTTCCTCTATAAAAAGGAAGCTTACCTGCATGACAATTAATAATATTAAACTTAGGTAAATTAATCATATCATCTTTAAAAATCTGGTTAAAGGACATTGAGACAAATAATTCACAATTAAATTTTCTAACTTCTTCAATAAATTTCGAAGAATTAATATCCTTGGAAGTTAAAAAAATAATATTATTTTTTCTGCACAGTTCTTTTAGAATGACATCACTTGTTTTATAGCGACCACAAACAAAACTGACCTCCAAATTCTTTCTTGATAAAAGTTTAGAAAAAGCTAAATGTGACCATGGTCCATCCGCAAAAAAACCAATTCTAAACATTTTTAATCCAGTAAGTCATAAAAAAAATAGTGGTATTTTAAAAACAGCAATTTAATTTTTACTTTCAAAAAAAGCATGGAGTTCACACTGATTTTTCATCTGTGTATCAGTCTTAACATATTTATGCCATTTCAGAAAAAAACCAAATTGATTAAAAAGTTTATCTTGCTCCAAATGACTTCTAGGTGTACCCATAGGATAGTGATCTGCAACATCTACTACAAAAATACCTTTTCTAGTTATTCTTGAAATCTCTTTAACAACACTAACAATATCTTTTTCATCAATTCTTTCAAGCACACTGGGCACAAAAGAAAAATCGAAATATTTATCATCTAAATCAAGATTAGCTAGATCTCCTAATTTAAAATTAAATTTAACCTTGCTTTTGTAATGAGAAAACATCATAGGTACAAAAGTATTTGCCAGCTGAATTCTTTCTTCATTTATATCTACACCGGCATACTCAATAGAGTTTAAAGAATCATCCATTTCTCCAGCAGGAAATCTCTTATCTAAAAGTCTCATCATTAAACATGCTGCTGCACCACCAGTTCCACAGCCTGCCTCAAATATTGCTTTAGTATCTCTACTACTCATTAAATCAAAAGCACGATCATCAATTACAGAACCATACTGAGTATTAAAAACTTTATACAGCCATTTTTCAAATTTATCTTGTTTAAATTTTTTACTAGCCCACATTACTTTAACATCGTTATTATATTCCTTTGCTGCAATTTTTCTAACCATATAAACATGTATCATCGTAGTCCAAAAAGATGGATACAGCATTCTATATTTAAGCCTCTTGGGGGGCAATGGAAAATCGAATCTAAAGTCCCAAATATTTGTAAGAAAAAATACAACTCTTTTTGCATTAAATAAAAAACGGTAAACAACTCTACTTAAAAGATTATTTCTTTTTTTGATATAATTAATAAACACTATTTTCTTCCCTTATTTGATATTAAATTATTTTACAGATCATAAAATTTCTTTTTAACAATCTGATTTAAATTCGGTTCAGATAAAACTCTAACTATTTTTTTTGAAGTGCCTCCAATACCATAGGGATTCTGTAAATGCTTAAGTGAATCTTGGAAAGACTTACTAAATAACTTCTTAAATGCATTTGTAATCTCTTCCTTTAAAGGCTTGGAATCTATAATACTTTTAGCCCTTACCCTCCCTTTCTGACGGTCACCAATATTAATTGTTCCTACTTTAAAACTAGGCGCTTCTATGAGACCACTGGATGAGTTACCAACGACTCCATCCATATACCTGATGGCAGAAAGGTATCTAAGTTGCCCAAGAGAAGTAAAGCTAACGGCTCTATCAGAACTATTTAGAACAAAATCATCAATCATCTCATTAATAATTCGACCATCAGTATCTGCATTCGCTTTTGTAAAAATAATTGACACATCATCTAATAATGTTAGGGCATCTAATAAATTTTGAAACTGCTCACCCGCAGTAGATTTTTCTAATGTAACTGGGTGAAAAGTAACCATAATATTTCTAGATGAAAGTTTAAAATTAATTGCCTTTTCTAGCTGCTTTAAAGAAAGAAGCTTAAGGTTTTTAATATTATCAATTCCAGGGGCTCCAAAGTTATATACATTGTCTTTGTTCTCACCCAACTGAATTACTCTTTTCTTATGAATTTCTGTTGTAGTAAAGTGAAGATGGGACATTTTTGTAATTGAATGTCGAATACTTTCATCTATAGCACCTTCTGTAGTTTCTCCACCATGGATATGTGCAACTGGTATTCTGGAAACTAAAGCTGTTGAGGCGGCTGATAGTAATTCAAATCTATCACCTAGAATTACAATAATATCTGGCTTTAAATGACTATAAGCATCAGCAAAACCAATAGAAGCAAGTCCCATTGATTTACTTATTCCAACAGGAGTATCAGAGGATAAAAGCATCTCTACTTTCCAGTCTATCTGAAAGCCATCTAACTCTATCTCTCTATATGTTAAACCAAACTCTGGTGAAAGATGCATACAAGTCGTAATTACTTGTAAATCCAAAGCATTATGATTTTTTATTTCTCGTAATATAGGATACAGAAGACCATATTCTGCCCTAGTTCCAGTTACAACACATATTTTTCTAGATATATTCATATGTTTACACTACTGGGTATGCAAATAAGATGATCATATAGCCATTCTGTATTAGTCATCTCGGTTTTTTGAGATAAATTATACATTTGCAATTTATGCATTGGCGTCCAAAAGGGCCTAGTCATAATACCATTTTTATTTGTATAAGCTAATATCGTATCTCGCTCAATAAGGTCTTTTGAAAAAAAAGCATTAAACCAATAATTTGACTTACAATTTTTAGGCTCAACGACAAAATTATGTTCATTATTACGAAAAAAATCTTTATATTTTTCTGCAATTATTCTTTTATTCTTCACATAATTTTCAAGTTTTTCCATTTGAGAAAATCCCAAAGCCGCATTAATATTTGGAAGCCGATAGTTATATCCAACCTCATTATGACTAAAAGCCCAGTCATGTTTTTCTTTTGCAGTTGTAGTTAAATGCCTAACTTTTTTCTCAACAGCTTCGCTATTAGTCAAGACCATACCACCCCCACCACATGTAATAATTTTATTTCCATTAAAGCTAATTATTGACGATTCCCCATAAGAGCCTGTATGCTTTCCTTTATATGTGCTTCCAAGAGATTCTGCAGAGTCCTCAATTAATTTTATGTTATGCAAAGAGCATATTACTTTGATTTTATCAATCTCCGCAGGATGTCCAAGGCAATGCATAGGCACACAAGCTCTAATTATGCGGCCAGTTTTTTTATTTCTGCATAAACCATCCTCCCCTATATCTGAAAAATTATGTAAAAATTCATTCAGACTATCAGGTGACATGCCCATAGTGTCTCTAGAAACATCAACAAATATTGGGTTTGCACCACAATACTTGATTGCATTACATGTTGCAACAAACGTTAAAGATTGAGTAATAACTTCATCATCTATTTGAACCTTTGAAGCTAAAAGAGCTACATGAAGTGCTGAGGTACCATTTATTGTTGCAATTGCATACTTAGTTCCAACATAATTTGAAACTTGATCCTCGAATTTTTTAACATAGGCGCCAACAGTTGAAACAAAGGTAGAATCTATAGCATCATTAATACAATCTTTATCTCTTTTATTAAAAGTAGGCGCATGCAAAGGAATATAGTCGCTTGAATTGTAGGTTTCACGAACAAAATTTACCAACTTTTTAGAAAATGTATTCATAATTATGTAGCGGAGATACCTTCGCCTTCAAAAACATTATTTTTATACCACTTAAATGTATTAAAAATTCCAATTTCCAGAGAAACCTGAGATTCAAAATTTATTAATTTAGAAGTCATAGTCATATCAGGCCCCCTTCTCTCTGGTGAACCAGATGAAGGTGGTTTAGCATCAATATTTAAACTTTTACCTAAGGTAGAAAAGCAAATTTTTGCGACATCTTCCATACTAACTTCAGGACTTTGAGTGCCTAAATTTAGAGCCTTGCCAGAACATTCTGGATTATCCATCATTCTAATAAGCATTTCAATAGCGTCGTCTACATAACAAAAGCACCGTGTGTGTGATGGTGAGAAAACCTCAATAAAATCACCATCTTTTGCTTTATAAGACTTCAATAATTGCTCAGGAATAACATGCGACATACCCATCCGAGGGCCGTATATGTTATGTGGCCTAAAAATTGTAAAAGGAAGTTTAGATTGTTGACACAAGGCTTCGCCATAAATCTTAGACAACATATAAGAAGTTCTAGGATGTGATAAATCTGTTAATCCTAAAGGCGTATCCTCAGGAGTTGGTATTGGTAGATTAAAATGTTTTAAAGTCCCCGCATATATTTCACTGGTAGATGCAAAAAATAAACGAGATAAGTTAGTTTGTTGATGTGAAAAATCAATCATATTTCCAAGCATTTGTAAATTATCATAAAGAACACTATATGGACGCTCTAAAACATGCCTTACACCAATAATTGCAGCAAGATGGAAAATGAAATCAAAATCTTTATCTAAAATTTTTAAATTTTCATTAGACATAATATCAAGATTTGAAAATTCGATATTTTTATTTTTAATAACTTCATTAAATTCTGGATCAAAAACAGCTCTTGTCATATTATCTACTAAGTGAACTCTATGTCCTTCACCTAATAAGCGAATTGCTAAATGTAAACCAATAAACCCAGCTCCTCCAGTTATCAGTATTTTTTTACTCATAGTCCATCCCCTCTTCCAGCACTTTCAACTCTAATATTATTATCACGCAATAAATTTCTTTGCTCTTTAGTAAATAAACCATTAGCATCAAAAATAAATTTGCATCCTACAGCCCATGGAATTAGTTTTAGATCAATATACTGCCTGTGAGGAACAGCAAAAATTACTGCATCAAATTCCTTTGCATCAGGTAAGTTTACAGGTAAGTTTATTGACATTTCCTCCCAATAACTCACATATGGATCATGGCATACAACATTTGCCTTCAATTCAATCAACTTTCTGACCAATGTTTCAGATGGAGAGTAACGTGTGTCTCCAACATCCTGTCGATAACTGATTCCACAAACAAGTATATTGCATTTTTCAATATCAAGCTCTAAAAGCTTAATAAACCTGGATAGAACATTTAGTGGCATATTGTGATTAACTTTAACTGCTAGTTTAGAAAAAGGAAAATCTAAAGTTTTACCAAAAAGCTGCCCAGCAGAAGCATGCGCAAAAGTTGGATCTTTTGTTAAACAATAACCGCCTACTCCAAATCCAGGAAATCTAATATTAGAATGCGTAGGACGAACTCTTATAGCATCAGTTACTTCAAATAAATCAATTCCAATTTCTTCAGCAAATTTAGACCACTCTTCAATAAAAGCAATATTGGTAGCTCGATATGTATTTTCAAGAACTTTTGCGGTTTCAGATGCAGTTGGGGAGGTCAATCGAGTTAAGGGATAATTTTTTACATTTACAACGTTATTTAAAAATTCTTCACAAGCATCTCCTGATTTTTTATTGTATCCTGAAAATACTCTCCAATAATCAGTAATTGATGCTAAATAATCGTTTCCAGGCATAACACGCTCATATGAATGAGCAACAAGGAAATCACTGGAAGAAAGATTTCTCTTATTTAATTCTTCTTGTAGAGTTGGTATAACTAATTTTTCGCAAGTCCCTGGCGGAACTGTAGTCTCAATAATTATGAGGGCTCCTACTTTAGCTACGGCACCAATTTCATTAATAGCGGTCTTGAATTGACCTAACTCTAATTGAGGCTCATCATTTAAGTAATCAATATCGAGCTGTATATCAACGACAATTATATCCATTTCAGCATATATAGATTTATCAGTAGTAGCATTGAGATTACCTTGTTCTACTGCTCTATTAAATGAAGACAACAAATTTTTATCATCGGTATTGAATGGAAAAATCCCATCATTAATAGCCTTGACTCTTTTAGTACCCTGCTCATTTTCTAGATCAATACCAAAAACTTTATAAATAGGTTTTTTATTTTTAGTGGCAATAGCAATAGCTGTTGCCATTGCAGATCCAACAAATCCAAGCCCAACAACACATACTTTTTTCATAAGTTAATCCTTTCTATCAGTATATAACATAAATAAATACTTATTTATTTGCAAACTTTTTATATTTTTTGAATTACTATTAAGGCCTTCTGATACCTCTAACAATATCCGATTAATAGTTTGTAAATCTAAAGGATCTTGCTTTGTTTTTCCATATTTATACCTTGTTCTTCTAGGCGCATATTTTCCATCAAAAAGGTTTAAAAAGAAATCTAACCAGGCTATAACCCATATAAATCTGAACTTTATTTTTGTAATTATTCGATTAAAAGAGAAAAATAAAACAAATACAGATGGAGTCTGTTTAGTAGTCTCTTGTTTAATACTATCAAGAGCCTCCACAATTCTTTTAGAAGAAAAAGCAATATCAAGAGAATCGCAAGCATGGATAATATTACTTAAATTAAATTTAGGCTTTAAATTATCTCCCAGTCTTATTTGATTAATAATACTCACAATATCATCTGAAGATCTACATACATTAGATACTTTTAAAATATTTTGATTGAGTACTTTAAGTAATTCATCAGGAAGATTATTAGGTGCAAAAGCAATTATATCTTTCCCATAATAATAGCCTTCTATTGATGTAGTACTATCTGAGTGAATTAAAATATCACAATTTAGAAGCATTTTAGAAATACTTCCTCCAGATTGAATAGAAACAGATTCATTACTGTTTATAATTTTTTCCCACTCTGAAATATCCTCAGAGGGATGAGGTCGAATAATAATATTGTATTGCCCATCAAGAGATTTAATTAAATCATTAACCATTAATTTAAATGATTCAAAAGTTATTTTTTTTACCTTTATTGTGTCACTAAGATACTCAAAATGCTTTTCATATACCTCTTTTCCAGCAGATGATATCTGCAAATGAGGAGTTTCGCCCAAGCCAGTAATATGGTTTACCATTCCAAAACTAGATGCAATTAAAATAGTTTTTTTATTATTTAGATTTTCTTTTGGCTTTATGTAATTAAATTTTTGCAGTCGCCAATAATCAAATAAAGGGCTTCCAGTCACAATAGATTTATCAGTTATATTTTTAATATAAATTGAAGCTTGATTATATTGCTCTACACCCCAAAAAAATAATAATGAAGATAATTCAACTGTTTTTTGACTATAACGTCTTACTACTCCCAATTCACCATTATCAGTAATTAATCCTTCAGCATCTACTGAGGCAATTTTATGTCCATGCTCAACTAGTCTAAGAAATTGTGGCTCCTCACCCGGTACAACACTTTTAGGAAAGAAAACACCTGGAGGCAAAACATCATAAACTGGAAGTAAGGCAGTTTTTGGCCCAAAAATAATAGTCCATCCATTATGTGCAGCAATTGAAGCCAATAAAAGCACACCTCTTAACTCTCTATGATATAGCTCAAGAGGGATATACAAATATTTAAATTTTTTCATTATTTAGCAATTAAATTAAAAAAATGGTGCATATTTAGCGCACCATTCTTAAATTAATAAAGTAATTTTAAAATCTAATTATATAGTGGTAACTTTACTCTAACACCATATGAGCTTGATCGACGAACAGCTTCGATAACTTCCATTGTCTTATAAGAGTCATCTCCTGAAACAATATATCCTGAATTATCTTGAAATGAAGCAAAAATATTCTCATATTCTATATGATATATCTTATCAAAATCAACATCAAAAATTTCTTTTTTCCATTCTGGATCAATTGCAGAGTTATAAGAGACAGAGTTTGAAGCAATATCAGCAATTAATACGCCTTCTGTTCCAATAACTTTGCAGTATCTTGATCTTTCAAACTGCAAAAGATCTAACTGAATTTGACCAATTGTCCCATTTTTAAATTTCATAATAGCCAAAGCTAAATCATCACTTGTAATCTCTAAATCTGAAAAAGTTCCAACAACACCTTGAACCTCTTCAACATCACCAAATAACCACTGTAAATAATTAATCTCATGGCTAATATCTAGAAGAGCGCCACCACCCCCAGTTTTCCATGACATATAAAAATCTCTATAATCTTCCCAAGGGTGCCACTGAGGTAAATAGACTCCACACTCTGCGCGAACAGAAATTATTCGACCTAACTTTCCTGAATCTATTATTTCTTTTGCAGATAGTAAAACAGGATGATGATGAAGCATATAACCAACTGCAACTTGCTTACCTTTAATTTTTTGATCAAACAACATTTGCTCACATCCTTCTATTGTATGGGATAAGGGTTTTTCACAAAATATATGAAAATCTCCTAATGACTTTATTTCATTGTATATTGGAATATGAAGAGAAGTTGGAGCACACATAAAAACAACATCTGTACCCTTAATAGAGCTCTCTAATGAGTCAAAACAAATTATTGGTTCAGATTCATCAGATGCCATTTTCATTCTTTCAGGATTAGTATCAAATGCTCTAAGCTCTGAAATACCTAATTTTGTTAGCAATGAACTTAATCCTCTTAAGTGCCTTCTACCAATTGAACCACAACCAATTACCGTAACATTCATTTTAGAACCCGTCAAATTTAAAACAAAAAATTATACACTTCTTTTTATTCTATCATTACTTTAGAGATTAATTAGAATTCTCATATATCTCAAAATCCAAATAATAAATTTTTTGAATTCTTCTAAGTTGACTTTCATTTGGATAATATGAACCTCTAAAATTATTTACATTTTTACGATCATTAAAATGTAATGAATCTGAAGACAAATTAGTAGTTTCATAAACTTCATAGATTGCATTTTTAAAATTTTCCACTCTAAATATTTTTGATAATAGTAAATTATTGTCTGCATCACAAACATCTCCAGCCATTGGAGCAGTATGAGTTGTAAAAATATTATTTATATTATGTGGTGTTTCTTCAACATGGATTAGCTCTATCCAATCCAAAAAAAGATCAAATTTTGAGCTTGTCGAAAATAAAACTCTTTTATTGTTAATCAGCTCTCTTAAAACTGTAAGTGGCTGATTATTAAGCTTTACAAACAAATAGTAATACATACTAATAACTCTGTCAATTGGATCTCTAGAAAATGAAAACGAATAAATGTTATTCCAACTTTCTTTATAAAGATATTTTTTTGCAAATAGGGATCTTTTAAATATATATGGACCTAAATTACACTTTGGGGTATTTAATAATGCGTTCCACATTGTAGTATCAATTTGAAGAAAGTTTGGAGGATTTTTTTTTGTTATATTCAATCGAACATAATAGGGGCTCAATACATCCTTAGCGGATGTACCAGCAGACTTACGGACGTGTAAAAATAGAAACGGAGGTAGTATGATTGATTTTGAATCAATAACTGGATACATAGTAATCTCTTAAATAAAATATTATTATTTGTTAAAAATATGGTTGTAAATCCTACCACCCCTTTTTAAAGATATATAGCTCATCTTAGTAATCTCTTCATCCAAAACAAAACCATAAGATTGAATCAAAGAAATTATCTTAGCATACTCTTCAGAATTTTCATTTAGTTCAATTAACATTGACTTTAAATTAGTTGAGGACAATATTTTTGACATGCCTTTTAATACCTTGATTTCATTTCCATCTGTATCAATTTTTACATAGTCAAAAGAAGAATGTTTATTTAATAAACTATCAAGACATATACTATATGTACCTTGAATGAAATCTGGTTCATATAACTCCCCTCTAGCATCAATAGGTTGTTCAAAACTAGACCCCCCTGCATCAGCCTTCAATCCAGTCATAAAAAGACTAGAAAAACCTTCAGTAGAAGAGGCAGCTAAAGGGTAGGGAGTAATTTTTTTACCGAGATTATTGTCATTGATATTTAAGCATAGTAAGCTAAATGCAGGCGCATTAGGTTCCAAAGCGACAACTTCAGCCTCCATTATTTTTGCAGCATAAAGAGAGAAAACACCTACACTTGCCCCAATATCCAAAAGAGATTTATTTTTTATGAAGGAATTAAGCCATATTATGGTACTTGGCTCCTTTAATAAAGATCCTTTAGCTACAGATCGAGAATCAGGTCCAAAATCTCTATGGGAAATTGAGCCCTCTGTATCAGAAATATTAATTGTTGTTTTCCTGAACAGAATAAAATCAAATGCTTGGGGGATTAAATAGTTAATTGGCATTAGGATAAATGTAAAGAACAAGCTGAAGGGCCTAAAAAAAATTCTTTTTAAATTTGTTTTACTTTGCAATTTCATATAATTAGTTAGTGGTTATTGGTTATTGGTTATTGGTTATTGGTTATTGGTTATTGGTTATTATAAAATTTTTTCACTTTTATTAAAGCATGGAAGTTAATTTGGAACCGGAATGACTCAATCAAAAACAACCCATATATGAGGATATCATGAAAAATTGTAATTTTCCCTCGAGAAATACACCTTTGAATAATTGATCTTGAAATTCTAGAAAGATATAGATTTTCAGTATCAGCTTGAGTAAAAGTTGTATCAAAGTCTGATAGCTTACCATAGAGGTCATACTGCTCATTTTCAAAAGAAATATTTGGAATTGGCATTTTTAATAATTTAGAGATATCATTAATCACTTCTTTTGTATTTGGTAGAAATAAACTTTTAAATTCTAAATGGAGGCCAGGTAAATTTTTTGTTTTTTCTTCATATCGCCTATATTGATTATATGCAGAATGGAAAACAAAAAAATTGCGAGTTTTAAATTTTGGGTGAATGAACCTTTGCGAGAATAAAGACTCTAGCCAGTCAACAAAATCTCGATGCAGATGAATCATAAAAACTTCATCAAATACTTCGTGATAAGCCTTCTCTAATTCCTCCATATTATAATTAATAATATCAGTGGTATATTCAACATGCATTTCTGAATAATTACCAGCTTTTTTATATTGAATTGCATGAGAGTATGCATTCCTTGAGGTGTTATATAAGCCTCTAATAGTTTTTAAGTTTTCACTATTACTCGCAAGATAATTAAGAGCTAAATCCTTATCTACTAATTTTCTTGGAATCGCGTTATTTCTATCTCTTACACTAACTCCTCCAGATTGTCTAAGAATGCAATGTTGATCTAATATCTTAGTAAATTGTTCTAAAAAAAAAGGATCATCAATATCTTTCAGACCAACTAAATAGTCATGCAATCCAAGCTTTCTTAAAGGTATGTTAATGAAATCAAACTTTTCAATCAAAGACCCAACTACTGTGCTACCCATTGGGCCAGTAGAATTAACTAGTACTATTTTCATTTTTTATTTCATTCAAAATATCATCAGCTATTATTTTTGCAGAATTTTCATTAGAATAAAAATGCTCATCATACGTATCTCTGAGTTTTTTTACAACTGAATCTCTATCAGATAATATGGTCTTGGCATGATTTTCTAAGTCACTATAATTATCTGCTCCAAGAACTAAACCAAAGTAACGGTAGTCTAGCACTGGATTGTTAAATTCATCTCTATAAGATTCTTGATTATCATGAAAAGGAATTCCTTTAATGTTCAAATATTCAATTACTGGAGTGCCAATTAGGAGAAAGTCACTAACTAAACTTGAATAGAGCGAGACACATAATGTAGATTGTTTAGCTAAAAGATAAGGATGCCTATTTGTGAAAAACCAAGTATTATTATACTCACCTTTACCAAAAACACTATCATAAATATCAAAGCTCTTTTCTTTAGGATGACATTTAATAACTACATTAAGACCTAAATTTTCTATTGCAAGTTTTTTAATATCCTGCAAAGTTTTTTCCTTTCTATCATTTGGCAAGAAGTCATTTGAAGGACGGCTTATAATCAATAAAAAAGGCTTTGCAAAATACTTATCACTTAACTTAGTTTGATTTTCAATTAAGTGATTCATCCAATTATTACTATGTCTAGGAACACCAATCTGTTTTTGATTTGAATTGATATCATAATGTTCCAGATAGAAATTCTCATCTTGCTTACTATAGAAATAATAATAAGTATTTGGATTATTTTCAATCTGTTTTTTTTGGGAATACTTTAAAGCTACTTTATCTAAACCAATATTGACGCCATGATGCAATGAAAAACATACCATTTTTGGGTAGACTGAAACCAAAAAGTTATTATAGGTTGGAATACCTTTGTGTAAATCAACTATATCTATAAGTATAAATTTTGCATCTAATAAGAATGAGTCAATATCAATATTAATTAAACTATATTTTTTATAATGAATATTAAGAGAAAAAAAGTAAATTTTTGCAATTATTTTAACTAAAAACTTTAAAGAAGTATTTGAGAAATAGTTTTCAATTTTTTTTAAAAAGCGAGCAAAATAAGGAATCGTATTTGCTTGATTCGATTTTTTCAGTGAATCACACATTATCCATTCATAATTATATGATGGAAAAACTACCTCATCTATATAGCCCTCAGATAACTTGATCAAATCAGAATCAGGATCAATTAATGAAGCCAAACTTGGCTTTGTAAATAAACAAACAATCTTAATTGAGATATTTGATTTCTTAAGAACATCAAAAATTGGCAACCAATTTTCTAAAACTCCTAGATTTGGAGAGCACAAAAGAACTATTTTATTATTAATTTTCATATTAAAAAATGGTTTTTATTGATCTATTAATTATTATAATCAAGTAAGTCAGCTAAGCAAGAAATAGAGTTAATTTTCTCCCTCGTAATAAAAGTAAACCAATTAGGCAAATCGGTCCAATGACTAACAAAAATAAAATCCATATGAAATTTTTGAGACACTTCAAAATCATACTTAGAGTCTCCAATAAAAAGTATCGGATAGTCTTCTTTAGCGCTTAATTTTTCGTTACTAATAATATCCACTTTGCTAGCAGGATTCCCAAAAATTCCCTTATCAAAGAACGAATCAATGCCTCTGTGAGCAAATACTTCTCGTAACTCAGATTGATTACCGCCAGAAACAATTACCCATGGAATATTTGAAGTAGCCTGCTTCAAGGCTAACAAAGATTCATCTAACTCACATGTAAATAATTTTTCCTTTACCTCTTTAGCAAAATGGTCAAGGAGATCTTCAATTTCTTTTTTATTGTATGGTTTATTAAGAATTTTTTCTAGGAAATACTCAAATTTCTTAATGCGAGAGACACCGCTATTTTGAATATGGTAATCTCTAAGTTTCTCTGCTTTACTAATTCCATAAACTTTGGCTACTTCAAAAAAAGCCTGGGTCTTAATTGGATTTGAATTTAATAATACACCATCACAATCAAAAATTATTATTTTATATTTTTGAAGATTTATTTTTTTATACATTATTTCTTTTTATTAATTCATTTTCCACCTTGAGAACATCTTTCGGCACATCAACAGCTGCACTTCCTAAACTTGTTTCAACCATCCGAATATTTATGCTTGTTTCAAAAAAACGTGTAATTTCGATATCTTCTGATTTTTCTATATCAGTTTTTTCTTTAAAAGTTACAAAAGTATTTAATTCTTTTAGATTAAAAGCATAAATACAAACCTGTTTATAATATTTTGGCACTTGGTTTTTATTTTTAAATCCAGGTATGGCAAGCCTAGAGATATAAACTAAACTTTTACTTTGGTTAAATATAACTTTAGGGATATTAGTATTATTAGGATTTTCATTAACCTCTAATTGGCAATAACCATTAATAATATCGTCATAGTGTTTCTCTTTAGTCTTAATGATTTTGATAATATCTTGAGGATTGACTAAAGGTTCATCACCTTGAACATTAATATAAATATCTGCCTCAATTTGATTCGCAGCTTCTGCCACTCGATCTGTTCCAGTAAGACAATCACTGCTTGTAATAATTACATTAAACCCTGCCTGAGTAACAATATCTGCAATAACACTATCATCTGTTGCAACATAAACATTTTCTTTGCCTACAGCAACCTCACTTAACTCAGCAACCCAGATTATCATTGGCTTATCAATTAACCGAACTAAAGGCTTTCCTGGCAATCTACTTGAATTATATCTAGCAGGAATAATAACAACACTTTTCATAGTTAAAATCCTAAATGACTTTAATAAAAAATTTAGTAAATTGAATCAATTATGAAGATAAGCCTTGTTTTTGTACATTGTATTCCTCTTCAGGGACTTCAGATATTAAAGGTTTATTTTTTATAAATCTTACAACCTCTTCAGTTGACTCAACTTCCATTCTTGTTCTACAATCAATTGACATTGAACCCATATGAGAAGTTAGCAAGCATCTATCAATTTCCCTCAGTGGCCCAATATAAGGCTCATTTTCAAAAACGTCTAAAGCAGCTCCAGATAAGTGGTTTTTTTTCATTACGTTATATAAATCCATCTCATTGATAATCCCTCCTCTAGAGGTATTAATAATAGAAGCATCCACTTTCATCATTTCTAGTTCATCTTTGGTGACCATGTTTTTAGTAAATTTAGTTAAAGGTAAGTGTAATGAAATGATATCTGCTTCTTTATAAATAGTTTCCTTATCAACCCATTCAAGTTTATATTTTCTATCTAATTCCGGATTTGGGTTTATATCATTTACTAAAAGCCTAGGAGTACCAAATACAGCTAGCCTAGTTAACACTCTTGTACCAATTCTTCCCAAACCAATAACCCCAATGGTTGAGTTTGCTATTCTTTTACCAAAATGCCTATCCCAATTACCCTTATGCATTTCAAGATTGGCCAAGTGTACAGAACGAAGCAAAGTAATCATCAAGCCAATAGTCAGTTCTGCAACAGCGGGTGCTGGCGCATCTGGAGTATAGGATACTTTAATACCTCTTTTTTTAGCTGCCAGAAGATCAACACTATCAAGACCTATACCAACTCTCGATATAAATTTTAATTTAGGCGCCCTTGACATTACAAAGTCAGTAATTGGCTCAGTACCAGCAATAATTATATCAATATCATGAACCATTTCAGCCAACTCCTCTTCCTTTAATTTTTTATTTAAAGGATTAATTAAGAAATCAACCTCTAAGCCTTTTAAAAGTTCAATTGGAAGATGGTTTCGCTGAGCAAATGGAACTGTTGTAATTAGTATTTTCATAATATTATTATAGATTAAATGTATTAAGGCCTTTGAGAAAGTACCCAGACATGAGAGCTCATCTTTGATTTGATTAAAAAATCTTGGAATGAGTTAGCAATATTTTCATCTTCAATAAGTTTTGTAATAAAACGATTATTTTTTTTTAATAACTCATTATCTCGAAAAGCATTTTTTATAATATCCACGTCAAGAACACCCGGGGTAATAACATTAATATCTTGCATTTTTGAACGCTTAAAGATAGCCTTAAAACCTTCAATTGATAAAAAATTTATATGGTGTGGAGGCGAAATACTATTAGATTCTTCCCATAAAACCTGTATGTCAAATCCATCCACACCTAAAGTTGTAACTAGTAAGTATCCACCTGGCTTTACAAAGCTTCGCAGAGTGTCAATAAATAAGAGGGGATTATGCACATGTTCCAAAACCTCAAAACACACAACCAAATCAGCAACAGAATCAACATTTTTTGCATCTTCAGCCATTTCGTTAATTACTTCTAAACCTTTACTTTTACATTCTTCTGCTAGATTTTTAGAAGGCTCAATAGCAATACATCTTGCTGAAGGGTTTACGTTTTTCCATTCCTCAAGAAAAATACCATAACCTGCGCCCACATCAATAATAGTTGTAGGGAAAAAAGATTTTTCATTACAGAATTCCATGAGTTTTTTAACTCTCGGCTTAAAAATGCTATTTCTTCTTGCTTCAGCAACCTTAGGAAAAAATGATGTAGCCCAATACTCAGAAGAAGGTGAGTTTTTATAAAAATCTTCAAATGATTCTAAAGGTGGCCTGGGTGTTTGATAGAGAGACCGGCAATTAATACAAGATGAATACTCAAAACCAAACTTAGTAAACTCAAACTTTACTTTACTTGAATCACAAGCTGGACAATTTAAATTTTCCCTATTTGTGTCTTGAAAAAAAGTTTTTGCATCGCTTGAAGAAAGCTCAAGATACTTCTTAAATACATTATAAGGTCTAATTTCTTCTTCTTTCATTTCAGATAAAGATTCATAAGCTTATCATTGATCATTTTCTTTTCAGCATTGAGTCGATCCTCCTCAGTATCAACACTAACCGACAACTCAAAAATCTTAACCATTTTTATTTTCTCGCCATGCTCAATAATCCTCATCATGTCAACAGACTCAATCCTCTCTAATTCAGTTTCTTTCATCTCATTAAACTTAATTAAATAATCTCTTTGAAAAGGAATAACACAAACTTGCTTTAACATTGTGACATTTTCAGCACTTTTTTTTCTAGAAGGAATAGGTTCGCGAGAAAAATATATAGCATTACTCTCATTATCAACTACTACTTTAACTTCATTAGGATCTTCAAACTCTTCAATAGAAGACATTTCTGACATCAGATTTACAACATTAACGTCTTCATTCATAGAAAAGGGTTTTAGTGAATCACTTATCATATTTGGCGTTACCATCGGCTCATCCCCTTGGACCATTACAACAATATCAATTTTCATATCAAGTATTTTTTCAGCTTCTACCATTGCTTCAGCTGTCCGATCAGTTGCTCGCTCATGCTTACTGGAAGTCATTATTGCTTTTCCACCAATTGACTCTATATATTCAAATATTACTTTGTCACAGGTTGCCACAAAAGTTTCAATTAAATCATCACACATCTTAGTGCGAAAATAACAATGGGCAATCATTGGAAGCCCATTAATTTTTACCATTGGTTTGCCTGGAAAACGGGAAGAACCCATTCTTGCTGGAATAATTGCAATCGCTTTCATAAAATTAATTATTTATATTATTTAAAAAATTAACGCCACTCCTAGATGCAACATCCAGCATCCTCACATCTAGACTATAAGCTATGAATTTATACCCTTCTTCAATCCTTAATTTGAGTTGCTGATTATCAGGCTCGATAATATGAATACCGCCAACCATATTCAATTTAGATGCCACAGTTTTAATTCTTTCCATTGCTGATAAAAAAAGTTTATTTTCAAATTGGCCTGATATCCCCATGGATGCAGATAAATCATAAGGGCCAATAATATAACCATCAACTTCTTTAATACTAAAAAGAGCTTCTAAATTATTCACTGCATCAATATGTTCAATCTGGATAATCACTACAGAATTTTCATCTTGCCATTTGAAATACTCTTCAAATTGAGATCCATAGCCTTGAGCTCGCGCAAGTCCAACCCCCCTAATACCTCTTGGAGGATATTTAATAAAACTTACCGCCTTATTGACATCATCAACAGTTTTAACCATAGGAACTATAATTCCACATGCGCCTGCATCCATCACCCGCTTAATTTGATCTTCATTATTTGACGTTAATCTAACCAAAGGGGCTACCCCACTTAATTCAATAACACGAATCAACTCTTCAGCCTCTTTAATAGTTATAACACTATGCTCTAAATCAATAGCAATCCAATCAAAACCAGCATTAGACATTATTTCAGCTATAGCTGGGTGTGCCAATGTTAGCCAACATCCAAGAGAGACACTTTCACTCATTAAATGTTTCTTAAAAGCTCTATTATTCATTTTATTATTTTTTAAAAAAATTAAAGTTCTAAGTATTCATAATATCTTTAAAACTTCTTGAAGATACTATTTTACCTTTTTCAATTTTATAGATTATATCGCAATGTTCTAGGGTATTAAGTCGATGCGCTATAATTATCATTGTCTTATCTCCTTTAAGATTCTGTATTTCTTTTACAATTTCTCTCTCTGTTTCTTGGTCTAACGCGCTAGTAGATTCATCTAAAACTAAAATACTTCTATTGTGATAAAAAGCTCTTGCTATTGCAATTCTCTGTCTCTGACCTCCTGACAAGCGAACTCCATTCTCACCAATATTGGTATCAACCCCCTCAGGAAGAGACTTAATTAACTCACTTAAACTAGATTTTTTAATTGCTAAATCAATAAAAGCCTTATCTATACTTTCAGACTCTACTCCCAATGCAATATTTTTTTCTATGGAATCATCAATCAAAAATACTTGCTGTGGCAAATATGCAACTTGATCAGTCCAATGATGCGAATTATTATTTAACAGCTTACCGTCATATAAAATTTCTCCACTATCTGGCTTTAAAAGACCCAGCAAAATATCCACTAAAGTTGTTTTACCTGAGCCTGAACTTCCAATAATACCAATTGTGCTTCCATTAAGTATTTTCATGGAAAGATTGTTGATTGCCAGCTCTGAAATATTAGGGTAAGAAAAGCTAATATTTTTTAATTCAAAAGACTTAAAAGCATTAATATTGTTATTGTTATTGTTATCATTTTTAACAATATCAAAGCTTTGAATATCTTTAAATATTATATCTACAGCATGCTTACCAAAACGTATCGCTGTTGAGCTAGCAATAATTTGACTAATGGAGGGCATCAATCGAAGTGATGCAACCCCAAATGCACTGATAATTGGCAAAGCATCAATAGTACTTTCACCAGAAACAGAAAAAGACAAGACTAGAAAAACTACAACACAAACTAAGATAAGCTCCATAAAGAAGCGTGGTATTGATGAAATAAGCTTATGTTGTAATTTTACATCCGCATAACTTTGAGAGTTAGTATGCACCTTATTGTAAAAAAAAATGTGCTTTCCTAAGACTTTGATTTCTTTAAAGCCAGCCATCCCTTCATATATGCCCTTAACCATAGCTGTTTGACTAATAGCAACTTTTTGACCCATTATTTTAATTCTCTTACGAAAAATCAGGTCATAAGACAATACAATAAGGCCTAAAAATACTATTAGATAGAAAACTAAAACGCCGCTAGTTATTATTAAAAATGCAAATAACATTAAAGTAATTAAACCTTCACTAATAATTCTAAGAATAGATGAGATTGTGTGTTGTGAAATTTGATCTGTATGGCTTTGAATTCTGTAAACATACTCAGAACTATTCTTTTGAGTATAAGTAGTATAGGGTAAGCTCTGATAAGATTTCATTAGTAGCGAACGAAGTTCGACGCCAAAATCTAAAGAAAACTTAATAATACCTCGGGTAATTACAATAGCAGAAATAGTTTTAATGAGAAATACTGTAACTAATATTAAACTCATATAAATAAGAATATTTTCTTTGTTGTCAACGAAATCAGAAAAAACCATAAACAAACGATTTTCGCTAAGCAATTCTGGGCTAACTACAAATGACATGTAAGGAATGATTAATCCAACTCCTAGAACGTCTAAAAATGAAGAGAAAATAAAAAGAATAATTAAAACTGGAAGTTTTCTTTTTCTATTGCCTAATAAAAATAATACTTTCTTTAAAAACATGCTTTAGAGGATATTAAATAGAAATAATTTATTATTATAAAATAATCACAGATGAATAGTTATCTCAAACTCATGAAATACAAATTAATATTTTTTAAAATATTAAACACAGTTCATTTTCAACTAAATACTAATTTACATGGAACAATTTGAATATATATCTATCAAATAAACTAAATCTAGTTCAAAAATTTAATATGAATAATCAAGCTATTAGAAAGAGAGACTCATATTAACTTGATATTTATATTAAAATTCTTGTTTTAAACCTTTAAGTATTACTTGCTTTTATGACACATAGTGATATAAATTTTAATAAAAAAACTATTTTAATTACAGGTGGTGCTGGCTTTATTGGCAGTAATATTGCCTTTTATTTTCAGAAAAACTATCCTGATGCACACATAGTAATATTTGATTGTTTTAGAAATGAGTTAAGATTCTCTAATGGTAATTTGCGAAGTTTTGGCCATTATAAGAACTTAATTGGTTTTAATGGTGACATCATTTGTGGAAATATAAATAATAAAACTGACTTAGCAGCTCTAGATAATTATTCGTTTGACTTTATTTTTCACCAAGCAGCAATTTCTGATACACGAGTATATGATCAAGAAATTATTATGCAAACTAATATCAATTCATTTTATACTCTACTCAATAAAGCTAAACAAGATAAAGCTAAATTAGTTTATGCAAGTTCCGCAGCAACTTATGGAAGTCAGCCTTCCCCTCAAACTGTAGGTAAAGAAAAACCTGAAAACCCTTATGGATTTAGTAAGCTCATGATGGATGGTATTGCAAATCGCTACTCGAAGGATAATCCTGATATGACAATTGTTGGTTTAAGGTTTTTTAATGTTTATGGTCCAAATGAATACTATAAATCATCAACATCATCAATGGTAATTCAACTTGGCCATCAAATTTTAAATGGAAAAGCTCCTCGTTTATTCCAAGGCTCAAAAAACATATCTCGTGATTTTATTTATATTGATGATGTAATTCAATCTAATATCAAAGCATGCAATCCAAAACTAAATGGTACCTATAATATTGGTACAGGAATTTCAAGAAACTTTCAAGACATTGCTGATATTCTCCAAAAAGAATTGGATACTAATTTAGGTACAGAATATTTCCCTAATCCATATAATGATTATCAATTGCACACACAAGCAGATATATCATCCTCTAGAGAAAACCTAGGGTTTGTGCCAAAATTTTCTTTAGAAGATGGCATCAAGGCCTATATTCCTGAAATTAAACGTTTATTTAATACTGAAATTGCATGATTGATTTAAAGAATAAAACTCCTAAAATTTTGGTTGTTGGTGACCTAATGATAGATAGCTATCTTTGGGGTACATGTAATCGTATTTCTCCAGAGGCACCTGTTCAAATAGTGAATATTGATAGTGAAAATTCAGTTCTTGGAGGCGCAGGTAATGTAATTAATAATCTAAATGCTCTTGGAGCTAAAGTTGATATTATAAGTGTAATTGGTGAATGTGAAGCTTCAAAAGAGCTTAGAGTATTACTATCAGATATTAATATAAGTACTGAGTATCTCGTAACTCAAGAGGGCAGAGTTACAAGTAAAAAAAATAGGATAATTGCCTCGCAGCAACAAGTTCTTCGATATGACCGTGAAAGTAACGATGAGATAAATAATATATCTCAAAAAACTATTCTTGAGACTTTTAATAAGATTATTAATAATTATGATATTGTCCTATTGTCAGATTATGGTAAGGGCCTATTAAGTTTTAATTTAACACAATCATTAATTAAGTCTGCCAATAAAAATGGAAAAAAATTACTAGTAGACCCAAAGGGGTTTAATTATTCAAAATACAAAGGTGCTTACCTTCTCACTCCTAATAAAAAAGAGGCTAGTGAAGCAACAAATATTTTAATTAAAGATGTCAAAAGCCTTACATTAGCAATTTCTAGTCTTAAAGAGCAATGCAATTTAGACTTTTCTATTGTCACATTAAGTGAAGAAGGTGTAGCTATTTTTGACAATGAATTGCGAATTCATCCTACTGTAGCTAAAGAAGTTTTTGATGTAACTGGAGCTGGTGATACTGTCCTTGCCTCTTTAGGCTTTGCACTAGCATGTAATATAAGCATTGATGATGCTGTCAAATTTGCCAATCTAGCATCTGGTGTTGTAGTTAGCAAAATTGGTTCTGCAACAGTAACGCTAAATGAAATTATTGAATATGAATTAAGTCTTACAAAAACATCAAGTGACAAACATATTAAAAATTGGAATCAGATTTCTTCTATTGTTAGTGAGTTAAAAAATAATAATAAGAAGATTGTGTTTACAAATGGTTGTTTTGACATTCTTCATATTGGTCATATTAAATACTTAGAAGCCGCTAAAAACTTTGGAGACATTTTAATTTTAGGCCTTAATTCAGATTGTTCAGTCCAAAAACTGAAGGGAGAAAATCGCCCAATAAATCACCAAGATGATCGCGCGCGCATTCTTGCGTCATTAGAAGTTATTGATTATGTTGTAATATTTGACGAAGATACGCCTATTGACTTGATTCATCTTATTAAGCCAGATATTCTTGTAAAAGGTGGTGATTATGTTGGAAAAGAAGTTGTTGGTCAGGACGTCGTCAAAGAATTAAAATTAGTAAAATTTATTGATGGAAAAAGCACTTCAAGTATTATAGAAAGGATACAAAAAGCATGAAAGATATTATTCAAAATGAATTCAATGACCATATCAAAACTGCCAAAATGCTTGATGATGTTGTTGATGATGTTTCAACTGCCGCAAAAATTTGCATTGAATGTCTAAAAAATGGTGGAAAGATATTAATATTTGGAAATGGGGGAAGCGCTGCCGATGCTCAGCATATTGCTGCAGAACTTGTTGGAAGATACAAAGTGCATCGCAAAGGTTTACCAGCAATCGCTTTAACGACTGATAGCTCTGCTCTGACCTCTATAGCTAATGATTTTGGTTTCAGCAATGTATTTGATCGTCAGGTTGAAGCTTTTGCAAAGAAAGATGATGTAGCAATTGGAATTAGTACTAGTGGTAAGAGTGTTAATGTTATTAACGCACTAAAACTTGCATCAGAGTTAAAATGCAAAACTATTGGCTTAATTGGCCTTAACAGTAAAGTATTTGATAAAGTTTGCGATATTAACATAGCTGTGCCTTCTAATGACACCCCTCGTATTCAAGAAATGCACATTGTCATTGGACATACGATATGTCACTTAATTGATCAAAATTTTAAGAGTTAATTAATAAGCCCGTTGATTGCGCTCAAAACATCTTGGGATTTAATCTGCTTCATACAATTATGATGCTTAAGAGGACATTCCTTTTTCATGCATGGTTGGCATGCTAAATTTTTCTTAACAATTGTGCTTTTTTTATTCATCCATTGTGATGTCTTTTTATTGTTAGTTGGCCCAAAAATTGAAACAGTAGGAACTTGAAAAGCCGCAGCTAAATGCATGGGCCCGCTATCACCTGTAATAAATAAATCAAGATTTTCTATTTCACTCATTAGATCTTCAATTGAAGTTTTATCTGCTAAATTTATATAATTCTTGACTCCATAATTAATCAAATATTTCTCAATGTCTAAAGCAATTTTTTTTTCGTGAGGTCCACCAAAAATAACGATATCATAATTAAACGATAATGCAGCTGCAACATCAGCAAACTCTTTAGGATACCAGCGCTTTGCATTTCCATAAGATGCGCCTGGATTTATACCTAGTAATTTATTTTTTTTACCCTTTATCGTCTTAGGTAGATACAATTTCAATCCACTAGTAACAGAGTTAATTTGAAGGCTATCATTAATAAAGTTATTATAATTTTCTACTTGATGATCTTTAACAAAAAAATTTTTGGAAAACTGATATTTTCTTTTAGATGTTATAAAAAATTTTAGAAATTTTGAACGAAAAGACCCCCTAAAAGAAAAAAATATGTCAAATTTATCAAAGCTCTTTATAGTTTTATATAATTTTAAATAATTTCTTTCTAGAACATAGCTCTTCGTTACCCTTGGATGATTTTTTAGAACTTCTATAGAAACAGCTGACCCTATTAATGTTACTTCTGCATCTGTGAAAAAATTTAATAAATTTTCAATAGCAGGTGTCGCCATTACTGTGTCGCCAAGCCATGTTGGAAGCTCAATGAAAACCCTCATCATACTAGCTTAAAATGTTTTTTACTTAAATCAACACCCAATAAATTCTCTATCTTGATCATAATACGATGCTTTTTTTGCTTTTGAGTTAACTTATAGGCTGGATCAGCAACATACAATCCAGATTGTTTTGGGAGCCAGTTTTTAATAATCCTTGGATGAGAGCCCTTAAATTCTTTAATAATTAGTTGGTCAATTTGAGAATAATCAATTTCAACTGCTTTAGCACCCCAGTATTTTTGAACCTTGCTACTTTTAAGATTCATCTGTTCTTCACTTCGAAGCCATCCATAATGATAACAAGTAACTCCAACACTTTTAGCTTTTGGGTATCTCCCTTTCTTATTCGAATCTAAAACAAGCCAAAAAAGACCATCAGGAGCATAAGATCTAACTGAATTTTTTAAAATTCTAGCCTCTGATCTATACCAACCAGGTGAATTCAGAAAACTATTGGCATTCCCATAAAAATGCTTAAAGTCAAAAACAAGTGCCTCAACATTAGAATTATTTAAATGCATCTCCATGCATTTTTTAATTTGACCTAAGTCTTTTTCATGATAAATTTCGTCGCCCTCAATATAAAAAACCCAATCACCAGTACAGTTAAATTGTGCAATCATTTTCTGTTGGCCATAAACATACCCACGATCTTTCATCTCATCATTCCATTTAGATTCAATAATACGGATCTTTTTATCTTTTATAGAATGAATCAACTTCAATGTATCGTCTTCGCTTACCCCAACATTAATTACGAATTCATCAACTATTGGAAGAATTGACTGAATTGATTGTAAAAATGGATAGCCAAGTATTTGTCCATTTTTAATAAATGTAAAAGCACTAACTTTCATTTTTTTCTATTAGATTAATTCCATTTTCACACCAAGTAAGATGATTATTGATTGTTTCGTTAAGAAGTAAATTATTTCTATCTAATAATATTCTAGAATTTTCATTGTGCCATAAATGAAATTGAATGGCGTTAAAACGAACATTTTTTCTTTTAATTCCATTATTAATCAAGCGAACCACAAACTCACTATCTTCCCTTCCCCACCCTTCAAATTCATTATTATATCCATTTATATCTAAGCAGTCTTTTTTGTAAAATGCCATATTACAAGACTTAATTCCACGTAAGTTGTTCTTTTTATTTGAAAATAAAATAGAAAGAAATTTTGAATGAATTGAATTTTTATGGTTTCTAAGACCTGAGTTAAAAAATGAAAAATCAACTATTTTTTTCTCTAAAGCTAATTTTGTTTGCTTGTAAGATAATAAAGCCCTTGATCCTTGGATAAAAAAACCAGGTTCTGCGTTGCTAATATGATCTTTTAAAAAATCTGGATGTAATACGGTGTCACCATCAATTAAAACAATATAATCTCCAGATGCCTTAATAATTGCATTATTTCTTGATCTTGCTGCTCTAAAGCCAATATTTTTTTGCCATGAATGTATAACATGAATATCAAAATTTTTATTAAAGTTGACTATTAATTCTTTTGTTTCTTTAGTACTTCCATCATCAGCAATAATTACTTCATAAGGAAGAATAGTTTGACGTTTAACACTTTTTAGCACTAAAAAAAGTGAGTCTGGCCAATTATAGGTAGTAATAATTAGAGTAAGCTTCATCAACTTGCAAGTTATTAGATAAAATAAGAAATTATAGGCCATTTATTCTTGAAAAAATTTATATGGAAGAATAACCTACAATTCTCATATGACTAATTTTAATTAAACTATGAAAATTTCTGTTTACATTATCGCCTTTAATGAGGTTGAAAAAATTCGTGAATGCATTAATAGCATTTTATGGGCTGATGAAATTATTCTAGCAGACTCTCATAGCACTGATGGAACTACTGAAATAGCTATTGAGCTTGGAGCAAAAGTAATACATATTCCTTTTAATGGCTATGGAGACTTGAGAAACAAGGCTATAAGTCATTGTTCAGGAGATTGGATATTGAGTCTTGACTCTGATGAAAGATGCACAGTTGAAGTACGTGATGAAATTATTAATATTATTGACAACGCCTCATTAGATATATATCGAATTCCAAGAAAGAATTTTTTTATGGGAAGGTGGATTAAGCATTCTGGATGGTATCCAAATTTTAGGCAGCCTCAGCTTTTTAAAAATGGAAAAATGAGCTACTCAGCTGACGCTGTGCATGAAGGTTCTATTAGCCATAGCAATAAAGAGATTGGAACTCTTAGCAATACTATTTGGCAATTTCCATTTAAAAATACTGAGGAAGTAATGCATAAAGCAAATCGGTATTCTAGCCTAGGAGTGGAAAAATTAGAAAAAAAAGGTATTACTGGTACTGTTTTCAAAGCTTTTTTACATGGATTTTGGTCTTTTAATAAGCACTATATCTTTAAATTGGGTTTCTTAGATGGCGGGCCAGGATTTGTTATTGCATTTGGTAATTTTGAAGGTACTTTTTATAGATACATCAAACTTATAGAGGCACAAAAAAAATGGAAATCTCCAATCTCTCATCCAATTCATAGGTCAATAAAATGATAGTTCCAGTAGTCTTATCTGGAGGAAGTGGAACAAGGTTATGGCCTTTATCTCGGAAGCTTTACCCAAAGCAATTTCTAAGTCTTGTAAATGATACAACTTTATTTCAAGATACAATCATACGGTTACCTGAAGAGGTTTCAGATCCTCTAATTATTTGCAATGAAGAACATCGCTTTATTGTAGCTGAGCAGCTGCGTCAAATACAATCCAATAATAAAGGGATTATATTAGAGCCAATTGGTAAAAATACTGCGCCCGCAATTGCTATTGCTGCAATGACATTATTGAGCGAAAAGATAGATCCAATACTTCTAGTTTTGTCTGCAGATCATCTTATTGAAAATACTATAAAATTTCATAACTGCATCAATATTGCAAGCAAAATTGCAGCAGAAGGTAAAATGGTCACGCTAGGTGTAAAGCCTAGCAAAGCAGAAACTGGCTATGGTTATATTGAAGTAGATGACTCAGATAAAAATCAATATTACGATATTATTTCATTTACAGAAAAACCTAACCCTGAGGTTGCTAAGGAATATGTAAATGCTGGTAACTATTTCTGGAATAGTGGCATATTTATGTTTAAAGCTTCAGCTTACTTAAGTGAATTAAAAAAATATGAACCTGAAATTTATACTGCCTGTCAAAAGTCATGCTCTATTGCGCGAAAAGATTTAGATTTTATTCGTTTAGATAATGAGGAGTTTTATAAATGTCCAGATAAATCAATCGACTATGCTGTAATGGAAAAAACTAATGCTGGAGTGGTTATTCCATTTGATGGAAGTTGGAGTGATATTGGCTCATGGGAAGCATTATGGGAATCAAAGAAAAAAGATAGTGATAATAATGTAAAGGAAGGAGATGTAATGCTTAATAACGTTAAAAATTCATACATTCACAGCTCTAATCGTCTTATTTCAGTTAATGAACTTTCAGATCTTATAATTGTTGATACTCAGGATGCATTACTAATTTCAAACAAAAAATGCTCTCAAGATATAAAAAATATAGTACTAAACCTAAAGAAAAATAACAGAAATGAATCTGAGAATCACAGAAAGGTATATAGACCATGGGGATATTTTGATTCCATAGATTATGGAAGTGGTTTTCAAGTCAAACGTATATTTGTAAACCCAAAAGCCAAATTATCATTACAGAAACATAATCATCGAGCCGAACATTGGGTTGTTGTTAAGGGTGTAGCTCTTATTACTTGTGGGGAAAAAGTGTTTGAATTAAGAGAAAGTCAATCAACTTTTATACCTAAAGGTGAGGTACATAGACTCGAAAATTATAATGACTTTCCACTTGAAATTATTGAAATACAAACTGGTGACTATCTTGAAGAAGACGATATTATTAGGCTAGAAGACGATTATCAAAGAAAGTAGTTTATCCAACTATAAGCTCTGCCTTTTATCCTCATAACTTGTCAGAATCTTTGCTAAAAACAAATGTGGAAGAGTATGGTAAGTAATAGGTATTCTAGGCAATTCAAAAAGATTAGAGCTTATGCTTACTTTACCTCGATTCATTGATGTTGCAGTAGAGTAACCAGATTCCCGAACAATGTCTATTAATGAGTCGTTAAAGTTTCCATATGGATAGCAAAAATCATCAATTTTATTACTAAATTTATCCTCAAGACTTCTCTTGCAATTCCTTATTTCTCTAATTGCTTCTTTTTCAGAAACTTTTGTTAGATCAACGTGATTTTCCGTATGTGCACCAATATCCATACCTAAATTTAGCCAATCTGTAATGTCATTAAATGTCATTAATTGCTGCTGTGTTATCTTTTTATCAATATCCCATGAATTAGAAAAGCCAATATTTTGACTTACTAAATAATTAGTAGCACTGAAATTATATTTTTGTAAAATTGGCGCAGCATTTATTAAATTGTTTTGATATCCATCATCAAAAGTTAGGCCAACCACTTTTCCAGTTTTTTTACCATCTAAATAAGGCTTTAGTTTTTTTAAACTCAGTCCTTTATATCCTAGTATATTAAGCATTTTCATCTGAAAATTAAAGCGCTTTGGAGTGACATGCATGCCCCTCATAACTGCTGACCTTGGAACCAAGTCTATGCTATGGTACATTAGTATTGGAATTGTATTATTTGGCATTATTTTTTGTAAGTTTTAATAATCGTTGCTTTATGATTACTGAAATTGGTCTTTTAATTTTTACACGTTGTGCATTAATAATTTTCTCATTATTAGATAACCCAGTATTTTGTTTAAAAAATTTGGTTAGAATAACTTTAGCATATTCTGTCTTGCCTGATGTAGAATACAAACTAATATATTTTTTACCTTCAACAATCATATAATCTTCTGCAAGTATTTCAGACAAAGAAAATTGCTCAATTGTATGAACTGGCACCATATCAATAAATTTAAGCATAAGCTTATCTGCTAATTCTAGACTTTTAAGCATATTAGGCATTACACCAATCATAAGAGCGCCCCACATTGCAGACTCCTTTGTTATTTGGTATGAAAAACCACCAAGATCAATAATGTGCCCCTCTAAGGAATCTATAAATATATTAAAACGCTTCCTTTTATATATCAAACCTTCATTGAGGTATAGTAATGCTTGACTTGGTTGAATTAATTCAAACAAAGGAATTGGAGACTTATTAAAATAAGTATCAGTGTCAACAAATAATATTTTATCTTCGTTTCTTAAGGCTAATTTATCAATAACATAGCAAAGTCCTCGATTTTTAATTCGAAAATGATAACTATTGTTAAGAGACCAGCTATTTTTTTGCTCTTTATTGATTGGTAAAATAGTTACTGGATAATTAATAAACTCATCTGGTTTTTCTGTAAGAATAACAATTTCGACTTTATTTGTAATTGAAATCCACTTCATAAATGTCAAAAAACTAAACTTTGCACCATCGTAGTAGACTTGGCGGTCTCCATAAACTATATATAAAAGAATTTTTCTCATAAAGTACTGTTAAATATTGTAGCTTGACTCCAGTCTTCAATTTGCTTATAGATAATAGCTGGACTAATATTGTCTAAACAATCACTATTACCCTTTTTATTATCACAACCTGCATTGCCGCATGCAACACATGGCATATTTGCTTGAAAAATAGTGACATTACCATATGATTGCATAGGGCTATCTTTTTGTGCCGACATTCCCGCTAAGTTTGACCAAGGCGACCACATAGAAAGTATTGTGGGCCCAAAAATTGCAAAAATACGCTTATTTTGGCCAGCTGCAATATGCATATTTAAGGTATCCATTCCAATGTAAGCTTCAGACATACCACTCAGAGCAATGAATTCTTCAATTGAGGTTTGCCCTATCCAATTTGTTATATTTTTAAATTCTGGAAGTGTCTGCTTAATTTGATTATCTATCTCACTCGTCCCACCAGTAATAATTATTGGGAAGTTTAATTGATTCATTAAACTTAACAATTCTTCTCTTAATTTTTTTGAAAATATTTTGTATTTATATTGTGCTGATGGATGAAAAATAATGAATTTTTTTATATTTAGCTTTTCCAGTCTATTCTTGACCAAAATTCTTGTCAGTTCTGTTGGTTGAGGGACAAGCTGCTTAAATGATGGCTTAATATTTAAAAAATATAGAGCTTCTAGGTTATTCAGAAGAATGTGTTTTGTGTTATCAAAATCATAATAATGTTTAAGTAGCAACTTTTTCCACCATGATTTTCCATTTTGACTTTCAACCGCACTAATGGAATAGCTACTTGCTAATAAAGCATAAATTACACTTCGGTCACTTGCTGTTAAATTAATACTTAAATCATACTTCCTATAAATTTTTTTAATAATACTTTTTTCCTGTTTAAATCGATTTTCTTGTTTTTTTCTATAAGAGAAAGTAATAATTTTATTAACAGAAGGGAGTGTTTTAGCAACACCTATAGTATCGTCATTAACAAGCAAATCAATAATATCAGGATTAAAATTTTTATAAAGCTGATCTAAGAGCGATGCACTCAATAAAACATCTCCATTAGAACGTTGAATGATAATTAGTATTCGCGAAAAGACCATCTCACTTCTTACTATAAATAAAAGAGCTAAATAAAATAAATAAATTACTAGTATAGTGCCCCAATAAATATGAATCACTCAACATAATAATTAAGAACATAAGGGGCATTGCAAGACCAATATGTTGGGTAAGCTTATTATTAGAATTAAGTGCTACTTGAAATTGAATGTAAAAAATCCATAAAAAACTAACTAAACCAATAATACCAAGTTGAACCAAAATAAGCATATACATATTATGAGGCTGAACAGTTTCCCTGACTTTTGGACTATTAATTTCATTAATTTTTTTATACTCGCTTGGAAAATCCCCAGTACCAATTCCATAAAAAGGGGAGGTTTTAAATAACTCAAAAGAGTTACTTACAAAAGTAATTCTTTGTCCAATTGAAGTATTGGGATACTCATCATATTCAATAATATGCTGTGAAACATCATCAAGTCTATTTTTAAAAATAGGACTAGTATTGTAAGCAGTAAGAGAAATAGAGCCAATTAATAATATTGCGATTAAAAAAGCTTTTGTCTGTGAATGTTTGAAATGTTGAAAAGCAAGAATTAGTATGCCTGCAAAAAACATTACTTGACCGGCCCTTCCTCCGGTAATAAACATATTTACAGTCATAGTAATAGCAAAAAAAGTATACAGAGAGCGCATTAGCGAAGATAACTGACTTTTAGAAAATAATTTATCAACAACTAAATAAAAGGCAAAAGCTAAAAAAGGGTTATATGAAACATGACTCATAAGCGGTGTTGGATTAGAAATCGTAGCATACTTAAAAGGCTCAATAAGCCCAAGCCAAATTAAATATGAAAAAGTTTCTGAGATTAAAATTGCTACTAAAAAAGCTCCAATATAGTAATCTGCATTTTCTCTTCTTGCTATAGTTAGTAAAATTGGAAGCACCAGCAAAAAAGGTAGCATTTTTCTCAGTATCTCCAAACCCCATTCTAAGTTCTCTGTCCATAAAAGACCGGCCACATGGGCCATAAAAAAAACAATAGATGCTACTGCTAGTTTATTTGCTTTTACTTGATGAAATTTTTTTATATAATCACCTGAGCATAGCCAAATAATTGTAATCAACCATATTGCAATATTATTGCCCAACACAGTAATAGGCAAAAGAAATAATGCTGCAATAAATAAGTACTGATAAAAGCGATCAATTTGACTATGATAAGTAACCATATAATTTGATAAAATAATTAAATATAACTACTATTTTAATGGAATCGCTAATGCACACAAAAGCTATTTTCCTCGACAGAGATGGTGTCATTAATAAAGAAGTAAATTATTTACGAAAAATAGATCAAATTGAGTTCATTGATGGGGTTTTTGACTCTTTTCGCCATTTCTTAAAATTAAGTTATGAAATAGTAATAATTACTAATCAATCAGGAATTGCAAAAGGCTATCTAAGTCACAATGATTTTCAAAATATTTCTGCATGGATGATGAATCAATTCAGTGATAAAAATATCAAAATACTAGATATTATTTTTTGTCCTCATAACCCTGAATCTAATTGCCAATGCAGAAAACCAATGCCTGGTATGTTTCTGGAAGCTAAAAATAAATACAATATAGATATGAGCAAATCTTGGATGATTGGCGACAAAGAAACTGATATTAAGGCAGCTAATAATGCTGGAGTTGACAATACTATACTAGTAAAAAGTGGGCATAAAGTCGATTCAAAAAATACTAACGCTACATTCTGTCTTAATTCAATAAAAGACGCAAAAAAAATTATTACTTTCTAATAGTTATAGTATTTTTTAAACCATTTTGCAAAACTCTCTATTCCTTCACTAACTGGAGTTGATGGCATATAGTCAAAATCACTTACTAATTCAGAAACGTCTGCAAATGTATCCAAAACATCTCCAGGCTGCATAGGAAGCATCTCCTTATTTGCTAAAACACCTAAGGATTTTTCTATAGCTTCAATATATTGCAATAATTCTACTGGTGAATTATTACCAATATTATATATCCTCCATGGAGCATTAGAAGAGTCTGGAGAGGGGTTATCACTATTCCATTCCGGGTTTGAAATAGCTGGTCTATCAAGTACTAGCTCAATTCCCTTTACTATATCATCAATATACGTAAAATCTCTTCGATGATTACCATAATTGAAAACTTGAATCTTTTCGCCAGAAATAATTTTTTTTGCAAACTTTTGTAAAGCCATGTCTGGTCGGTCCCAAGGCCCATAAACAGTAAAAAACCTTAGCCCTGTTGTTGATAGTTTATAAAGATGACTATAAGTATGTGCCATTAACTCATTGGCTTTTTTACTCGCCGCATATAGACTCACAGGGTGATTGACATTATCTTTAATAGAGAATGGCATTTGTGTATTAGAGCCATATACTGAACTACTTGATGCATAAACTAGATGACTAACATTATTATGTCTACAACCCTCAAGTATATTAGCAAATCCTAAAACATTTGTGTTGATGTAAGCAAGTGGGTTTTCAATAGAATATCTCACACCTGCCTGCGCGGCAAGATTAACAACTTTGTCAAATTTGTATTTATGAAAAAGAGCTTTAACCTCTTCACTATTCTCAATATCCATCCTAATATGGGTATAACTTGGATGGGAATCATGGCGAGAAAGACGAGCTTCTTTAAGTGCAGGATCATAATAATCATTATGGTTATCAATCCCAATTACTTCATCACCTCTTTCAAGAAGTCTTATTGATAGTGCTGAACCAATAAATCCTGCAGAGCCTGTAACTAGTACTCTCATATATTCCTTTTAATTTGAGTTAAATAAATCACGGGTATAAACTTTTGAAGCAACATCTTTAATTTCATTCGACATTCTATTTGCAACTATAACATCAGCTAATTTTTTAAACGTATCCAAGCTTTTAATAACTTTAGAATTGAAAAACTCATTCTCCTGAATTACTGGCTCAAAAACAATAACCTCAATACCTTTAGATTTAACTCTTTTCATTATGCCCTGGATAGATGAAGCTCTATAGTTATCAGAATCACTTTTCATAATCAGGCGATAAATTCCAACTACTTTTGGGCCTTTCTTAATTATTGAGTTAGCAATATGGTCTTTACGAGTAGAATTTGCTTCAACTATCGCACTAATTAAACTATTAGGTATATTTTCATAATTTGCTCTAAGCTGCTTAGTATCTTTTGGCAGGCAATAACCTCCATATCCAAAGGAAGGATTATTATAATGATCACCAATACGAGGATCATAACCAACCCCTTTAATGATTTGTCTACAATTTAAGTCATGAGCTTCTGCATATGAATCTAACTCATTAAAATAAGCAACCCTCATGGCAAGATAAGTATTAGAAAATAGCTTAATAGCCTCAGCTTCTGATGAGTTTGTTAATAAAACATCAATATCTTTTTTCCAAGCGCCTTGAATTAATAAATTAGCAAATGATTGGGCTATATTAGATTGATCTCCCACAATAATTCTAGAGGGATACAAATTATCATATAGAGCACTTCCTTCTCGTAAGAATTCTGGTGAAAAAATAATTTTATTAAACTGGTATTTCTCCCTTATACTTTTTGTATAGCCAACAGGGATTGTCGACTTTATAATAATAACTGAATTTGGATTGAACTTAATTACATCCTCAATCACTGCCTCAACAGATGATGTATTAAAATTATTAGTCTCTGTATCATAATTAGTTGGAGTAGCAACTATTACAAAATCAGACTCTTTATAAGCTTCTTCTTTGCTAAGGGTAGCTGAGAAGTCAAGTGATTTATTTTTTAAAAAATCTTCAATTTCATCATCAATGATCGGAGATTTATTAAGGTTCAGCATCTTAACCCTTTCAGGAAGAATATCTAGCGCTATAACTTTATTGTGTTGCGCCAAAAGTAACGCATTAGCAAGACCCACATAGCCGATACCAACTACTGCAATTTTCATATAATTAAAGTTTTAATAAATATTCAGCTATTTTAACAATATCATTGACTTTAATATTTTTTATTGAGAAATCCTTTTTATTAATTTTATAAGGGTCAACAACACTTTTAGACTCAAGAAATTTATTAATTGGCGTAGAAAAAGTATTTCGATAACCAGGTGTTGGGCCAAACAATGTTATTGAGGGAATATTTAACGCCCAAGCAAAATGAGTGGGGCCAGTATCTGAGCCAATAATAAGGTCAGTATTTGAAACTAATGAAATTAGTAAATTTAAAGATAATTTATCTATTATTCTAATATTAGGAGCAAAAAACTTAATCTTTTGAGCCAAAACTCTCTCTCTCTCATTACCCCAAATCACAAGGAAATTTGCCTCTATATTCTTTGATAACTCAGCATATTTTTCTGGCGGGTAACATTTTGAATCGAAGGATGCACCAGGAACTAAGAGAATATTTTTTTTATCTTTAGAAAGCTGTTTAAATTCATACACTTTATTTGAATATAAAAAAGGCTTTTTATCTAAAATATCTTTATAGCTAATATTTAAACTGAGAGCGAAGTTGATAATACCTATATTACGATCAAGAATATTTCTAGCATAGTCAATTTTATATTTCTGACTATAAAAATTAGAGGCCAAACTTTCTCGAATTGAACTTTTATCAAATCCTATTTTATTGATGGAAGGAATTAGTCTAGTAATAAGAGCAGATTTAATTATACCTTGCATATCAATAACTAAATCATATGGGCCAAAATTTTTTACTTTTTTTAACTCTTTAATAAATAATGACAGTGATTTATTTTTTTTTGCATACTTTAGATTAAGGACATGGACATTATTGACTTGGGGATTGAACTCTAATAGTCCTTTACAACTTTCTTCTACAATCCAATCCACTTCAATTTTTTGATGACAATTTTTTATAAATTGTAAAACAATCATTGAATGAACAATATCACCTAAAGCAGAGAGTTTAACAATAGCTATCTTCATAAAAACTATTTTACAACGCCATAGACATTGCATGCGCTGCATATTAAATTAAGCTTTTAATGATATAATTTAATTTGTTTAAGTTACCTTTAGAAGTGATCATAATGAATTCTAAAAATATAGAAGAGAAGCCTACTAATTTCATTCGTAACATTATCAATGAAGATCTTTCATCTGGTAAACATGAAGTTATTAAAACAAGGTTTCCACCAGAACCTAATGGATATCTTCATATTGGTCATGCAAAATCTATTTGCCTCAACTTTGAAACTGCAGCAGATTATGATGGATATTGCAACTTAAGATTTGATGATACCAATCCTACTAAAGAAGATATTGAATATGTTAATTCTATTAAAAAAGATGTTGAATGGTTAGGATTTAATTGGAATGGTGAAGTTAAGTTTAGCTCAAATTACTTTGATATATTTTACCAATGTGCTGAAGAGCTAATTTCTAAGGAATTGGCCTATGTTTGTTTTTTAAGTAGCGAAGAAACTCAAGAATATCGTGGAACTCTAAAAAAACCTGGGAAAAATAGTCCATATCGTGAAACAAGTATTGAAGAGAACTTATCTTTTTTTAAAAAAATGAAGGCAGGTGAGTTTAAAGAAGGAGAATGTGTGCTTAGAGCTAAAATTGACATGTCCTCAAGTTTTATGTGCATGCGTGATCCTACTCTTTATCGTATTCGGTTTGAAACACACCATCAAACAAATGATGACTGGTGTATTTACCCTATGTATGATTTTGCTCATTGTTTAGGCGATGCTATTGAAGGAGTTACTCACTCATTATGTACACTAGAATTTCAAGACAATCGAAGAGTTTATGATTGGATTTTAGAAAATTTAAATAATTTTAATGCCTCTACTAGACCTCATCAATATGAGTTTTCTCGCTTAAATCTTGAGTATGCAACTACATCTAAAAGAAAATTAAAGCTTTTGGTAGACAACAATCATGTAAATAGTTGGAATGATCCTAGAATGCCAACTATTTCGGGCTTACGAAGAAGAGGATATACTGCTGCCTCAATAAGAGATTTTTGCAAGAGAATTGGCGTATCAAAAGTTAATAGTTTGACCGATATTTCAATTTTAGAATCATCAATTAGAGATGATCTAAACAGCTCTGCTCCGCGCTCAATGGCTATCATCAATCCTATTAAATTAGTAATTAAAAATTATCCTGAAGGTAAAATTGAATCCCTAGCTGCTCCAATACACCCTCAAAAAGAAGAAATGGGAACTAGAAAAATTTTCTTTAGTCGTGAAATATATATTGATAAAGAGGACTTTTTAGAATTAGCTCCAAATAATAAATATAAGCGCCTAGCAATAAACAAAGAGGTCCGTTTAAGAAACGCTTACGTTATCAAAGCCACTGATTTTGCTAGTGACAAAGATGGTAATATAAAAACTATCTTCTGTACTTATGATTCAGACACTTTAGGTAAAAACCCATCAGATGGTAGAAAAATCAAGGGTGTTATTCATTTTGTTGAATCAAGTAATGCTGTTAGTGCTGAATTTAGAATATATGATCGCCTTTTTTTAGATTCAAATCCAGCTAAATTTGATGATCTATCGACTTCAATTAATCCTAACTCTCTTGAGATAAAAAATGGATTTATAGAGCCAAGCTTATTAAATGCAAAAGCTGAAGTAACTTATCAGTTCGAACGCGAGGGTTACTTTTGTAGAGATAGTGAGTCTGATGGATTAGTATTTAATAAAACAGTCGGATTAAGAGATACCTGGAATAGTTAATCTATTTTTTGAAGCCAGTCATTCACTCGCTTTATTTCAGAATGCTTAGTTGTATCAATCTGA
>Ga0075445_10000028_pt1 | contig 64777 bp, 66 predicted proteins | sample CoawatmetaG02DNA_FD_72350 | JGI IMG/M metagenome (GOLD analysis project Ga0075445, IMG submission 72350) | Marine microbial communities from the West Antarctic Peninsula - Coastal water metaG029-DNA | ecosystem: Environmental > Aquatic > Marine > Coastal | place: Atlantic Ocean: West Antarctic...
GCAGCTATATCTAGATCAGAAAAAAATCTTGATGTAATCCGGCAGTTTGTCGAACATAACGAGTGGATTAATTTTTTAGCTGAAGATTCTGATATATTGTCAAATACCAGTATTTGTTTGATTCTTGATTTAGAGGCCGATAGGGTAAAACAGCTTGTAAAATTGCTAGAAAAAGAAGAAGTAGCTTACGACATAGGGGCTTATCGTGATGCCCCAGCAGGATTGCGTATTTGGGGTGGAGCTACTGTAGAGTCTTCAGATCTTGAGGCGCTTATGCCTTGGGTTAAATGGGCGTATCATCAGGTTGTGTGATAATACCTTAATCATGTCAGACATAGAGTAAGAAAATATGTATAAAGTCCGTACTTATAATAAAATTTCCTCTAAAGGATTAAATCGCTTTAGCGCTAAGAGTTATGTTGTTTCTGATGATGCATCTGCTCCAGATGCCTTTATGCTCAGAAGTCAAAAGCTTCATGATGAAGAAATACCTTCGAGCGTTAAGGCCGTAGCTCGTGCCGGTGCTGGTGTAAACAATATTCCAGTAGAAAAATTTACGCAGAAAGGAATTGTCGTTTTCAACACCCCTGGCGCTAATGCTAACGCGGTAAAAGAACTCGTGGCTTCTGCATTACTTATCTCTTCAAGAGATATTTTTGGAGGAATGAACTATGTACAGGGACTGACTGATATTCATGATGCTGCTGAGATGTCCAAATTGCTCGAAAAGAAAAAAAGTCAGTTTGCAGGTTCTGAAATTGCAGGGAAAACTTTAGGAGTAGTCGGACTTGGTGCTATTGGGTCCATGGTAGCCAATATGGCCTTAGAGCTAGGTATGAATGTTGTTGGTTTCGATCCGGCTATGTCTGTTGAGGCGGCTTGGAGGTTGTCTCACAAGGTGGCAAAAATGGATAGCTTGCAAAATTTATTGGCAGAGGCAGATTTTATAACATTGCATGTCCCGGCGTTAGATGTAACAAGACATCTTATAAATGAAGAAACACTGACCTATATGAAGACATCTGCAACTTTGCTTAATTTTGCTCGTGAAGAGGTGGTTGACTCGATTGCCGTCAAAAATTCTTTGGATAACAAAAAATTAAATAAATATGTTACGGACTTTCCTATACCTGAGTTATTAGGACGAAAGGATGTAATATTAATGCCCCATATTGGTGCTAGTACAGAAGAGGCAGAAGAAAATTGCGCTGTTATGGCTGCAGATCAGCTTATAGATTACCTAGAGCAGGGAAACATTTGTAATTCAGTAAATTTTCCGACGACAAAAATGCCCAAAAATAGAGGACATAGGATTACATTCTGCAACAACAATGTACCTAAAATTCTAGGCAATGTGCTCTCGTTGCTGGCTGATCAGAGTTTAAATGTGATCGATATGGTTAATAAAAGTAGAAACGATATCGCTTATAATATTATAGATGTTGAGTCAGAACCAACACAGGATTTACTTGAGAAAATTTCTAATGTGCAAGGTATTTTAAGTGTTAGATTAGTCTGAAAGCGCACTTTCCGGCTCATTTTAAGCCCTAAATATTGGTTCACTCTGAGGGAATATAAATGTCACTTGAAGACGCTCGCCGAGAATATCAATATGACTCTTTGACTAGAGATTCTTTAAAAGAGTGCCCTATAGATCAATTTTCTGGCTGGATAGATCAGGCGATAAACGCAAAATTGCCTGATCCTACAGCCATGTCCTTGGCAACAATCGACTCTCATAGCAAACCATGGCAGCGAACCGTTTTATTAAAAGAATTTGATAAAGAAGGGTTTATATTCTATACAAACCTTGAAAGTCGAAAAGCACGTGAGATAGAAAATAATCCAAATGTAAGTCTTCTGTTTCCTTGGTTTAATCTTGATCGTCAGGTCATTATAGGGGGGAGAATAGAAAAAATTTCTGACATTAAAGCTCTTAACTATTTCAGGAGGCGTCCGAGAGCTAGCCAATTAGCCGCATTGACTTCAAAGCAAAGCTCTAAACTACTTTCACGAGACGACCTCGTGAGCGAATTTAGTCGTTTAGAGAAAAAATATGCAGAAAAAGAAGTACCTTTCCCAAGTTGCTGGGGTGGCTATAGAGTTATACCTACTGAAATAGAGTTTTGGCAAGGGGGAAAATTGCGCCTACACGACCGATTTCAATACCTGCTTACCGATAATAGATGGACTATTTCTCGACTTTCACCTTAAGGACAGTAAAGATATAAATATTGGCGTGTCCTTTATTTGCGTTTCATGGAAAGGAAAAATTCATTATTAGTCGTTGAGCCCTTAAGCTTGTCAATCAGGAACTCAATTGCGTCAGAGTCTTCCATGCTGTGTAATAGCTTGCGAAGGATCCAGACTTTTTGCAAGTCGTCTTCTGTCATCAGCAAGTCTTCACGGCGCGTGCCAGACCTGCGAATGTTTATAGCCGGATACACTCGTTTTTCAGATACTTTTCGGTCTAGGTGGAGCTCAAGGTTTCCTGTTCCCTTAAACTCTTCGTAAATCACCTCATCCATTTTTGATCCAGTTTCAACTAGTGCGGTAGCTATGATTGTCAAACTCCCACCTTGCTCAATATTTCTCGCTGCTCCAAAGAAGCGTTTTGGGCGTTCTAAAGCGTGCGCATCCACACCGCCTGAAAGAACTTTCCCAGAAGAGGGCTGAACGGTATTAAAGGCCCTAGCAAGTCGTGTGATAGAATCAAGAAGAATGACAACATCTTTCTTGTGCTCTACTAATCTTTTTGCTTTCTCTATTACCATTTCAGCTACTTGGACGTGCCTAGAAGGCGGTTCATCAAAAGTCGATGCAACTACTTCTCCTCGGACAGTTCGCTGCATCTCTGTAACTTCTTCTGGTCTTTCATCGATTAGTAACACAATAATGTGGCATTCAGGATTGTTGCGAATGATCGCCTGCGCCGTATGCTGCATCATTATGGTTTTGCCTACTTTAGGGGGCGCCACAATGAGCCCTCTCTGACCTTTTCCAATTGGTGAGATTAAATCAATAATACGACCGGTAAGATCCTCTGTAGATCCGTTACCTGACTCAAGGACTAGGCGATCATCTGGAAATAAGGGGGTAAGATTTTCAAACAAAATTTTATTTCGAGCATCTTCAGGCTTATCAAAATTAATTTCGTCCAGTTTTAGCATGGCGAAGTAGCGCTCACCCTCTTTAGGGGGTCTAATTTTTCCAGCGATTGAATCACCTGTTCTTAGATTAAAGCGACGAATCTGACTTGGCGACACATAGATATCATCTGGTCCAGCGAGATATGATGCATCAGATGACCTTAAGAAACCAAATCCATCAGGTAAAATTTCTAAAACGCCTTCTCCGTAAATATCTTCGCCACTTTTTGCATGACGCTTAAGGATGCTAAAAATTACATCCTGTTTCCTAGAGCGGGCTAAATTGTCGAGACCATTTTCTGAGGCAATTTTTATAAGCTCGTCAATAGGTTTAGTTTTAAGTTCTGTTAGATTCATAAATGTAAGATATATATAGTTGTTAAAATTTGAATGGGAAATATGCCAGAAACAACTACTTTGCACGATGACAAAAGGCTAGTTAGAATTTGGTGATTGTCTCAATCTTGGGATTTTTGGACTGCGGTAGATTTCGATTATAGTCCTGATAATATTAAACCGCAATACATTAACGTAGGAAAATTTTATCATTGATGGAGCCCTAACTACAGGCTCTCTTTGATAAAATCAACTAATTGAGCTTTAGAAAGTGCACCCACTTTTGTGGTCTCTACGTTACCATCCTTAAATATAATTAAAGTTGGGATACCGCGCACATTATACTTGTTTGGCGTAATAGAGTTTTCGTCTACGTCTATTTTGCATATTTTAATTCGGCCAGCATATTCGGTAGATAACTCATCTAGCATAGGTGCAATCATTTTACATGGCCCGCACCAAGCTGCCCAAAAGTCTAGCAAAACCGGAACGTCGGCATTTAGAACGTCGTCTTCAAAGCTAGCATCGGTAACGTGAACGATATGTTCGCTCATACTATGTAATCTCCATTATTAGGATATAAGTTAATTGTACATACTCAATAGATCAATGATAACACTCGCTTTGGGTAGCAAACAAATGTCAATCTCAAATTTTTACATGCTTAGCACTAAAATAGACGGATTAAATAACTAATTATGCTGAAAAATCTATAAATAGGTCAAAAATGTGATCGACGCAGTGAACCTTGGGATCTATGTTTTCGGGTTGTAAGTATTTAATTTTACAAAAAAACTTCAAGTAAAGAATTTAAAAACATATGACCCTTTACAGTAGGACAAATTTTTTCGTCTAAGTTTTCAATTAGTTTCTGTTTTTTTAATGCCCTCAGGGGTCGCTCTATCTCATTGATAGACAACCCGGTTCTCCCCTCAAAAGTATTTTTGCTGACACCTTGGTTGAGACGAAGTGCGTTCATCATAAACTCTAAAGGTATTTCCTTTGAGTTAATTTGTTTGGATGCAGCTGTATAAGATTTACCTTTGTTCAGGTAATCTGACGGCGATCTCGTTTTTTGCATGCGTAGAATTCTTTTCTCTTTTGGTAGGGTGATTTTCCCGTGGGCTCCTGCGCCAATTCCTAAATAGTCACCAAATTTCCAATAGTTCATATTGTGCATAGATTTACTATTTTTTTTACAATACGCAGACACTTCATATTGTTTATAGCCAGCATCCAGAAGTACCTTTCCTCCTTTTTTTTGAATTGACTCAAGAAGAATATCTGTAGGTAGCTCAGGGGGTTTGTTGAAAAAGACCGTGTTAGGCTCAATAGTAAGCTGGTACCAAGAAATATGAGACGGCCCTAATTTTATAGCGCTGACTAAATCATCAATTGCGTCGTTAGCATCTTGACCTGGTAGCCCATGCATTAGATCGATGTTTATGTTGTCAAAACCAGCATTTTTTGCATTTTTAACTGCATCTATTGCCTGCTGTGCAGAATGTATACGCCCAAGAGACTTTAGGTGATCGTCGCTAAAACTTTGTATGCCAATTGATAAGCGATTTATGCCCTGACCCTTATAGCCAGAAAATTTTTCTTGCTCAAATGTCCCTGGATTTGCTTCTAGGGTTATTTCTATATCATTTTTAAAGCCAATACGAAGTTCGGCTGCTTGAATAATTTTCCCTATTGCATCTGCCGAAAACAAACTTGGAGTACCCCCACCAAAAAAAATTGAACTAATTTTTCTTCCTTGGACATAGTTTAACGATCTATCTAGATCATCAACTAATGCCGCTAGATACTCTTTTTCAGGAATATTTTTATCAGCAACATGTGAGTTAAAGTCACAATAAGGACACTTTTTTACACACCATGGGATATGTACATAAAGTGAAAGAGGCGGAAGATACAATTGAGTTTGTTGCATAGTGCTTATTATAATTTCTAATATGGTAACAATGGTTTAGTTGATCTATTTAGTTATAGAGATAATTTTTGTATTAATTCAGTCATTGCTTTGCTGCGATGGCTGAGCTTATTTTTTTCTTCTTGTCTCAACTCAGCTGATGTGCATTTAAGTTCTGGAAGATAAAAGACAGGGTCATAGCCAAACCCATGGTCTCCCATTGGATGCGCAGCGATAACCCCCTCCCAGCTCCCATGAGCAATAATTGGAGTAGGATCTTCTGCGTATCGCATATGCACTATAACGCACTGGAAACGAGCTGTACGTTCGAGTAAGGGCACATCTATTAAAGTGGACAATAGTTTCGAAATATTTTTTTCATCTGTTGAGTCTTCACCAGAAAAACGTGATGAATATATACCGGGAGATCCATTCAGATAATCAACTTCAAGACCAGAGTCGTCTGCTATTGAAGCCAAGCCAGTGAGCTTAGATGCATGACGTGCTTTAATTAAAGCATTTTCAACAAAGCTAAGACCATTTTCGATGGCATCAGGAACATTAAATTTTGATTGTGGATATATTTGAAAATTTAGCCCTGAGAGCAGCTGTTTAAAGTCCTTTAGTTTACCTTTATTGCTGGTTGCGAGTATTACTTTCATGCTGCAGGACTCTCTAACTTCAATAAAATTATTAAGATGACAGGGTCAAAAGCTACTTTTCATAGTAAAATTTATTTTGGAATGAGAAAGAAAGAAGCTCTTTGTTTAACTCTGTTTGAATTTGAACTTTAAATGTCAATATATCTTCGTTGTAATACTCAAATGGGGCTAGATAATAGACTATTTGACCCTCTCTTACTTCGAAGAAGTCCAATTTTTTTTGTTGTGCAAGCATGTTGGAAGCGGTACCAGAAATAAGAGCAGTTTCTCCCCCTATTTTGTCAGCCCGCGTAACGGCAATAGTCACCAAGCCCTTATCTTTTCCTCGAGAAATATTATAAATACTGGCAATTTCAGGAAGGATAAAGCTGCTATTAAAAGAACTATAGAAGATTCTGTAACCGCCAATATCTTTATATGGTTTTTCATCTGCAGAGACGTTTAATATCGATGTTCCTAGCAGAGATAAAAGTAATAAAAATTTTAGATTGAGCATTATCTTAATATCCATGATGTGGAATATATGGAGAATCTACTTGCTTAGTAAGTAGATAGCGGTGTCAGAAAACAAATTAGGCCATAAGTTTTTTAGATACTTGTCAGGAACGTGCTCTGCAGCAAATCTTCTGTTTTTGATATGAATATTTTTATCAGCACAGAGTTCCTCAAAGTCAAAAACAGTGCAGAAGTGAATATTAGGTGTATTGTACCACTGATAGTTGAGCTTTTTGGTTACAGGCATTCGTCCGCGAAAAGACAGAGAAGTTCTTGCCCTCCAGTTACCAAAATTTGGAAAAGTAACAATACAGTTTCCCCCAACTCTAAGCATCTCATCTAACACTAGGTCTGGATTTCGCATTGCCTGAAGAGCTTCGGTCATTATTACTGTATCAAAGCTTTTGTCTGAAAATTGTGATAATCCTGAGTCTAGATTAGCTGCGATCACATTTATATTATTTGATATTGCTTCAGTAATTTTTTCTGAATCAATCTCAAGCCCATACCCATCTACTTGCTTACTTAATTTCAAGTCTTTAAGTAGTGATCCATCGCCACAGGCTAAGTCTAAGATTCTGCTATTTGGAGAAATCCAATTTTGAATAATCTTAAGATCAGCACGTAAGCTCATAGTATCGTCTCCAGTATATTAGAGCTTTTTTTGTTTTCTTGTAGATCCTCAAGCAGCCGATCCATGTACGCCGAAAGGGTTTTTTCATAATGCTCATTACGTAGCAAAAAAGAATCGTGACCCAAGTTGGAGCTTATAGCAGCGTATGAAACATTCTTTTTTGCATCTATCAGTGCCCTAACAATTTCTTCTGAGCGCTCAGAAGAAAATCGCCAATCAGACAAAAAAGAAACTATTAAAAAATCGCACTGCGCATGACTAAAAGCCTTAATGGCATCGTCATCATACTCTCGAGCTAAATCAAAATAATCCAGAACTTTTGTCATTAAGATGTAAGTGTTGGCATCAAAGCTTCCAGAAAATGCATCGCCTTGATGCCGCAAGTAACTTTCTACTTGGAATTCAACAGGGGTGTATTGACCTTGCTGGAAAGACCCAGCGCTGAGTTCGCGGCCAAACTTACTACCCATTTGTTCGTCAGAAAGATATGTTACATGACCAATCATTCTTGCCAGTGCCAAGCCATTGCGGGGTTGGGTATTTTTTTCAATAAAATTGCCATTTTGAAAATCAGGGTCTGATTTAATTGCATTTCTAGCCATTTCATTGAAGGCAATGTTTTGCGCGCTGAGCTTCATTGCTGAAGCAATTACTATTGCGTGTCTTATTCGATCCGGAAATTCGAGAGCCCAGCGCATAACTTGCATGCCTCCCAAGCTTCCACCGACAATAGCAGCCCATTGTTGAATGCCTAGTCGATCCGCCAGTCTTGCTTGACTATTGACCCAATCCCTTGCTCTCAATGGCGGGAACTCTACACCCCACACTTTATTTGTATTTGGGTTAATTGAATTTGGCCCTGTGCTGCCATGGCAGCCTCCTAGGTTATTAGGGCAAACTACAAAAAAACGGTTTGTATCAATCGGTTTTCCTGGACCAATATGGTTGTCCCACCAGCCAGGTTTTAGGTCATCCCTGGAATGATAGCCAGCAGCATGGTGATGGCCGCTAAGCGCATGACATATTAAGATAGCATTACTTTTGTCGTTATTAAGTTTTCCATAAGTCTCTACAACTAACTGATAGCTGGGAAGCGTGCGGCCACATGCAAGCTTTAATGGCTCATCAAAACTTATTATCTCTGGGGCTACGAGTCCCACAGAATCTTCTGGCATGATATCTGGCATCGGCTTTTAGGTATCTCCATAAAAACTGGCTAAATACTGAACATAAAATTCTTATTAATTTTAGTTTTTATTTTGTTTAATCTCGAAAAAACCCAACCATAACAACTGACCATTGGTCTTGCCAGTTTTCGGTAGGAGAATAGTTAAAACCACTACGCACGAACTGGCTCATTCTGCCTTCTGCTAGCGCTAAAATCATGTTGGCTGATGCCTTTGTGCTGCAAGTTGTACGGATATTATTAGTCATTTCAGCTTCACGTAAAATCTGTTTTAATTGAGCCTCTATACGATCAAAGAGCTGCCTTATACGTATATGAAGCCTATCTGTTTCTCCAGTTAAAGCATCGCCGGTCAGTAGTCTGGTAAAGCCGGGATTACGTTCAGAGAAAGTTAGTAGCAGCTTAAGTATTTTGTAGCAGCAGCTAGCAACATCCGGCTTCTCTTTAAGGATAATGCGAATTCTGCTAAATAAAATATCCTCGATGTAGTCAATCAATCCCTCATACATTTTTGTTTTGCTGGGAAAATGTCGATATAGGGCTGCCTCCGAGACACCAACCTCTGCCGCCAGTAATGAGGTAGTGATCTTTCCGCCTGGTGTTTTTTCTAACAATAGCGCTAGTGATTTCAAAATCTGCTGCTTTCTTGAATCCTTTCCAGTGGTCATTTGAAGATCAGCCTCTATTCGTTTGGCTTGTAATTTTTGTACCAACACCTTGATCAGTAAAAATTTCTAACAAGACCGCATGATTTACTCGGCCATCAATTATGTGAGCACTTTTGGTCCCACCTTTTACCGCCTCCAATGCGCAATGAATCTTAGGAAGCATTCCACCAAAAATAGTACCGTCGGTGATTAAATCATCAACTTGTTTTGTTGACAGACCTGTTAACACAGCGCCACTCTTGTCTTGCAGTCCAGCAACATTAGTCAGGAGCATTAACTTTTCTGCTTGAAGAACCTCAGCAATTTTTCCGGCGACTAAATCAGCGTTGATATTGTAAGAATTTCCTTTCGCATCTACGCCAATCGGGGCGATGACAGGAATAAAATTACTAGAGGTCAGCATGTCTATTACATCAGTATTAATAGATACAACCTCCCCTACTTGACCTATATCAATAATTTCTGGCGCTTGTAGTTCAGGCGTTTTTTTCTCAGAAGAACCTTGAGATAGCTTTAATTTTCGAGCCTTGATTAATTGCCCATCTTTACCTGTGACCCCTACAGCCTTACCACCAGCTTGATTGATAAGATGAACAATCTCTTTATTAACAGAACCACCCAAAACCATTTCAACTATGTCCATTGTTTTGCTGTCAGTCACCCTCATGCCGTTTATAAAGTGAGATTGAATCCCAAGTTGTGACAGCAAACTTCCGATTTGAGGACCCCCCCCATGAACTATTACTGGATTCATGCCAACTAGCTTCATCATAACTACATCTCGTGCAAAGCCAGTTTTAAGCCCCTCATCCACCATTGCATTCCCGCCAAATTTAATGACGATAGTTTTCCCGATGAATTGCTGAATATAGGGCAACGACTCCGAAAGAACCTTTGCTATATTCTTTGCTGTTTCGATGTTTAGAGACATTTTTTGGATCCTAATCAAGTAGTAAATATTTTAAAATTATCAGCTATATTTTTGGCCTATTATAACGCTTTATTCTTAATTTCTAGCATATGTGAAATTTTTTCAATTAGCAGGCGCGATAAAAAAGTCTTACTTGTTTTTTGTATCGACTCTGAGCTAATAGAATCAACTACTAGAACAGCGTTATCGTTACTATCAAAGCCTATCGTTTGATCTGAAACATCGTTAGCTATGATTAGATCAAGATTTTTCTTTTTTAATTTTTGTCGTGCATAGCTTTCAAGATGTTTGTCTATTTGCGTAGTTTCAGCAGCAAAACCTACTGTAAAAGGCTGATTTGGAAGCGCAGCCACATCCGCAACAATATCTGGATTTTTTACAAATGTGATAGTCATAAGGTCGGTGGACTTTTTAATTTTTTGCTCTGCTGGATATTCTGGGCGATAGTCCGCTACCGCTGCACAAGAAATAAATAAATTACAGTCAGTTGCTTCTGCAAGTGCAGCAATACGCATCTCCAAGGCGCTTGTTGTGTAAATAACTCTTGCTCGACTGGGCGGTTCCAAGCTAACGGGGCCGCTTATGAGTATAGTTTCTGCTCCTGCTTCAATTGCGGCTTGAGCTAAGGCATAGCCCATTTTCCCGGAGCTGTTATTGCTCATGTAGCGAACGGGATCAATAGCTTCGCGCGTGGGTCCTGCGGTAACCACTACTTTCATACCCGTCAAGGAGCCTGTTTTAAATAAATTAGATGTAAGCTTTGCGATATCTTTTGGTTCGACCATTCGTCCCAGACCTACGTCGCCGCATGCCTGAGAACCTTCAGCAGGTCCAAAAATATGAACTCCCCGATCTCTTAAGCTCACAAGATTATTTTGAGTGCTTGCGTTCGCCCACATACCTTGATTCATCGCTGGAGCAATAGCCAAGAAGGAGCGGCTAGCTAAACATAATGTAGAGAGAAGATCGCCAGCTTCCCCGTTAACTAGTTTTGCCATAAAGTTTGCTGATGCGGGTGCTATTAATATGACGTCTGCCCATTTTGCCAGCTCAATATGACCCATAGCTGCTTCTGCTTTAGTGTCCAGTAGCTGTGTATGGACAGGATTTCCAGAAAGTGCCTGCAAAGTGAGCGGAGTAATAAAGTCTGTAGCGGCTGAGGTCATTACAACTTTTACAGTAGCGCCTAAATCTTGCAATCGACGGATGAGCTCTGCACTTTTATATGCAGCTATCCCACCAGAAACACCAAGCAAAACATGCTTGTTCACCAAAGAGTGCATTAATATTTTCCTGAAATTTTTAATTTATGCGTATAAGATAACACCGAGAGAGAAATTTTCGTAGTCAGCGCTTACTATACCATCACAAAATAGACAGAGAATCTAAAAATTCAAGTTAATCAAGAGAATTTTTGTTGCTTCAGGCGGCAGCATCTGGTATAAAACGCGGCTCTTTATAAGAGAGAATTACACCTCAAGGTGCTCTCTTTTAGAGATTGATTTTAAAAATCTATTAACAAATTTAATTAAGTAGCCGCCAGATTGGGTGGCGAGATCATTTAGAGGCAACACAATGTCTAAAGTATGTCAGGTCACCGGTAAGCGGCCGATGTCAGGAAATAATGTTTCACACGCAAAAAATAGGACTCGTCGTCGTTTTGAGCCCAACCTACATTTTCATCGTTTTTGGATTGAAGAAGAAAAGCGTTTCGTGAAGCTACGTCTTTCTGCAAAAGGGATACGTATCGTCGATAAATTGGGCATTCAGCAGGTGCTCGCAGATATTCGCCAGCGTGGCGAGAAGGTTTAAGGGGAAGAAAAATGGCTAGATCGGGTCGCGATAAAATTAAATTGGTATCTAGTGCCGGCACTGGACACTATTACACCACGGATAAAAATAAACGTACTCAGTCTGATAAGTTAGAGTTCAGTAAATACGATCCTGTGGTTCGTAAGCATGTTCCTTACAAAGAATCAAAAATTAAATAATATAATTTTTAGGTTTGTGAAGCAAAAAATGCTGTAAACCTATAATAAAAAACCCCGATTTTCGGGGTTTTTTATTATTTTTTGTTTTGAACCGCATAGCTCAAGCCTCAGTCGACTTTAAATAGGAAATCGATATGCCTGAATTGCCAGAGGTTGTTGTTACTCTGAGAGGGGTGTTGCCTCATATCGAAGGAAAATTGGTGTCTAACGTTGTAGTTAGAAACGGGAATCTTCGTTGGCCGGTGCCTGACAACTTGTTTGAGCTATTAAATGGCCAATCCTTAAAATCTGCACGGCAGCGCGCAAAATACATGTTGTTTGAATTTTTTGACGGGCATCTAATGATTCATTTAGGGATGTCTGGCAACCTTAAAATTTTACCAAAGGGGAGTCCACCGGAAAAACATGACCACGTAGATATAACCTTTAATAACGAAGCTATGCTTCGTTATACAGATCCCAGAAGATTTGGTTCTATCTTGTGGGTAAAAGGAAATCCTGAGAAACATAAGTTGCTTCAGCATTTAGGACCTGAGCCATTTGCGTCAGAATTTGATGCTGAGCGCTTATATTCGCTATCCCGCAAGAAGATTACGACAGTTAAGCAATTTATAATGGATAACAAGATTGTGGTGGGCGTGGGTAATATTTATGCTAATGAATCACTGTTTCTGAGCGGTATAAGGCCAAAAAATTCTGCGGGACGCGTTTCCCTTCGTAGTTATAAAAAGTTAGTTGGAAACATCAAAGAGGTGTTGCTAAAAGCAATTGATCGGGGCGGGACTACGTTACAAGATTTTTCAGGCAATAAGGGTAAGTCAGGTTATTTTAAGCAAGAGCTTTTTGTTTATGGTCGAGCAGGAAAACTTTGTCTTTATTGCGAAGCTCTACTGAAAGAGGTGAGACTAGGTCAGCGGTCTTCAGTATATTGTCCATGTTGTCAAAAATAACTTCCATCTGTTGATATTTTCTTAACTTAGACTCAATTTTAGTGCTAGTGCATCTCTAACGCATGGGGGGACAAAGGCGCTAATATTTCCGCCAAGTGACCCGATTTCTTTGATTAAAGAAGATGATATATAAGATAATTTTTCTGAGGGGGTTAAGAAAATACTTTCTATTTGCGGTGATAGGGCACGATTCATATTAGCCAACTGAAATTCATATTCAAAATCGGATACTGCACGAAGACCCCGAAGAATTGCATCTGCATTTTGGTCTTTTGCAAAATTAACCAAAAGATAGTCGAACCCAAGAACCTCTACATTGTTAAAATGAGACAATGCCTCACGAGCTAGGGCAATTCGTTCATTTATGTTGAACAAAGGAGCTTTTCTTTTGCTGCTCGCGATAGCAACAATTACATGATCAAAAAGGTTGCTTGCTCGCTCAACAAGGTCAATATGCCCATTAGTAATTGGGTCGAATGTTCCTGGATATACAATTGTCTTCAATTTTTCTCTCACAGTTTATTTTGGTTTCGTTCCTTAAATCCTTTTGTATAGCCTATAGCTAACTTGTCCGGAAGTCTTTTCTTTGAGGAGATGCCAGTTAAATGGAATAACAAATGCTGAATAGCTGCGGTCTGTTTCGATATATATATATGCATTTTCTGCAAGTAATCCGTTCTTTTCTAGTAAGCTACAGCATGATGTTAGCAGATTAGAGGAAAAAGGGGGGTCTAAAAATATTAAATCAAATGGTTTTAGATTTTTATGTTCAGCTAGCCACTTCTTTGCATCAGCCTTGATAATGGTTACATTTTCAATACCTAGATGGGAACAGTTTCTTTTTAAGGCTAAAAATGCAGAATTGTTTTTCTCAATCATAGTTGCGCTGAAAGCTCCGCGAGAAACAGATTCAATAGATAATGAGCCTGATCCAGCGAATAAATCTAGGCAGTTTGAATCAATAATGGGCACTGCTAGCCAGTTAAAAAGGGTCTCTTTTATTCGGTTTCCAGTAGGCCTTAAATCTTCGCTATTTGAGAAATTGATATTTTGACCACGAAATTTTCCCCCAATGATGCGCACTTTGCAGCTGAAAGGGTTAGGTGGAACTACAGTGTTATCTAATTTTTTCAAAGCGTTTTTCTCGTTTTAAAGTGATAGCATACATTGTTAGTTTTTACAGAGGAAAAATAATGCCAGAGCAAGATACAAAAAACATTTCTGTAAAAGAAAAAAATAGCTCGTCGGAGCCAGCTAAAAAAAAGACGTTTTTTCAGCATTTCCAGCGTTCTAAAAATTTAGAATCTAACACAAAAAAGGATCTGCATGTTAATGAACATAACGCGGAAACAAAACTGCCAGAGACCGGTCAATCTTTAGGTAAAACTAAAGAAAGTCCCGAAAATACCTCGTCGAAAAGTAGGATACGTGAGAGATTCTTTCGTGCGCTATCGAATACAGGCCGCAGCTTCAACAACCTATTTCTGGATGAGCGGAAAATAGATGCTGAGCTTTTGGAGGACCTAGAAGAGAGGTTACTCTTAGCAGATGTAGGTGTAGAAACAACGTTAGAAATAATAGAGGAACTAACGGATCAACTAAAGCATGCAAAGCTAGCTGATGGGAACGCGTTATTTGCAGCATTACAAGATATTTTGATTAAAAAACTTAAACCCTGTCAAAAAGTACTAGAGGTATATCCTCAAAAATCTCCATTCGTAATACTTGTTATTGGTGTCAATGGTGTTGGTAAAACCACTACTGTAGGAAAAATTGCGAAATATTTCAGTCGACAAAATAAGTCAGTAATGCTGGCTGCTGGAGACACTTTTAGGGCTGCTGCTGTCGAGCAGCTCCAAGAATGGGGGAAAATAAATGAGGTTCCTGTAGTTGCTCAGGGAGAAAATGCAGACAGTGCTTCTGTAATTTATGATGCTATGGAATCTAGCAAATCCCATGGTATAGATGTGTTAATCGCTGATACAGCAGGTCGGCTGCATACAAAAAACCACTTAATGGAAGAACTGAAAAAAGTTAGGCGCGTTATAGCTAAGCATGATGGCTCGGCACCACATGAAACCTTATTGGTTGTTGACGCTGCAACGGGGCAAAATGCCATCAATCAAATGAAGGAATTTAACGATGCAGTTACTGTAACTGGCCTAGTAATAACCAAGCTTGATGGGACTGCCAAAGGTGGAATTATTTTTTCTCTGTTTAAGCGTTTCGGTATTCCTGTGCGTTTTGTGGGGTTAGGAGAAAACCTTGATGATTTGCAACCATTTAACGCCGAAGATTATGTCCATGCACTGCTCAACAATGATAATCAGAACACTTAATAGATATGATTCAGTTTAACAAGATTAGCAAGCGTTACCCGTCTGGCCATCAAGCATTAAATGACTTGAGCTTTGAGCTAAAGCCTAGTGAAATGGTCTTTTTGACAGGACACTCTGGAGCAGGGAAAAGTACTCTTTTGAAGCTGCTTATGCTTATGGAAAAACCAACCAGCGGGCAATTACTTGTCGATGGTAAAAATCTAAATCGCATACACCGTAGTCAAGTCCCATATTACCGCCGAAATATAGGAGTTGTTTTTCAAAACCATCAGCTGCTCTTCGATCGCAGTGTATTCGATAATGTGGCGCTGCCTCTTCTAGTTTCAGGTTTTCAGCCCCGAGAGATTGGACGAAGAGTCAGGGCAGCTTTAGATAAAGTAGGATTATTGGATAAAGAGAAAATGAATCCAATTATTTTATCGGGGGGAGAGCAGCAACGACTTGGTATTGCTCGAGCTGTTGTACACAAACCACCAATCTTGCTGGCTGATGAGCCCACCGGAAATCTTGATACAGAACTATCAGCAGAAATCATGGGTTTGTTCCAGAAATTTTGCGAAGTGGGCGTTACAGTATTGATTGCCACACATGATACAGATCTCGTGTCCTCTATGGGGTTGCGTGTATTGAAATTAGAAAAAGGCACTTTAGCCCACGATGGGCAGCCTATATGATGCGAAATCGTCGTCGAAAAATTGAAAGTACCAGCCACTCAGGCCTGTTCTTTTCAAAAGATGTAGCCCGGAAAAATCTACTAGACCAACTCAAAAACTATTTGAGAAACCACTATTTATCGCTTATTGACGCAATACGTCGTTTGTCTTTTGAGCCACTTCAAAGTTTAGCGACTTCTTTTGTAGTGGCAATAGCCCTGAGTTTGCCATCAACCCTATACGTTGCTGTTATGAACCTAGAAAAACTAGGCAGTCGGACAGAAACTACAACTTTAATTACGGTATTTTTGGAAATCACAGCCTCTCAGTTAGAAATAGAAAAGCTACAGAAAAGTTTATTATTAGACCCCAACATAGCTTCTGTGAAATATATTTCCAGCCAGCAGGGACTTGACGAGTTTCGAATGGAATCTGGTTTTGGAGATATACTGCAAATGCTAGATGAAAATCCATTACCCGCGGTGCTGTTAATTCAGCCACAGGAAATCGTTAAACATAACTCTGATGTTATAGAGAAATTATCAAGTAAACTGAAGAAAAAAGCCCTTATTAGCGATATTCAGGTAGATATAAAATGGCTGCAAAGATTGCAGGCAATACTGGCAGTTGGAGAAAGGCTGATTTTTATGCTTGGAGCAGTGTTGGCTTTTGGTGTTTTTATTATTATTGGCAATACTGTTCAGCTTGCTCTTGAAAGCCGCAACCATGAAGTTATTGTTGTGAAACTTGTGGGTGGAACCAACAGTTATATTAGACGACCATTTTTATATACTGGCTTCTGGTACGGGGTTATAGGTGGCGCGCTGGCATGGGCTTTGGTTGCCGCATCCTTGTATTGGATGTCATTTCCAGTGACCCGCTTGGCCGAACTTTACCAAAGTTCGTTTCAGCTAAAGGGCTTGGGTTTTTTTGGCTTAACAGCGATGGTAGCAATTGGCGCTGGTTTGGGATTAATGGGGGCCTGGCTTGCAGTCACAAGGCAGCTAGTGGCTATTGAACCAGAATAATATTTTATTTATTTAAAACAGCTAGTTATGGTATAGTAATCTGAATTGAAGCTGTTAAAATATGTGCCCTTAAGTTTTGAGATTGATATGAGTAAAAATCTACAACCCCTAGATTGGATGGCTCCTGGAGCAAATATTGCCGCTTACATACAGGGAGCGAACGCAGTTGCGGTTCTTTCTGCTGAAGAAGAGCATGCTCTTGCCGAAGATCTTTATTATCGTGAGGACCTAGAGTCTGCCAGACGGTTAGTTTTATCGCATCTCCGTTTTGTTGTATATATTGCTCGTTCTTATAACGGTTACGGGCTCCCTTTGGGTGACCTGATCCAAGAAGGTAATGTCGGTTTAATGAAGGCGGTTAAGCGCTTTAATCCGGAGAAAGGTGTCCGTTTGGTATCTTTCGCTGTGCACTGGATCAAGGCTGAAATACATGAATATGTTCTAAGAAACTGGCGGATAGTTAAAGTTGCCACCACTAAAGCCCAAAGAAAGTTATTTTTCAACTTGCGTGGTGCCAAAAAGAACTTAGCATGGCTAAGCAATGATGAAGCTAAAGCAATTGCAGATGACCTTGGTGTTAAGGTCTCGCAGGTTATGGAGATGGAAAAACGCCTTTCGAGCCATGATGAGTGTTTTGATTGTTCGTCTGATGAAGATGACAGTGCCTATCAAGCCCCCGCGCTTTACTTAGAGGACAAAGAGGCTGACCCTGCATTACTGGTAGAGACTGCAGAGGCAGCTGCAGACAGCCATGATCGTATGAGCGAAGCTTTAAAAAATCTTGATGAGCGTAGTAGAGATATCATTCAGAGTCGCTGGCTAACCGATGATAAGGCTACTTTGCATGATTTGGCAGCTAGATATAATATTTCTGCAGAGCGAATAAGACAGCTAGAAAAAAATGCAATGAAGCAAGTGCGCATGACTATGGAGACTTAGTCTTTAATAGGTACTCATCTTGAGAAAAGCCGCATCCTGTGCGGCTTTTTTATTTATTTTTATGCAAGAAATTTAAAATTAATCGAAAATTAGGACGGACAAAATGAATATATTGGCAGGTGTAACATCAATATTAGGTTTTATTGCTGTTTTGCTTGGTGCTTTTGGTGCTCATGGACTTCAGGGGAGCACAGCACCTGAAATGGTGAGCCTTTGGCAGACAGCCGTGCAATACCAAATGTTTCACGTGTTGGCATTATTGTCAGTGATTCTTATTTCAAATCGAAGCTATAGTTTTCTTTGGAATATTGTTGGTTGGCTGTTTGCGACAGGCGTTATAATTTTTTCAGGAAGTCTCTATCTGCTGGTAATTACTGATATTAAAGCTTTTGGTATGATTACCCCAGTAGGTGGGGGGATGCTTTTGACTGGCTGGCTACTTCTTTCTTTTTGCTTGATTAAGCCCATGGCAAAATTGTAGTCATATCATCCCTATCGATGCAGCCTGAAATAGCATGGAGTCGAAGAAATTGGAAAACAACGGACCTGAGTGTAAAAAAAAATCTATAAGAAGTTATGTGGTTCGTTCCGGACGCATGACTGATGGACAAAAATTAGCTTTTGATCAATATTGGCCAGACTATGGTTTAAGTTTGCACAATGGTTTATTTAATGCCTCATCTGAGTTTGGGCGCAGAGCTCCACAAGTGATTGAAATTGGGTTTGGTATGGGTGGGTCGTTACTTCAAATGATCCAAAACGAGAAAGATAAGGACTTTTTGGGAATTGAGGTTCATTCTCCCGGTGTAGGTCGCTTAATAAACGATGCAGCTAAACTGGAATTAAAAAATCTAAAGGTGTACATGGCGGATGCTGTAGATGTTCTTGAGGACTGTATCTCTGATAACAGCGTTCATCGTATGCAAATATATTTTCCTGACCCATGGCATAAGAAAAAACATAATAAACGTCGACTAATACAGCCGATATTTGTCGAAATGATTCGATTGAAGCTTGAGGTAGGAGGCGTCATGCACTTGGCGACTGATTGGGAGCCTTACGCCAAAAATATGCTACAAGTTATGGAAGGTGCTACTGGGTATAAAAATATGGGTAGCCCAGGAGAATATTCACTAAGACCAAATTTCCGCCCAGTAACTAAATTTGAGGCTAGGGGAGAACGCTTAGGGCATGGAGTCTGGGATCTTTTGTATGTCCGAACGTCTTAAAGTGTTAGATATTATTTAATTTATGCATAGATTTTAATTCTAAGGTAATGAATAGTAAAACTTAAGGCAATAGGAGGCAGATTTTGAATAAAAAAATAGCTGTGATTTTGTCTGGGTGCGGCGTGTTTGATGGCTCAGAAATTTACGAATCTATTCTTACCCTTTTATATTTGGATAAGGCAGGTGCTCAGGTGCAATGTTTTGCCCCAGACATGCAGCAAATGCATGTTGTTAATCACCTTACCGGTGATGTAGCTGAAAACGAAAGTAGAAACGTATTGATAGAGGCAGCTCGCTTAGCTCGTGGAGATATAAAAAATTTGGATGAAGCTCAGGTAAAGGATTTTGATGCAGTCATCATACCCGGAGGATTTGGCGCCGCTAAAAACCTATGTAACTTTGCCACTAAAGGCGCCGCTCTTGCAGTACATGAAGATTTGAAGCAGTTTGTTCAAGCAATGTGCCAGGCTAAAAAACCAGTGGGTGCGATGTGTATTGCACCAGCAATGGCAGGAAAATTATTCGGAAAAGGAGTTCGTTTTACTATTGGTAACGATAAATCCACCGCTCAAGCCATAGAGTCTACTGGTGCCATTCATGAGGTCTGCACTGTTCATGATATATGTATTGATGAACATAATCTTTTGATAACCACTCCGGCATACATGTTGGCGAAGAATATCAGCGAGGCGGCAATCGGGATTGAAAAATTAGTCGAGGCTGTTTTGGCTAGAACTAAAATATGAGATGAAACGCGATTTGAAAAAACTAGCTAGTAGTTCACAAAACTGTTTATGGTCTTATTCGTTGACCCACTACGCCCGAGCAGGCGTTTCGGACCAATGCTTGAGTCTTCAGGATGATTATGAGGCCAATATCAATATATTGCTTTTATGCTGCTGGCTTGGGTCCAATGGCAGTGAGATAGGAAATAAAGACTTAATTGCAGCATGGGAGAAAATCATGCAATGGGAAGCATGTATCGTGAAGCCGTTGCGTCAGGCTAGAAAGTTTGTGGCCTCATCGTCGCTCATGGAAGATGGCGCTAGTGTTATTGTCAAATTAAAGGATTTAGAGTTAGCCGCAGAAAAAACAACGCAAGAAATTTTGTATTGTTGGACGCAAGCACAGGATCTTACTACCCATGATGTGATAGGTACAGAATGGCAAATAGCTAACCTTAACACTTATTTAACCATATTAGACGCTCCTAAGGTGTCAGCAGAAAACCCATTGCTTTTTCATGCAAATGTTTCTTAATTAAGTTTTAATAGCTTATGAGTTATGATGCCGACTTATTGAAATGTTCAAACATAGATAGATTTAAAAAAAGGATAGTTATATGAAATTTGCGCACCTGATTGTTATCTTTATAGCAGCGTTTAGTTTGATGGCCTGTAGCGAAAAAGAATCCCCTGAACCCGGACTGACTAAAGACGGAGAATTATTTTCTGGCGCTGGAGCAGAGGAACCAGAAATGGAATCAGAAATTGAAAAATTCAGTTATATAGTAGGTGGAGATGTAGGCCTTCAATTTTTTCAGTCAGACACTGCCATAGACCAAAAAGCCTTTGCGATTGGCATGGCTGATGCGCTAAATAATAAACGTCCTCGAATCTCTAAGGAAGATGCAGTAAAAGTCGTGACAAATTATTATGCTATTCAGAAAGAAAAGAAAGAAAAGTATCAAGAAACGATGTCTGCCTCAGCAGAAAAAAATAGGGAAGAAGGCTCAAAATTTTTATCTGAAAACAGTTCTAAAGATGGAGTTTTCACCACCGAGACTGGTTTGCAGTATAAAGTTATTATTCCAGGCTTGGGATTATCACCAGCAGCAGAAAGTAGTGTTTTAGTTCACTACAGGGGAAAATTCGTTGATGGACGCGAATTTGATGCTTCATCCAAACATGGCGGTGAAGCTGCAGAAATCAATCTTAGCCAGGTTATTCCTGGCTGGACAGAGGCACTGCAAAAAATGAAGGAAGGAGGCAAGTGGGAGCTATATTTACCACCAGAACTTGCTTATGGTCCCCAGGGGTCGCTACCCACAATCGGGCCAATGAAAACTCTGATTTTTGAAGTGGAGTTGGAAAAAGTCTTAATATCAAAATAAATCCGCGGTACGGTGACAAAAAGTCTCATCAGGGTGACTTGATCAGACTTTTTTCAATCTTGTCATCTTAGCGATAACAGGACAATGTACGGCAGAATTAAGGCTGTAAGTGCTCCAGTAGCACCAAGACCAAGTATTGCAAATGCACCACACTTTCGGCTAATTTCAAGAGCTCTTGCAGTACCAATACCGTGAGCAGTAATCCCAAGGATAAATCCCTTGATGCGATCATCTTGGATGCTCAGTTTATTGAACAAGATTGGTCCGAATATTGCACCAATTACGCCAGTCAGCACTACTATTCCTGCAGTCATGGATAAATCTCCACCAATTTTTTCGGCAATACGCAGTGCCATTGGCGTAGTAGTTGATTTTGGCGCTATAGAAAGCAAGCTGTTTGTGTCTGCACCCATTATTAGTGCAAATCCTACCGCGCTGATAATGGCAAAACTAGCGCTAAACATTAAAGTTATCAGCAAAGGTTTAACCAATCCTTTAAAGTTGTAAAATTGCTGATAGAGGGGAATAGCTAAAGCTACAATTGCCGTATCGAGTAATAAAAAAAACGGTTTATTGGCTACTTGGTACTGTTGATAATCAATGCCCGTTAGCATAAGAAAGCCTGCTACCAAAATGGGGCCTATAACCAGAGGGTGCAAAAAGGAGTGAGCAATAGATCTTACTTTGCTAGCTCTAAGTAGCCAGGTAGCCAGATTATACGCTACCAGTGTCGCAAGACACATAATGGTTAAGTTGGCTATCTCCATTATTGTGGGCGCACTTTAGGTTTTTTTTCATACCTTGCCAGCACCTTATTCATTAATAAGGCTCCAAGTATTATTGTTAAAAGAGTGGATGTGAAAATACTAAAGGTCATAAAAATCCATTCGTTAAAATTGCTTTGTGCTAAAAAAAAGCACCCGGTACAGGCTGGAATTAAGAATAAATAAAGATAGCGGATCATTAAATGAGAGGTTTTTTCCAGAGCAATTGGAATATTTCGACCTCTAGTTTTCAGGGTCAAAAATAGCAGCATCATTCCAATAATGGATCCTGGTATCGGTAAATGCCCAAAATAGACAATAGATTCGCCAATACCCTGAAAGACAAATAAAGCTATAAGCCCTCGGAGCATCTTAGTATTTACGAACAAGTTGAGAAAACCCGAGCGTGGCAAGTAGCATAAAGCTGATCAAAGTCCACCCAGGAATACTGATGTATATAAATGTCCATTGTACTTCGGCACAGTTTCCGTCACCTTGTAATAGCATACTCAAAGCCTCGCTAAAATTGAAAGCATTAAATAAATATTCGGCAGACGGTCCGCATGCAGGGATTTCATCGATGGGAAGATTTTGGAGCCATAGTTGTTTGGCAGAAAAATAGCCACCACCTATTGCGCTTGTCATTATCAATGATCCGTAGATCTTATGACCTTTATTGTGAGCTAGCGCTAATAGAGCAAGGACCCCAGTGGTAATAACAAAAAATCTTTGAGTAATGCAGAGGTAACAGGGGTGAAGTTCCAGTGCATATTGCATATAAAGCGCAACCCCTATTAGAATAAAACAAAAGATAAAAACTATAAAATTTATTTGCTTGCCTCTCATCATTTCTCACCCTCGGATTAGGAAGTATGCTTGGCGCTAATATTTTCAATCAGATGCGCTCAGCCGCAGTGGATTACAACTTCAGAGCGTGTAGAATGCAACAATATATAATCCATTATAGAAAATATATTGGATGTGAGCCCAAATTATTTTTATGTCAACAAGATAAAAGGAGAGTAGGAAATGATGAAAGTTTTTTTGTTAGCACTCTGCACCCCGCTTCTTATAGCTCCGCTTCTTACAGCGTCGACTCCTTCCCATGCGACTTTGATGCCGGGCGGCTCGCCGACTGGCTTGGGCGGAGCAAATAATAGAAACACGAGATCAATGGCAATTGTTGATAAAAAATTTCAGCAGGGAAAATATATATATAAAGGTAAGGACAAGAAACTAGGAAGATTAACCTGGTGTTTAAAAGTAGAAGATCAATTAGTTAAGTTAAATATATTTAATCTACATAAAACGTATAAACTTTTTAGGGGTGTAGCTACCAACTATTTTGTCGATAACCTCTATTTGTGTGATAAACCAGAAAATAAAGCTTACGATTTAATAGGTAAGAAAAATACGAAACATGTAGTGTATTATCTGGATAGGCGCTTTAAGCTTTATCTTACGGAGCGTTCTACTGCTTACTTGTATGAAAAAGGCGGCCAGTAATAGAGCCTATATTTTAAAGTTACATTGTTGGCGGTACGCTTTAAGAAATTCATCAAAGTTTAAAGTGTCCGCTTCTTCAATTTTTTTCTGATGAGATAAAGATTCGGTAGCCATTAAGGTATACTTTTTGGTGATCTCTGGAGAAAGTTTTTTCTCTAGAAAATGTTCGCGATTTTTTAGTGCTTGCTCCATAGCTACTTTATAATAGGTTTTTCCTGTTTGTTTCATTGTCTGTAGAATTTGCGCAGAAGGGGTAAGAGAGGGATTGTCAATTAGAAGCTCTAATTTTTCGAGAGCTGTTTGGTAACGACTCGTTTGGTGTTGCTTATCAAGCAGCTGGGCAACTGGACGCATTTCTTCAAAAATAGAGTGACTCCAGCCCGAAAAAGACCTCATTCCTTTTGGGCTGTGAAGCATAAGTCCGGGACTTCTCCCTTTTGACACCATTAATCTTTGGTTTTCTAATATATGATTATATTCTTGTTGATCTGTGGGGGCGCTTTTCGAGAGAAAACAGGTCAATAGAAAGATATCCAAAAAATCCATTTGTGCACGATCAATTCCAAGTGGCAAAAATGGGTTAAGGTCAATGCAACGGACCTCTATATACTCTACTCCTTCTTCTCGTAAAGCCTGCAGTGGAGTTTGCCCTGTGCATGTCGATCGTTTTGGACGGATTGGGCTATAAAGCTCATTTTCTATTTGTAATATATTAAGATTAAGTTGCTTGTAGTCTCCATTGCTATTTTTTAATCCGATTGATTCATAACTGGGATAAGGCTTAATCAGTACGCTCCTAAGTGTTTTTATATAATTTTGAAGGCTATTGTAGCAGACCACTAGGCTATCCTGAGCCTCGCTCTGATAGCCTAAATCACTCATTCTTATAGATGTAGCGTAAGGAAGATAGAGGCTATGCTTATCTGCATCAAATGGAACTAACTGGTGATCTCGCCCCTTAACAAAACTACGACAAATTGCTGACGATGCACCAAAGAGGTATAAAAGTAACCAGAAATGACGACGAAAATTCCGTATCAGAGAAAAATAATTTTCTGTTTTAAAGTCTTGAAAAGATAATATGGACCCTTCTTTCTCTCTAAGGGTTTGCATTAGCTCATCAGGAACCGAAAAATTGTAATGTATGCCTGCTATGGTTTGCATTAAACGTCCGTAGCGATGCCCTAGTCCTAGTCTATATGTATGTTTCATTGCCCCAATATTTGATGATCCGTATTCTCCAACAGGAATGTTGCTTTCACCATTTAGCTGACAGGGCATACTGCTAGTCCAGAGTATTTCATCGCCAATATTGCTATATGTAAAACGATGAATATCTTCTAACGTTTGTAATACCTCGCCAGCGTCAGTTAATGGAGGGGTGATAAATTCAAGAAGTGCTTCCGAAAAATCAGTAGTTATTTGTGGATGTGTGAGAGCAGAACCCAATAATGGAGAATGGGGTGTTTGTGCCAGTGTTCCAGAGGGAGTTACACGCAAACTCTCTTTTTCGATGCCTCTTTTGATTCCTAGAAGAACTTTTGATTGAGGGTCTTCATTAAGCAAACTTAAACGACTTTTTGGTAGAGACAAACTGACTTCCTTGTTTAAAGAAAAAGCGATTAATTTTAAAATAATATACCACAGGCGCAAGATAGCTGTAATGCCTCTTTATCAAACCTAGGACTAATTTATTTTTGGGATGTCTTTTAACGTATTAATGGGTCTTAGCCCCAATGATTCAGCTAAGATTGATATTATTTGTGAGTTAATCATAGCAATATTGGTGATAAATACATTGGACAGATTTAATCTCACATGCTTTAATTCGTGTCCGATTCGAGATACGTATGCCCCTTATAAACACCAAGTGAGGGAGTGAAATGCGGAGTTTTCTTGTCGGTTGTAATTGTAAATCTATGATTTTAAAGGGTATTTAAACGCTAGATTTGCAGTTATAAAAGTTAGTTTTTTGAGGGTATTTTCTGCTTTCAAGGCAAGCTAAATAATAATATTAAGCACCTTGAAATAATTTTTATAGAAAATATGAAGTTAGAAACTCATAGATAGAGGATTTAAAATTGAACGATTTAACTAACCCCGTCGAGGTCCTAGGGATCGATGCAGGCGGAACTATGACAGACACGTTCTTTGTGCGCGCAGACGGCTCTTTTGTTGTCGGTAAAGCACAAAGTGATGCTGATGAAGCTAAAGCGGTACTAGAATCCAGTGTAGATGCTTTAGCCCACTGGGGACGTACTATTGAAGATACATATCCAGAAATGGTAACTTGCGTATTCTCAGGAACTGCAATGCTTAACCGTGTTGTTGGACGCAAAGGTCTTCGTACTGGTCTTATCGTAAGTAAAGGATTTGAAGATTTTCATCGTATGGGCCGTGCCCTACAATGCTACCTAGGGTATGCATTTGAAGATCGACTTCACTTAAACACTCACAGGTATGATGAGTCTTTAGTTCACATCCATGATACTCGTGGTGTAACTGAGCGAATTGACTCTAAAGGTGCAATTGTAATACCTGTTCGCGTAGAAGAGGCAACTGTTGCTGCTGCTGAACTAATTGATCAAGGTGTTAAAGCAATTGCTATTAGTTTGTTGAGCTCTTACCTTAATCCAGCCCATGAGCACGCCGTTCGCGACGCTGTTCTGAAGGTAATTAAGGAAAAAGGTTCTAGCATTCCTGTATTTGCTTCTGTTGACTACTATCCAGCACGTAAGGAAAGTCATCGTACTAACACAACAATTCTAGAAGCTTATGCTGCTGAACCTTCTCGTAAGATTCTTGGCGCATTAAGCGACAAAATGAAGTCTAAAGGGGCTACTTTTGATCTACGCGTAATGGCTACCCACGGTGGTACTATTGGTTGGAAAGCAAAAGAACTGGCTCGTTCATTAGTATCTGGTCCAATCGGCGGTGTAATTGGTGCTAAGTACCTAGGTGAGCAACTTGGTTACTCTAACATTGCTTGTTCCGATATTGGTGGTACTAGCTTTGATATGGCTCTGATCGTTGGTGGAAACTACTCTATCCATAAAGATAGTGACATGGCTCGCTTGGTTCTTTCATTGCCAATGGTTGCTATGGACAGCATCGGTGCAGGTGCAGGTAGTTTTGTTCGTATCGATCCTTACTCGAACTCTCTAAAATTGGGTCCTGATAGTGCCGGTTACCGTGTTGGTACTTGCTGGCCAGAAGGCGGTCTAGATACAGTTTCTGTAACTGACTGTCACATCATTCTTGGCTACTTGAACCCAGATAACTTTTTGGGTGGTATCTTGAAGCTTGATGTTGAGCGCGGAAGAAAATGTGTACAAGATCAAATCGCTACTCCTATGGGTCTTTCTTTGGAAGACGCTGCTGCGGGCGTGATCGAACTACTTGACCTTTCTTTACGTCAACATCTTCGTGCAATGATCTCTGGTAAAGGCTATAGCCCGCGTGACTTTGTATGTTTCTCATACGGTGGCGGTGGTCCAGTTCATGCTTATGGTTACACTAGAGGCTTAGGCTTTAAAGAAACTATCGTTCCTGCTTGGGCTGCTGGATTCTCAGCGTTTGGTTGTGCTACAGCGGACTTCGAATATCGTTATGATATGAGTGTGAACGTTGGTATTACCGAAGAATCTACAGATGATGACTTAGATACATCGGTTAGGCAGGTTCAAACAGCTTGGGATACATTGAAAGTTAAAATTTTGGAAGAATTCGAAATTAGTGGATTCTCTGAGAAAGATATTACTTTCAAGCCAGGGTACAGCATGCAGTACTTGGGCCAGCTGAATGACTTGGAGATTGATTCTCCATTGCCAAAACTGAGCGGCAAAAAAGATTGGCCAGCATTGGTTGCAGCTTTTGATGCAGAATATGCCCGTGTATATGCTGATGCTGCTCGTTCTCCTGAGCTTGGATTCGGTATTACTGGTGCGATCCTTCGTGGTTCGGTTGTAACTAGTAAGCCTGCAATTCCTAATGATAAGGAAGTAGGTCCTACTCCATCTGCTACAGCTAAAACAGGTTCTCGTAAGTTCTACGACAATCGTAAATGGGTTGAAGCTGATCTTTATCATATGGAAAGCTTGATGCCTGGCAACAGAGTCAGTGGGCCAGCTGTTATTGAATCTGATGCAACTACTTTTGTAGTTCCAACAGGATTCGAGACATTCTTGGACAAGCATCGCCTTTTCCACTTGGTTGAAACCGACGCAATAGAGAAAGTAGCTTTCAATACTGTCGACGCTATTTAGACCAATAGACAAATAGAGGGAAATTAAAATGACTATTTTACAAACCTTAAAAGGTGCAGAATTAGGCAAGCTATTGAGAAATGGTTTGTCTTTGGATGAAAACCGTAATGGTATTCTGGCGCGTTCGTCAGAAACCGGGCACTACGACGGTATCAAAACATTAACACTTAAAGAGGCAGATCCAATCCAATACGAGCGTATTTTTTCGAAAGTACGTGCTGGACTGGTTAACTCTCGTGAAGTTGCTAAGAAGATTGCAGCGTCTCCAATCGTTGAGCAAGAAGGTGAGTTGTGTTTCACTCTCTACAACGTAGCTGGTGATTGTATTGCTACATCTACTGGTATTATTATCCACGTTGGCACCATGGGTGCAGCGATCAAGTATATGATCCAAAACAACTGGGAAATTAATCCTGGAATCAACGAAGGTGACATGTTCACTAACAATGATTGCCAAACTGGTAATGTTCACCCTTGCGATATCGCAACTATTATCCCCGTATTCTTCGAAGGATTTTTGGCTGCATGGGTTGGCGGTGTAACTCACGTAATTGATACTGGTGCTGTTGGACCAGGCTCTATGTCAAATGGTCAAATCCAGCGTTTCGGTGATGGCTTGCAAATTACTTGTCGCAAGACGGGTATAAATGACACCCCATTGCGTGACTGGTTGCATGAAAGTCAACGTAACGTACGTACTGTTAAATACTGGATTCTTGATGAGAAAACACGTATTGCTGGTACGGCAATGATTCGTGAAATGGTTCAAGAAACTATTGCAGACGAAGGCGTTGAAGCTTGGGATAAATTTGCACTAGAAGTAATCGAAGACGGACGTCGTGGACTAACTAGCCGTATTAAAGCTATGTGTATCCCTGGCCAAGTTAAGACTGTTGCATTTGTGGACGTACCTTACACTCACCCAGATGTAGCTGTTCCTTCTCCGTTTGCAAAAATTGATACAATTATGCATGCACCTTGTACGATTACAGTTAAAGCTGACGCTACCTGGCGTTTAGACTTTGAAGGATGTAGTCGTTGGGGCTGGCACACATATAATGCAAATCCCACCGCGTTTACATCTGGTATTTGGGTAATGATGACTCAAAGTCTTGTACCTACAGAGCGTATTAATGATGGTGCACGATATGCAACTCAATTCCGTCTACCTAAAGGTACTTGGACTAACCCAGATGATCGTCGTACAGCTCACGCTGATGCTTGGCACTTCTTGGTTTCTTCTTGGAGCTCTTTGTGGCGCGGAATCAGTCGTACATACTTTGGACGTGGTTACCTAGAAGAAGTTAACTCTGGTAACTCTAACCCTTGTAACTGGTTACAAGGTGGTGGTATCAACCAAGACGGCGATATTCACGCTGTTAACAGTTTTGAAACTGCTGCTTGTGGTACTGGTGCATGTGCTATGAAAGATGGTCTTAACAATGCTGCTGCTATTTGGAACCCTGAAGGTGATATGGGTGATATTGAGATTTGGGAGCTTGCTGAGCCACTCTTGTACATGGGTCGTACTCAAAAAACCAACTCAGGTGGTTACGGTAAATATCGTGGCGGCAATGGTTTTGAAACACTACGTATGGTTCACGGATCATGTGACTGGACTATGTTCTTCATGGGCAATGGTTACATGAACAGTGACTGGGGTCTGATGGGTGGATATCCTTCAGCAACTGGTTACCGTTTCGAGGCTCACAACACTGGTCTTATCGGTGAAGGTGGCAGAATCGAAATGGGTAAATCACTTCCAATGGGCGAAGATTTGAACCCAGACGATAGAGTATGGGAAAAGCATCTCGGACCAGACGCTACTGTTAAACGTGACAAGCAATGTATCACTACAGAAGCTATCTTTGATAATGGTGACCTGTACTTGAACTACCTACGTGGTGGTCCTGGTTTCGGTGATCCTTTAGACCGTCTACATACAGGCGCTCAAAGCATCGAAGAAGATCTTAACGAAAACTACATTCTTCCTGAATACGCTAAGAAAATTTATGGCGTTGTATACACTCAGGATGCAGAGGGTGTTTACACTGTAGATACAGCTAAAACTACTGCGGCTCAAGCTAAAATTAAGCAAGACCGTATTAAACGTAGTCAGCCAGTCACAGAGTGGATGAAAGGTGAGCGTAAAAATATTCTCGACCTTAAAGCTTCTCCACAAGTTAAGCAGATGTTTGCTTCAAGTTTTGCTCTGTCTGAGCCGTTCCTTAATGAATTTAAAACATTCTGGGATCTACCAGCAGACTATAACTTGTTAGAATCAAGCCTGGGTATCCCCATGTTTGGATCTACTAAGACTATGGACATCAGTGAAATGCCGGACTGTAAGCCCGTCATTATGACTGAGGAATGATCGTTAACTGAGAAATTGAACCGAGTGTCCCGATTTTGGGACACTCAATCAATGATCAATTAGATATAAGAGAGTATAGATATGTCTACATATACAAAACAAGAAGTTGCGCAGCTGGTCGATGGCACCTTAGCCTGGGATACAGTGCACCAAATGCTTTCCATGCCTAAAGACGAAGATCGTTATAAGCTATATATGGAAGTCATCCAAGGAAAATTGTCATATAAACATAAAGTTATTATGGCAATGGGCCCGCATTTAAATCTAGCTATCAGAGATGGCGATGAAGAAATTCATGCTTTTTGTGATTGCGGTAAAGATTTTGGACACTACAAAGGTAACTGGAAGCTTAATGCGAACATTTATGTTCGAGATACAGCTGAAAAAATGGACCAAGTGTACCCACGCTTGATGTCTCCAGATACTTCTTGGCAGGTATACCGTGAGTATTCATGCCCAGATTGTGGAACAATGCTTGATATTGAAGCGCCAACTCCATGGTATCCAGTGATGCATGATTTAAAACCAGATTTGAAGACTTTCTTCGAGTGGGTTGGAATCAAAGCACCAGCTAAGATATAAGTTGTTGATAAGTAGTAATAAGTCCCAGCCTTTGGCTGGGACTTATTTATTTTCAGTCTAATATTTTATAAAGTAAAGTGAATTAAAGTTCTTATTATGTTTACCGGGCAGCACTCCTAGCTACTTTCTAGCATTTAAGTAAATTTTGTACTTAACCTCTGGAATTCTGTTTGATAAAAGTCAGTTTGCAAGAATAAATCAAGGGACAATGAAATGTCAGAAGAAAGTAACCCACCGCATTTTTCTATGCAAAAAATTTATTTAAAGAAAAACATATTTACATCTCCAAACTCAGCTAGTGTATTTGGCACTGACTGGAAGCCTGAAACCACATTGGATCTAAATATTGCAAATACTGCTATCGATGATGATGGGCGTTATGAGGTAATCATAAGCGTTAAGGTAACGGCAACTAATGAAAATATTGTTGCTTTTAGTCATGAGGTAGATCAAGCAGCGTTATTTCTAATTAGCGGATTTCCTGATGAGCGATTAGAAGAGGCGCTTAATTCGGCATGCCCATTGATTATGTTTCCATATCTTAGAGAGACGATTGACCATGTGCTAATGAAAGCTGGATATCCTCCTCTCATGCTTGCGCCAATTAACTTCGATGCAATGTATAAAGAAAAATTAGCTAACAAAGAAGCAGAAAAAAAAGCAAAGAAGTAGAAGTTAGTTAATTTGGCCACTAGAAAAGGTCGAGAGTATTTTTCTTGGCTTTTTTTAAGCGCGCACCTTAACTTTTCAAGAAAAGTCACCCCATAGCCCCTGTATAAGACTGATAGCTACAACTGGCGCTGTTTCTGTACGTAAAATCCTAGGCCCAAGCGACATGTCATCAAATTTAGCATGGTTGGCTAACTGAACTTCTTCTGCGGTAAGCCCACCCTCGGGTCCGACTAGAAGTGAAACAGATAAGACCTCGTAATCATTTTTAAAATTAGAGATATTTTGTTGGCTTTGATGGTTAAGAACGATTCTTTTTCCTGGTCTAATAGTATCAATCCAGCGGCTAATATCTAGAGGTGGATTTATTCGGGGAATTTTTGTTCTACGGGATTGCTCGCAAGCGCTGACAGATATTTTACGCCAGTGAGATAGCTTGTTCTGCACTCTGTTGTGAATTAATTTAACCTCCGATCTTTGAGTAATTAGAGGGGTGATTTCTGTTACTCCAACCTCGGTAGATTTTTGTATAACCCAATCCATACGATCGCCACGAGAAAGACCAATTCCAAGATGTACGCCTAATGGTGACTCTCGATTTGCTTCTATATAGTCACCTACTAGCAAGGTGACTATTTTTTTAGCTGCTGCTTGTATAGTTGCCTCAAACTCTCCTCCCTCACCATTAAATAGAGTGACAACATCTCCTGCAGTCAACCTTAGTACAGATCCAAGATATTTTGAGGTCATACTATCAAGCGATACCTTCAGCCCGCAAGAGAGTGGCTGATTGATATAAATTCTAGTGTTGCGCATTTGATTCTGTGATACCTAGTCTATTGCATAGAGAAAGACTTATGTCAGCTTGGTTCATGGTATAGAAGTGCAAACCGGGAGCCCCTCTTGAAAGAAGATCTTCACAGAGGTTGGTCACAATGTCTAATCCAAAATCTTTGATGCTGTCTATATCATCTCCGTACTGATGCAGGCGTTTTCTAATCCAACGTGGAATGTCGGCTCCACAACTGTCAGAGAAGCGAATAAGACTATGGTAGTTAGTGATTGGCATAATGCCAGGAATGATTGGAGCATCGATGCCTATTTTTCGGCATTGCTCTATAAAATAGGAATAGCTGTTTGGGTTGTAGAAATATTGAGTTAGCCCGCGATTGGCCCCTGCCTCAAATTTTTTCTTTAGCCAATAAATATCTTTTTCATAGCTTTCAGCTTCGGGGTGAATCTCTGGATAAGCGGCAACTAATATTTCAAAACTGTCCCCAAAATTTTTGCGCACATAAGATACCAGCTCGTTTGCATGAATCAGCTGTTTTGTTCCGCCGACTCCTGAGGGGATGTCTCCTCGGAGTGCAACAATTTTTTTAATACCTGCTTCCTTGTAGTCATGAAGCAGTTGAAGTAGCTGTGATTTATCGTTTTCACATACAGACAAATGAGGAACTGCGATTGAGCCTGTAGCTTCAATCTCCAAAACGAAATCCCTCGTAAGCTCTTTTGTTGAGCCACCGGCCCCATAGGTGACTGAAAAAAACTCTGGTTGGAGCTTGCTGAGCTTACGATGCACGTCAAGAAGCTTTCCCTTTCCTTCAGAGGTCTTGGGTGGGAAAAATTCGAAACTTATATGATGATTATTCATAGCGGTACCTATGCTATTTCCGTTAGCTAGTATTTGTAGCTGTCATCCTTAAATGGACCGTCAATAGGCACATTTATATATTTAGCTTGAGACGGCTTAAGCTGAGTGAGCACTCCGCTAAATCCTTTTACCATTTCAACTGCAACTTCTTCGTCCAGTTTCTTAGGAAGAACTTCTACACGTAAGAGTTCTTTTTTGGTAGCATCGTCTTGATGTGCAAAAGCTTGATCATAAATATACATTTGCGCTAACACTTGATTTGCAAAGGATCCATCCATAATTCTGCTGGGGTGTCCTGTAGCATTTCCTAAGTTTACTAGCCTTCCTTCAGAGAGAAGCAGTAAATAATCATTTTTAGTGTGGTCCCTAAAAACCTGATGAACTTGCGGCTTTACTTCAACCCATTTCCAGTTTTTTCGCATGTATGCAGTATCAATTTCATTATCAAAGTGACCGATATTGGATACAACGCAGCCCGTTTTTAGCTCACGCAAAATATCCTCATCACAAACATTAAAATTGCCAGTGGCAGTCACCAGTAAGTCCGTTGTTCTGAGCAGCTCTTTATTTACACCCTTAGAAGGAATACCGTACAGATAAGTAGATACTACCTCAAATCCGTCCATGCAGGCTTGCATGGCGCAGATAGGGTCTATTTCAGTTATTTTGACAATCATGCCTTCTTGACGCAATGATTGGGCAGACCCTTTACCCACATCCCCGTACCCAATAACAAGCGCTTTTTTCCCTGAAAGCAAATGATCAGTTGCACGCTTAAGAGCATCGCTAAGGCTGTGACGACATCCATATTTATTGTCATTTTTAGACTTTGTCACAGAGTCGTTTACATTTATAGCGGGTATTTTTAATTCGCCATTACTGAGCATTTCATAAAGGCGGTGAACTCCAGTCGTTGTTTCTTCTGTGACCCCGTGAATGTTTTCCAATAATTGCGGATATTTTGTATGGAGGAGGCCGGTCAAATCGCCGCCATCGTCAAGGATCATATTTGCATCCCAAAGCTCCCCATTTTTAAGGATTTGTTGTTCCAGGCACCACTCGTATTCTTCTTCAGTCTCACCTTTCCACGCGAAGACAGCCGTACCATTTTCTGCAATTGCTGCTGCTGCATGATCTTGTGTTGAGAAAATATTACAAGAGGTCCAACGGACTTCAGCCCCTAAAACTTCTAGTGTTTCAATTAAAACAGCTGTTTGAATAGTCATATGGATACAACCGAGAATTTTAGCCCCGGAAAGAGGCTGCTCAGCATGATATTTTTTTCTGAGAGCCATTAGTGCAGGCATTTCTGTTTCTGCTATAGCAATTTCTTTGCGGCCATAATCTGCTAGATTAATATCTGCTACTTTATAGTCATTAGTTGTAATTATTTTGTTCATTCTTTGTTTCCTGTTATATGTAAACTGGATTTTAGTAAAATAATATCTTATAGGGACGCTTTTAGGACAGCAGCTTTGTCTGTTTTTTCCCATGTGAAGCTGTCTTCTTCTCTACCAAAGTGCCCATAAGCAGCCGTTTTTTTATAAATTGGTCGTTTTAGATTAAGCATGTCAATCATTCCTTGTGGGCGAAGATCAAAGTTCTCTCTCACTAAGCGTACAATCTCATCATCACCAAGTTTGCCTGTATTAAAAGTATTGAGACTAATTGAGATTGGTTCTGTGACCCCAATTGCGTAAGAAATTTGTATCTCGCAGCGATCAGCAAGGCCTGCCGCAACAATATTTTTTGCTACATAACGCCCAGCATAGGCAGCTGATCTATCAACTTTAGAAGGGTCTTTACCTGAAAATGCTCCCCCCCCGTGATGAGCCATGCCACCATAGGTATCAACAATAATCTTTCTACCAGTCAAGCCGCAGTCCCCCATTGGCCCCCCTACAATAAATTGTCCTGTAGGGTTGATATGATATTTGGTGTCTTTGTGAAGCCATTCTTCTGGGACAACCGGTTTAATGATCTCTTCAAGCACAGCTTCGCGTAAATCAAATAACGACACATTAGGTGCGTGTTGGGTGGAAAGCACCACAGAGTCAATTGCAACAGGAACACCATTATCGTAGCGAAGCGTTATTTGGCTTTTAGCGTCAGGGCGTAACCATGCTAAGGCACCATTTTTTCTCAACAGGGCTTGCCTCTCTACTAGCCTATGAGCAAAATAAATTGGAGCCGGCATCAGAACTTCCGTTTCGTTCGTTGCGTAACCAAACATCAAGCCCTGGTCTCCAGCGCCGAGCTCCTTTCCTTCAGCACTATCGACACCTACAGCAATATCATTCGACTGTTTGCCGATAGCGTTAATTACAGCACATGAACCCCCATCGAAACCTATGTCAGAGCTTGTGTAGCCAATATCTAAAATGACATTGCGAACAATATCCTCCAGATCAACATAGGTGTTTGTTCTTATCTCACCAGCAATGATAACCATTCCTGTTTTGACCATTGTTTCTGCAGCGACTCTAGATTCGGCGTCATCTTTAATAATAGCGTCTAAGATCGCATCAGAGATTTGATCAGCCATTTTGTCTGGGTGTCCTTCGGAAACAGACTCCGAAGTAAAAATATTGTAAGTGGACATAACTGTATTTCTCATTTCAGTGATAACGTTCATTTGTGTCAGTTACAAAACTGACGTAATTGTATTTGAAAACCGTTTCGTTGCGCCAAGTAGAGGCTTTCCCCTTCATGTAGACCTGCTGCTAAGGCCCAGCTACTTAAATCATTGGGATCGAAACCGAGCCATAAATCACCACATGATTCGCGAGCCCAATTTTGGTCATGGCGACAGAGCTCGGTGACTATTAAGACCCCGTTTTTGGCTAGCAATCCCGCCAAATCATTGAAGATTACAGCTGGATTTGGCGTATGGTGAAGCACCATGTTAAGTGTAATGCAGTTAGCTATGACCTTTCTTTCAAGGGTTAATCTGGTATCACCATGGACAAGCTCTACGTTAGTCAATTTTTTCTCTTGCACTTTTTTTCGTGAAAGATTGAGCATTTTCTTTGAGGTATCCAGAGCGATTACTTGATCAAACCGTTTTGAAAGATCCAAAATAAAATCACCTTCTCCTGATCCCACTTCAAGAACGCACCCTTTTTTTGTAGAAATTGAGTCTAAGAACTCAGTTATAATTTTCCCGTACTGTGCATAGCTAGCAATTAAGTCTTGGTGCGCATGAAATCGACCAGAATTTTGTTCAAAAAATTCACGTGATGCTTTAGTGCGCTCAATATTTATAAGCTGAATACGCTGTGTTAAAAAGTGAGAAACCTCAATAAGATCAATGGCTATAAACAGAGCACGATGTAATCTTTGAATCGCTGGCTCTAGGGGTAACGGTGATCGTCTATAAAATATAGTGTTACCTTCTCTGCGAGTAACAACAAGCCCTGCATTTAAGAGCACTTTCAAATGGTGGCTCATCCCAGATTGCTTTGCATCAAAAATTTCACTTAACTCCAGTACACCATAAGCGTTATGGTGCAGCACTCTGAGAATATCTAAACGGAGTGAATCACCAACAGCCTTAAAAAAAACTGCTAAAATACCTGTGTTCAGACCGGGCTCACTTAAATCGAAGACTTTTTTTTCTGTGTTCGCATGAGGTCGTAGGTCACCCTTGAGAGTGGCGCCTGTTGTCGTATTAGATATTGTTTGATGGGTAGTATTTTTCATTTGGGTTTACTTTACCATAGGTTTATATCTATATCAAAAAATATTGATATAGTTATAAATTATTACAATTAGTATGTTTACGAGATTAGATTAGTAAGAGAGAATAGCACCCCGTTTTTTTAAATTTTGCAATGCTATGTTAAGTAGGAGTTTTTACATGCTTTCTAGACGTGATCTTGCCAATGCTATTCGTTCACTCAGTATGGACGCTGTTCAAAAAGCTAATAGCGGTCATCCCGGAGCCCCTATGGGCATGGCAGATATTGCTGAAGTGTTATGGAATGATTACTTGACACACAACCCAGCTGACCCTACTTGGGCTGATCGAGACAGGTTTGTGTTATCAAACGGACATGGCTCTATGCTGCTATATTCATTATTGCACTTAAGCGGTTACGACCTGTCTATTGAAGATCTAAAGAATTTCCGGCAGCTGCATTCAAAAACACCTGGTCATCCAGAATACGGTTATACCCCAGGCGTGGAAACAACAACAGGCCCCTTGGGACAAGGATTGAGCAATGCTGTAGGAATGGCCATGGCAGAGAAAGTTCTCGCAGCTCAATTTAATAAAACAGGCCATGAAATTGTAGACCATTATACATATTGTTTTTTGGGTGATGGGTGTTTAATGGAGGGAATTTCGCATGAAGTGTCTTCTTTTGCGGGAACCCAAAAGCTAGGTAAGCTAATAGCTTTTTACGATGATAATGGTATATCAATTGACGGTGAAGTTGATGGATGGTTTACAGATGACACGCCAGCCCGGTTTGAGTCATATGGCTGGCAAGTAATTTCCGGTGTTGATGGGCATGATGCCGGTGCTATTAAGATAGCTATTGAGGAAGCTCGGCTACAAAAAAATAAACCTACCTTAATATGCTGTAGAACCATTATTGGTTTTGGCTCTCCCAACAAGCAAGGCAAGGAAGATTGTCATGGCGCCCCTTTGGGGGTCGAAGAAATTGAATTGGCTCGCGACCAGCTAGGCTGGAAATATAGCTCGTTTGAAATTCCATCAGATATATATGAACGATGGAATGCCGCCAAGAAAGGTGCTTCGGCCCAGTCTCAGTGGAACAAAAAATTAAAAAATTATCGTAGTGTCTATCCAATGCTTGCTTTAGAGCTTGAGCGCCGCCTGAGTGGCGACACGCCAAAAGATTTTAGCGAAAAAGCAAATGCCTATATTTTTGAATGCCAGAAGAAAATGGAAAAAATTGCATCTCGAAAGGCATCACAGAATTGCCTAAATGCTTATGGACCTTTATTGCCCGAATTATTGGGTGGTTCTGCAGATTTGGCAGGTTCAAATCTGACCCTTTGGTCTGGCTCTAAGGGTATTAGTGGTGAGGATGCATCAGGAAACTATTTATTCTATGGCGTACGAGAATTTGGCATGAGCGGCATGATGAACGGCATAACACTACATGGTGGATTTATTGCTTATGGCGCCACTTTCCTAATATTTATGGAATATGCAAGAAATGCTGTACGTATGGCGGCGCTAATGAAGCAAAAAAGTATATTTGTTTATACTCACGATTCTGTCGGCTTGGGGGAAGATGGGCCAACACATCAGCCTGTGGAGCAGCTGACGTCACTAAGGTCAACCCCTAATCTGGAAACTTGGCGCCCTTGTGATGCTGTAGAGTCAGCAGTATGCTGGAAAAGAGCAATTGAGAGAAAAGATGGCCCAAGTGCGCTAATTTTCAGCAGACAAAGCTTAACCGCGCAAATACGCACGAAACAACAAGTAGCTAATATTTATAAAGGTGGTTATATCTTAAGAGATACGTCAGGAAGTCCTGATGCTGTGATTATTGCAACTGGATCAGAGGTAGATTTAGCGCTTGATGCTGCAAATAGATTGGCTGAAAAGGGAGTAAAGACAAGGGTTGTATCTATGCCTTGCGCTGAAATTTTTTCTTCACAAGATATAAGTTATTGCGATGCTGTGTTGCCGCCTCGCGTTAGAGTCAGAGTAGCGGTAGAGGCTGGCCATGCAGACTACTGGTGTAAATTTGTTGGGCTTGATGGAAGAGTGGTTGGCATGACAACTTTTGGTGAATCAGCTCCAGGCGACAAAGTGCTGAAGCACTTTGGGTTTACGGTGGAAAATGTGGTTGATGCTGTCTTGGTTCAACTTTAGTTTAGCGTTAAGAGATATTTATGGGCGTTGAGGAGTATTTGATTGATTCGCGTTGCTATTAACGGATACGGCCGCATAGGTCGCGCTGTGTTACGGGCATTATACGAGTCCAAGCATCGAGAGCATATCCAGGTGGTTGCTATTAATGAGCTTGCTGACTGTAAAACTATAGCGCACCTAACCAGGTATGACTCAACCCATGGGCACTTCCCTGGGGATGTGGAAATTGAAGACAATACTCTATTTGTGAATGGGGATAGTATTTCGATATTTCAGTTTAAGTATATAAATCAATTGCCTTGGTCTAACTTAAACATCGATATTGTTTTAGAGTGTAGCGGTGCTTTTACTGATCGTTTAACAGCAGCTCAACATATATCAGCAGGAGCAAAAAAAGTTATTTTTTCTCAGCCTGCTGAATCAAACGTAGATGCCACTATCGTAATGGGAGTTAATGAAGAAACCCTAAATGGTGATGAGGAAATTATTTCAAACGCATCTTGCTCGACTAACTGTGTTGTTCCGGTAATAAAAACTCTTCATGAGGCCTTTTTTGTCGAAGGAGGGGTAATTACAACTATTCACTCTGCTATGAATGATCAGCCAGTTATTGATGCTTATCACCATACTGACTTACGAAAAACACGTGCGGCGATTCATTCTATTATTCCCGTCGATACTGCGTTAGCTATAGGTATTGACAGAATGTTGCCAGAATTATCTGGACGTTTTGAGGCGCAAGCAATGCGTGTTCCTACAATTAATGTGTCAGTAATAGATTTGTCTGTATTGCTTAAGACCAATGTAACAGCTGCTGCTGTTAATAGGGTCTTAGAAAAAGCATCTATTGGCGGACTAGCAGGAATTATTGGATATACGGAAGAGCCCTTAGCATCATGTGATTTTAACCATGATATGCGCAGTGGTATTGTTGACGCTAGTCAAACGCGTGTTAGTCAGCAGAGACTAGTAAAGGTGTTGGTCTGGTTTGATAATGAGTGGGGGTATGCAAATCGCATGCTGGAGCTAGCTAAGTATTGGTCGGGTCAGAAAAAAGGATAGTGTGATTTTGGGTGTAGCAAAAATGACAGATTTGTCCTTGCAAGGAAAGCGCGTTCTCATTCGTGAAGATTTTAATGTGCCAATTAAAGATGGCGTTATCTCTTCAGATGCCCGCATTCTAGCAGCTCTTCCAACTATTATTTATGCCTTGGAGGCTGGAGCTAAAGTAATTTTAATGTCTCACTTAGGCCGACCGACTGAAGGGGTGTTTGATCAGCGGTACTCTATGAAGCCAGTTGCTGATCATTTAAAAAAATTGCTTAAAGTGAAAGTTAGAATTTTATCAAATTGGCAACAAAAGACTCACTATGATGATTGTGAGATAACAATGCTAGAAAATGTTCGCTTTAATCAAGGGGAAAATACGAATAACGATGGCCTGGCAAGGTCTTACGCCTCTCTTTGTGATATTTTTGTTATGGACGCATTTGGCGCTGCACATCGATCTCAGGCTTCGACTCATGGTGTGGCAAAGTATGCTCCAGTTGCATGTGCGGGACCACTGTTGGTTCGTGAGCTAGAAGTGTTAAGGGGTATTTTAAAAAATCCAGCACGACCCATGATTGCAATTGTTGGTGGCTCAAAGGTATCCACTAAACTTGCTATGTTAGAGAAAATGTCAGATAAAGTTGATCGGCTTATTGTAGGCGGCGGCATTGCTAACACTTTTTTGGCAGCAAAAGGATTACCTATAGGGAATTCACTTTGTGAGTATGATTTTATTGCTGACGCACAAAGGATAATGAAAAAAACTGATATTATTCTTCCGATTGATGTATTAGTGGGCGGTGCATTTTCAGAATCTACTACAGCTACCTTAAAATCTGTGAAAGATGTTTCAAGCGAGGACATGATTTTAGATATTGGTCCAGTCTCGGCAAATAAATTAATTGATGTGCTGAGTGCAGCGGGAACCATTTTATGGAATGGCCCTGTAGGTGTGTTCGAGTTTGATCAATTTAGTGCAGGAACTCGAGCAATTGCTGAAGCAATTGCTGATAATGAGGGTTTTTCTGTTGCTGGAGGAGGTGATACCCTGGCGGCAGTAGATAAATTCGATGTTGTTGATAAAATTTCATATATTTCGACAGGAGGTGGAGCTTTCCTAGAGTATGTAGAAGGGAAAACTTTACCTGCAGTTGAAATTCTTGAGAGTAGATTTCAGGCTTGTACAAACTAAAAGAAAAACTTGTAACTAATATTAGTTACTTTTAAGTCAAAAAGACTAGCAAGGAATAGATTCATGGCTCTTATTTCAATGAGACAACTATTAGACCACGCTGCCGAATATGGATACGGTGTTCCGGCATTTAATGTAAATAATCTGGAGCAAGTGCGAGCTATAATGGGGGCTGCAAACGCTACCAATTCGCCAGTTATTCTTCAGGCTTCTGCGGGTGCTAGAAAATATGCCGGCGCCCCTTTTCTTAGGCATTTGATCCTGGCTGCTATAGAGGAATTTCCCCATATCCCAGTGTGCATGCATCAAGATCATGGCACTAGCCCCGCGATTTGTCAGCGATCTATACAACTAGGCTTTAGTTCAGTAATGATGGATGGTTCCCTGAAGGAAGATGGAAAAACTCCGGCTTCCTATGAATATAACGTAGAAATTACAAGAAAAGTAACTGAAATTGCTCATGCGTGCGGTGTTTCTGTAGAGGGTGAGCTTGGCTGTCTAGGGTCCCTTGAAACTGGTCAAGCTGGCGAAGAAGATGGCGTCGGTGCAGAAGGGGTTTTATCCCATGAGCAGATGTTAACTGACCCAGAAGAGGCTGCAGATTTTGTTTCTAAAACGGCGGTAGATGCCCTTGCCATTGCCATCGGGACATCGCACGGAGCTTATAAATTTTCTCGTCCACCAACAGGAGATATTTTGGATATCGACCGTATAAAGGCTATCCATTTACGTATTCCCAACACACACCTAGTAATGCACGGATCATCTTCAGTGCCGCAAGAATGGCTAACGATAATTAATAAATTTGGGGGTGATATTCCAGAGACTTATGGTGTCCCAGTGGATGAGATTATTGAAGGTATTAAGCACGGGGTCCGAAAAGTAAATATAGATACAGACCTCCGGTTGGCTTCAACTGGAGCAATTAGGCGCTTTATGGCTGAAAATAAATCAGAATTTGACCCTCGAAAATACTTTGCTGAGACAACTTCGGCTATGAAAAGTATATGTATTGATAGGTATGAATCTTTCGGTACTGCAGGTAACGCTGACAAAATTAAAGTCTATAGTTTAGAAAAAATGCACCAAGATTATTCCACGGGAGAGCTCTCCTAACTTGAATCTATTGCTTTTGATGCTATGAAATATTAACTTCAGTCACTATTTTACCGTCCTTCAGTTAATATGGGTTTATAAGTTTAACTACATAGCAATGAGCATATAATTGGATAGTTCGCTCTGATGACTTTTAGGCAACATTAATGATCAATGGTAATGTGAAAGACCTGAATGATGGCATAGCTGCAGCTATAGACCCTCTATCCCATCCATTTGACCAGCTTACGCCTGATTTTATTCTTGATGCTATGGAAAGCTGCAGTTATTTGAGTGATGGTAGATTGTTTCCTCTGAATAGTTACGAAAATCGCGTATATCAAATCGGCATTGAAGAAAAATCTCCAATTATTGGAAAATTTTATCGCCCAAATCGATGGAGTAGGGAGCAAATCCTCGAGGAGCATCAATTTTGTTTTGAAATGATGGAGCAAGAGCTGCCTGTGGTTGCTCCTTTGAAAAATGATAACGGAGAAAGTTTATTTCAATATAAAGGGTTTAATTTCGCACTGTTTCCCAGAAAAGGGGGCTATGGTCCTGAGTTAGATAATTTGGATAATTTGTATTTGCTAGGGAAATTACTAGGTAGAATGCACGCTGTTGGTGCCGTAAGACCATTTAAGTTTCGACGTGTGCTGAATAGCAGCACTTTTGGGCATGAGCCATCTAGGCTTGTGAGTGAAAAGTTTATTCCAGAAGAGCTAAAAAAATCTTACGATTCACTTATTACAGATGTTATGCAGGCAGTAGACGAAACTATTGCTAATGTTGGAGCTGTTGATCATATCCGAGTCCATGGCGATTGCCATGCTGGCAACATCTTATGGAGAGACGAGAATGCACATTTCGTGGATCTTGATGACGCACTTATGGCACCAGCGATTCAGGATATATGGATGCTGCTTTCGGGAGATCGAGATCGCCAAACAGCCCAGCTATCAGAAATTATTGATGGTTATAATGAATTCTTCGATTTTCACCCACGAGAGCTCCAACTAATTGATGCTCTTAGGACTCTAAGAATGATTAACTACAGCGCTTGGATAGCCAGGCGCTGGACTGACCCAGCTTTTCCTATGGCTTTTCCTTGGTTCAACACAATTCGCTATTGGAGTGAGCATATTTTAGAATTGAGAGAGCAGTTTGCTGCGCTAAATGAACCCGCATTGCGGGTGCCTTAAGAAACGGATGTATTTTCTTTTTATTTGCGCCGAATAATCTCCACTCCAGCCCCTGACCCAAGTAATAACAAATCTGCGGGTCTTAAGGCAAAGAGACCATTAGAAACAAGTCCTACAATATGATTGAGTCGCTCCTCCAGCTCTTTGGCTGAACCTATAGGGTGGAGATGATGGATATCTAAAATGACGTTGCCGTTATCAGTCACAGCACCCTGACGATAAACAGGATCACCCCCCATCTTTACAATCTCTCTTGCAGCATGACTTCTGGCCATAGGAATTACTTCAACTGGAAGCGGGAAAGCCCCTAAAGATTCTACCCATTTAGATTCGTCTGCTATGCACAAGAATTCTTTCGCCACGGCGGCAGTAATTTTCTCTCTTGTTAGCGCTCCGCCACCACCTTTAATAAGTTCTAAGTGCTGGTTTGCTTGGTCAGCACCATCTACATAAATGACTATCTCATTGACAGAATTTAAATCATAGACTTCTATCCCGTGCTGTTTGAGTAATCGTTCTGACGCTAAGGAGCTGGCAACTGCACCTTTAAATTTATTTTTATGTGACGCTAACAGATTAATGAAAAAATTAGCAGTAGAGCCGGTACCAATACCAATGATGCTATCTGTATTTATTCTGCCTAGAGTATACTCCACCGCTGCTTGCGCGACAGTTTCTTTGAGTGCATCTTGTGTAACTGATTTCATATCGAAAGCCACAGTTGGAAGCTATTTGCTGAACATGATTATACGGATTAGAGTGTGAAATGATAGAAAATGTCGATCAATGCTAGCTTTGCATCTAGTGAAAATTTACTATTAACCTCATACGGCTTAATCATTAGTTTTTTAAATCAAATAAAAGAGCAAAAATGCCAAAAAGTTACGTAAAGCGTATCCAAAATGCTCAGATCTATGATCTGGTTGTGAAAACTCCCGTAGATGATGCTCCGCAACTATCCTCGCGACTAGGTAATCGGGTGCTGCTAAAAAGAGAAGACTTACAGCCAATTTTTTCTTTCAAATTGCGTGGGGCATATAACAAGATGCTGTCTCTAAGTCAGGCCGAGCTAGACAGAGGGGTCATTGCAGCTTCTGCTGGTAATCATGCGCAAGGTTTGGCCATGGCTGCAAATAAGATAGGAGCTGATGCTATTATCGTAATGCCAACAACTACACCGCAAATCAAAGTAAACGCAGTAAAATCCCTTGGAGCAACAGTTTTTCTTGAGGGTGACAGTTATGACGAGGCATCTGATTACGCTCAAAGGTTGGTAATTGAAAAAGGAATGACTTACATTCACCCTTTTGACGATCCTGATGTGATAGCCGGCCAAGGCACTATTGCCATGGAAATTTTGGAGCAAGTTCCAGGAAATCTGGATGCTGTTTTTGTAGCTGTAGGCGGGGGCGGTCTTTGTGCAGGTATGGCCGCTTATATCAAAACTATGCGTCCCGAGGTTAGAGTCGTTGCAGTTGAAGCCGAAGACTCTGCATGTCTAGATGCTGCAATGAAGGCCGGCCGAAGAGTCCGGTTAAACCATGTGGGAATTTTTGCAGACGGCACAGCTGTAGCTCAAATTGGGAAAGAGACTTTTCGGATATTAAAAGACACGGTAGATGAGGTTATAACAGTTTCTATTGATGAGATTTGCGCAAGCATTAAAGATACCTTTGAGGATACACGCTCTATTTGCGAACCAGCTGGAGCTTTGGGGCTGGCTGGCCTAAAAAAATATGTTGAGTCTACGGGGGTGAAAGGGCAAACATTGCTGGCTGTAGAATGCGGCGCAAATATTAATTTTGATAGACTCCGTTATATTTCGGAGCGTACTGAAATCGGAGAAAAGAGAGAGGCGATTTTAGCTGCCACTATTCCCGAGGAACCGGGAAGTTTTAAAACATTTTGCATGTCTTTAAATAAGCGCAATATTACAGAATTTAACTATCGCATGGGCAGTTCTTCCCGAGCACATATTTTTGTAGGAGTTCAGGTTTCATCAGATGATGACCGGTTAAACTTAGTGGTAGCCCTGGATGAAAAAGGGTATTCGGTAGCTGATATGACAGATAATGAGATTGCTAAGCTTCATATTCGTCATATGGTAGGAGGAAGAGCCCAAGAAGCCACCGATGAAATGATATTTAGATTTGAGTTCCCTGAGCGACCAGGAGCGTTAATGCAGTTCTTAATTAAGTTGGGAGATCGCTGGAATATTTCTATGTTTCATTACCGTAATCATGGATCAGCGGATGGAAACGTCCTTGCAGGTTTGCAAATTCCAGCAAAGGATAGAGCGGAGGCTCATGCATTTTTTGACGAGTTAGGCTACAGTTGGGTCGAAGAAACAGAAAATCCAGCTTATCAATTCTTTTTGAGATAAACGCGCCCTATTAAGAGTAGTCATTCTGTGTCAATGACCAGCAGGTCTGATAGTTGACGAATTTGGATAGCATCAATTCCCGAGCCAGCCAAAGCATCGGATATTACTACAACTCTATCTTCAGGGGAAAATTCTGTGCGCGTAATAAGAATTTTAGCAGCAGTAGCCAGAGTTTTTTCCGGATCCTCACTGAAGGTTATCCGAAAACTAAGTACGTTGCGGTTGAGTACTAGCTGCCGACGAGTCCGGCTATCATTAGTAAAAGCGCAGATAATAGGAGTCTGTGGATGACAGTTGGTTACATAGTTGGCCATTTTTCCGCGTCTTGTAGGAACAATAATAGCTTTTGCTTTAATAGACTCTGCTAATTTTACTGCAGCCGATGCAATTTCTGCATGATCATTTTCTAACTCCAGATTTTTGACAAACTGAAGGCCAGGGCTTTGCTCTATGGATTGTGTGATTCGGGAGAGTATTTCGACACATTTGACAGGATATTTTCCCATTGCGCTCTCGCCTGAAAGCATTATGGCATCAGCTTCTTCATATACTGCATTAGCTACGTCTGTAACCTCAGCTCTGGTAGGAATTGGATTTTTTATCATAGACTCAAGCATGTGCGTAGCAACAATAACACGCTTGCCTCGTTGAGCGCAGAGTCGAATAATTCGACGTTGAACTCTTGGTAATTTTTCAATTGCAATTTCAACACCAAGATCTCCCCGAGCCACCATTACACCATCTGATACATCAACAATAGCGCTAAGATTTTTCACCCCTTCTTGATCTTCTATTTTTGAGATAATCTTAATTTTGTCAACTTTTTCGCCCAGAAGCTCTCTAAGTTGACCAACATCTTCTGCATTTCTTACAAAGGATAGGGCTATAAAGTCCACTTCTTGAGCTATAGAAAATAAAACATCACGTTTATCTTTTTCAGTGATTGCTGGTAAATTGACTCGAATACCCGGCAAGTTGACATGACGTTTACTTTTTAAGATGCCGCCATCAATAACCTTACACTGCATAATTCGATCTTCTTTACTTAAAATCTCTAGATTAATAAGGCCGTTATCAACTGTAATCATATCCCCGATAGTTACATCATTTATTAAGTCTTCATAGTTGACGCTTATTGAGGTCGACTCAACATCTTTTTCCCCTCGCGCTACGATAGAGATTACATCATTTTTTTTCAGATTCAGTTCTTGTTTGATATCCCCTGTTCGAATTTCTGGACCCTGAGTATCCATGAGAATAGCAATGGGACTAGGTAGTTTTTTATTCAAAGTACGAATTGATTTTATTACCTTAGCGTGAGATGTGTGATCGCCGTGGGACATATTGAGGCGAACAATATTCATGCCAGCTTGAGCTAACTGCTCCAGCATCGAAAATGATTCTGATGCCGGGCCTATGGTGCAGATAATTTTAGTTTTTCTCATGAGAGTTTTTCTTATTTTTTATGGCTCTAGTTAATATATTTAGTTGCTTGTTCTGGGGAAATCTATTTGGAATAAATAACAATTTTTTCGGTAACAACAGCCTCTAATGGAATATCCCAAGGCTGTTTATTAATACTATCAGTTTCCTGACAACTTTGTGCTAATCCGACCAGTCTTGTGAAGCATTGATGGGGCCTTAGCGTCCGATCATAAAAGCCCCCACCCATTCCTATCCTATTGCACGAACGATCAAATGCGACTAACGGCAGTAGGATAAGGTCAAGTGCAAATGCTGGAGTAATTTTCTCCCCCCGAAGGAAGGGCTCCTTTATACCGAATCGATTAATTCCTAGGGGATCCCCGCTTCTGTAGCGAATAAAATATAGACGATTTTGCTTCAGCGGGTGCAGTACGGGCAAGTAGCATTCTTTACCCGTAGCTTCTGCAATATGCATAGCAAAATCTGGATTTATTTCTCCATCATGAGCCATATAAAAGGCAATTCGTTTGCTGTTACGAAAGCAGGGAAGCACAGAAAGCTGTTTGGCCAACTTCTTTCCAGCCTCAACTTGTTTGTGAGGAGTAATCAAGCGTCGTCGTTTACGCATTAGCCGACGTACGGTAATAGTATCCATAAAAAATTCTTTCTTTTTAAGCATCCCCGAAGATACCGCTGTTGATTGCGCCTTGAGCCGAAAGACTCAGGGTGGCGGGGCCAGCGATACATTAGGCTTTCCGTCATGCGGACATGCACACCATATCGACTTAAACCCCCCCAGGTTATAAATTATCGGCTCAAGGACTTGTCAACTGGCAAATACCTCAGGGCATAAGTGTCATTGTACCCTGAAAGGTCTATAAAGTGGATGAGTCTTCGAGACTTTGCAAAGCAATAGCGAGTTTTTCATCCAGATCTAAAACAAGCTTGCTGGGAATTACTTCTTGAGTCACCTTGGTTTCAATTTTTGAAATTTCATAGGTCAAATTTAGGGCTGCCATAACGGCAATTCTTTCAACTCCAATAACGCTAGCGTTATTGCGTATAAGACGCATCTGTTCATCAAGTTTTTTTGCGGCCTCCAGTAGAGCATTCGTCTCTTCAGGAGGGCAACTAACTTGGTAATCCTTATCTAAAATATGAATATCGACTGTTTGCTGGCTCACGATTCATTAATTCTCGTTGTTGTAATTTTTCAGTCTATTTATCATGTGTTCCACACGATTCCTTGTCATTATATTTTTTTCCAAGAGCTGGCTGCGTTCCGCTAATAGGACAGCTGTTCTTTTTTTAAGGGACAGATTTTCTTTCTGTAATTGAGCGCATATAGAAATTATGCGATCGATTTTATGCTCTATCTTTTTAAGATCCTCTGACATTAGGCTGCCCGCAACTGAGTTAATGTCACTAACTATAATTGTGTGGCTATCGATTGGTCAACAAACTTAAAGCTAATTCATTAAATATCGGCTAACTAAGTGTATAAAATGATTTTTTTCTTAGTCTCTTGATCTGAGGTGATTGCTTCCCTCAAGAGTGATAGGATAAAGAACTGAAGAACAATGTAAGTGCTCAAAATAATGGATTATGATGCAATTTCTACTGCCCTTGTGCGGGCTAACTTAGTTGGTAGTCCAGCTGAACTCCATGGATTTTTGTGTGGCGAGATAGCTGGTAGTGAAGTTTTTTCTGAAGCTTCTTTGGTAATGAATGTAGCAAATTTTCTCAATGTTCACCCAGAAAGAGCAGAAGATCTGGGCGATACATTGGTTGATTTATATGAATTTTCTGTAGCCCAGATAGGTAGCAGTGGCTTTGAATTTTTACCGTTACTGCCTGACGATGACTTTCCTTTAAGTGAACGATTATCTTCACTGGGTGAGTGGTGCCAAGGATTTCTGTATGGTTTGGGTAATTCAAGATCATCCTCAAGTTTAGAAACTTCTGGGGATATAGCAGAGGCCCTTGATGACTTGGCTTCTATCTCTCATGTGCAGGTTTTGGATGAGGGTGAAAGTGCATATGAGGCTGATGATGAAGTTGATTATACTGAACTAGTTGAATATATTCGAGTTGCGGTTCTAACCATCTCTGAGGAGTTAGACACCTCTGTTGACGCTAGTACGCAATCGACGCATTAGGTAAGCGTTATTAATAAGTTATGCTGTTTTATAGACAATACTTCGAGAATTTAAAAAACATGATTGCTAATCAAGAGTTTAGTCAACGCAGACATCAGCTGATGTCTATGATGCCAAATAACAGCATCGCAATTCTTTCAGCACCACCGGAGAAGTCCCGCAACAGAGACGTACTTTACCCCTATCGCCAGGACAGTGATTTTTTTTATTTAACTGGTTTTTTGGAGCCAGAAGCTGTGATAATTTTGATTCCTGGTCGAGAAAGCCAACAGTACTTTATGTTTTGTCGCGACAGAAATACGGAGAGGGAGGTTTGGGATGGACGACGAGCCGGCCCAGAGGGGGCAAGATTAAATTATAGTGCCGATGATGCATTTCCTATCGAGAAAATTGGTGAAATATTACCTAGGCTTCTTGAGGGTCGAGGTAAAATCTATTACAGCATCGGCAAAAACTGCAGCTTTGATTCTTTTTTGACGGAACAGTTGGAGGCTAAAAGGGGCAGCGCTGGTTCCACAAGTTCTCCTAAAGACCCATTTACTAATTTAGATGGTTTGCTCCATGAAATGCGTTTGTTTAAAAGTATTGCAGAGCAGCAGATTATGCAAAAAGCTGCAAGTATTTCTGCGCGCGCTCATTGCAGGGCTATGAAAAAATGTATTCCAGGGATTTATGAATACCAACTACAAGCAGAAATTGAATATGAGTTTGTTATGGCTGGAGCTGCCTCGCCTGCTTACAGCACCATTGTAGGAGGCGGAGTTAACGGCTGCATTCTTCATTATGTCGAGAATAACTCAAAGCTGAAAGATGGAGATTTAGTGTTAATAGATGCTGGTTGTGAGCTGCAAAATTATGCTGCCGATATAACCCGAACTTTTCCTGTAAATGGAAAGTATACAGAAGAGCAAAAATTAATTTACGATATAGTTTTAGAGGCTCAAGTTGCAGGAATAGCTGCTTGTTCTAGCAATAAAACATGGGATCAGCCTCATGAAATATCAGTAAAAGTTATTACGCAGGGGCTACTCGATCTAGGAATTCTAAAAGGAGAACTCAGCGAGCTAATAGAAACTAAAAAATATAGTGATTTCTATATGCATCGAGCTGGGCACTGGCTAGGTATGGATGTCCATGATGTTGGTGATTACAAAGTAAATGAAGAATGGCGTTTGTTTCAGCCAGGAATGGTGACTACTGTAGAGCCTGGTATTTATATCTCTCCAGACAATATAAATGTTGATAAGCGCTGGCGAGGTATCGGGATTCGTATCGAAGACGATGTGCTGGTGACAAGTAATGGCCCAAATGTGTTATCTAGTGATGCGCCAAAAACTACACAAGAAATTGAAACTTTCATGGCATCTAAATAGAAAAATAAAAATTGGTAAAGGTATGCCTGATAAACCATTAGCTAGACAAAATGTTGATATTTCTATTATTGGCGGTGGTATAGTTGGAGTCAGTTTAGCTTTGCTCCTATCCTCCTATAAGTGCGATTGGCGAATTCAGGTGATAGAGGCTCAGCCTCTAGAGGCAGGCCCGGATGATAGTTTCGAACCTCATTTTGATGCTCGGTCTACAGCTCTTTCGCAAAGTACTCGTGAAATTTTTGAGGCTCTAGGATTGTGGAAGAGCCTGAGTCCTAGTTTGACCAAAATATTTGAAGTACATATCTCCGATAAAGGTTGCTTAGGTAGCGCAAAATTGACCGCTGAAGAGCAGGGTTTGCCTGCTTTAGGCTACGTGGTTGAAAATCGATATATGAGAGCTGTCCTGTTAGATGCATTAAAGAAATCTAAGGATATTGAAATTATCGATTGCGCAAAAATTGATCGACTTAAGCCCGTATGCGGCGGTGTCAATTTTTCCATCTCCAGAGCTGGGCCTGATAAAGCTAAAAATATAAATTCAAAGCTTTTAGTAATTGCAGATGGCGTTAAATCCAAAACTCGTAATATGTTAGGTATTGATTTCACTACAAAGGATTACGATCAAGTTGCCATTGTGGCTAATATTTTATTATCTCAGAATCATAATGGCGTTGCGTGTGAGCGTTTTACAGATTCCGGTCCTATTGCTATGTTGCCGCTAAAAACCACAGATGAGGGTCATCGCGCTGCATTGGTTTGGACGGTTTCTCCGTCGCAAGCTGAGAGATTGTTATTAGCATCTGAAAATGAATTCCTTAAGCAGTTGCAACTATGTTTTGGTTTTAGGCTAGGAAAATTTCAGCGAGCTGGCAAGCGTCATAGCTTCCCCGTTAAGCTAGTCACTAGTAGTGAGCAGATTCGAAGTAATGTAGTGGTGGTTGGAAATGCTTCACATTCATTGCACCCAGTTGCAGGGCAAGGGTTCAATTTAGCCTTGCGTGATGTGGCTGTATTGGCTGATCAATTAGCAGGGTCAGTATCAAGCAGATGCTCGTTAGGGGAATATAGCATTTTAGAAGGCTATATTAAGCATCAAAAAATAGATCAAGAACGCACAATTTTACTTAGTGACCTTTTGCCAAGAATATTTGGAAACACTACATTCCCTGTAATTGTGACAAGAAACATTGCGCTGTTATCGTTAGATATTATTCCTTTATTTAGAAGAAACTTTGCTAAATTAGGTATGGGATTACAGACTAAGGGGCTCGGATCGCGTGGCTCCATATCATTGAGTTCAGTAGTACCCGACATGGAAGCAAAGTAATGGCTGATAAAGAATACGATATTGTTATTGCCGGAGCTGGTATGGCAGGGCTAGCTTTCGCAGCATTAATGGCGACGCGTCAATCCGCTGCTGCGGAACATTCTATCGATTTAAGAATAGCTATTCTTGAGGCAAAGCCTTTTAAAATTTCTGAACTTGCAGAAAATTTAGACTCTAGAGTGGTGGCATTAACTGAGTCTTCGCGCCATCTTTTAGAGTATATAGGGGTATGGAAAAATATCACTGAGAAGCGAGTTTGCCCCTATCAACGTATGGAAATATGGGAATCTGACGGGACAGGGCATGTCGAATTTGACTGCAAAGATGTGCGTCAAGCCAACCTAGGGTATATTGTAGAAAATAGCCTGATTATTAAAAGTATCTTACGTCGGATAGGGGAATTAGGGAGCATCGAGCTGCTTTGCCCTGCAACAGTTGTAGGCGTAGATCAAAAGAGCTCATTACAAGAACCAGAAACTATTGGCATTACCTTAGGCGATGGAACTACTATTTCTGCAAAACTTTTGGTTGCTGCTGATGGAGGCAATTCCGTAGTCCGCGATTTATGTGGTTTTCAGCTGAGGGAATGGAGTTATGGTCATCATGCAATTGTGACTCGTATTACTACTGAAAAGAGCCATAACTTTACAGCTAGACAAAGGTTTCTTCCTGATGGGCCTCTGGCATTATTGCCTTTGCAAAACGAAGAAGGAGACTCCCATCAGTGTTCTATTGTCTGGTCTCAAAAAGACATAATGACAGAAAAATTAATGCTACTGGATGACGCTTCTTTCTGTGAGGCCTTAGAGTTTTCTAGCAGTGGCTGTCTAGGAAAAATTACTGGGGTTGAAAGACGCTTTAGTTTTATACTCGAGCAAAGACATGCAGTAGAATATGTGAAACAAGGAGTTGCACTAATAGGGGATGCGGCTCATACCGTACATCCACTAGCTGGACAGGGGGTTAATTTAGGCTTCCAGGATGCACTGGCTCTAGCTAAAGAGGTGGAGCGAGCTTTGCATCGAGGGTTATCTCCAGGCAATCTTTTAGCACTTCGTCGCTATCAGCGTGCTAGAAAGCCTCATAACCTAGCCATGATGGCTATTATGGAGGGCCTTAAAAGATTATTTGAGGATCAGCATTTATCCATTCGATTATTGCGTAATAATGGAATGAAAATTATAAACAGGCTAGGTTTTATCAAAAATAAAATTGTCAGAGAAGTGATGGGAATTATCTGATAAATTGTTTAGATTATAATTACACAAATAATTAATGCTAGATCTTCTACTTTAGTTTGGATCAAATCAAGGTTAAAATATTTAGTACCGTAAAGATATATGTTTTGGATCAAGAGACTTGAAATTAGGGCAAGAAACGAGGGATTTTTAATGAATGTAGCTCCATCCAATTTGATGTACGCCACTAGCCATGAATGGGTTCGAGATGAAGGAGATGGCACAGTAACAGTAGGCATCAGCAATCATGCCCAAGAGAGTCTTGGGGATGTAGTTTATGTTGAGTTACCTGAAACCGGAAAGACTCTTTGTGCAGGAGAGGAAGCTGGCGTTGTTGAATCCGTTAAAGCAGCTTCAGATATCTATGTGCCTATTTCCGGCGAAGTCATTGCAATTAATGAGCTATTAGAAGATGAGCCTGAAGTTATTAATAGCTCCCCATATGATAATGGCTGGTTTTTTAAAGTTAAAATGTCAGACCCTGCCGAGCTAAACAACTTGATGAAAGCTGATGATTACGAATCTTTATCTATTGACGACTGATGTTAGTTTATCTGAAGGTCTGCTTTGTAAGAGTGTGTGAAAAAATAGCTGTTACCTATTTTTAGGAAATTGAGCAGAATGGAAATAAATAAGATGAATTTTAATGAAAGAATGGAAGAGATTAAGTTGTTAAATCAGTTTAATTTGAAGTCAAAAACCTATGGCATAAAGATACACGAGAGAGATGCTTCTTTAGAAACAGTTTCTGCGGCAGTCAGACTATTCAACAAAGGATTAACTGATCACCGTGATGGGGGTTATTTAACAGTCTTAGGGGTAGAAGCAGCTGGACATGCTCAAGCTCTTTGTACTCTTTTGGAAGATTAATCTACAGGCTTATACGGGCTGTTCCTTTTACTTATTAAAAAATAATGGCTTCTCAAACTTACTTATTTAATATTTTGGCCGCTTCTTTGGCAAAGTATGTCAGAATTCCATCTGCCCCAGCTCTCTTAAAGCATAAAAGTGACTCAATTATGACTTTTTCTCGGTCAAGCCATCCATTTTCAAATGCAGCCATATGCATAGAGTATTCTCCGCTAACTTGATAGGCAAATGTGGGTGCTTTAAGCTCTTCTTTGACTCTTTGTAGTACATCCAGATAAGGCATTCCAGGTTTAATCATAATCATGTCTGCCCCTTCTTTTAGATCTAATGCGCATTCATGTAGTGCTTCGTTTGTATTAGAAGGATCCATTTGATAAGTTATTTTCCCCCCATGAGAAATATTTTCAGCAGAGCCTATAGCCTCCCTAAAAGGTGCGTAGTAACTGGAGGCAAATTTTGCTGAATAGGCCATAATACGTGTATTTTTATGGCCAAATTTTTCTAATTTTTCACGAATGAATCCGATTCGTCCATCCATCATATCCGATGGAGCAACAATATCTGCGCCTGCATTGGCATGTGAAAGGGCTTGTTTCGCTAATGTTTCAATAGTGGTGTCATTTAGAACATAACCAGTAATATCGTCAATGATCCCGTCTTGACCATGGCTCGTATAAGGATCAAGAGCTACATCGGTAATAACGCCTAGCTCTGGGGTCGCTTTTTTTATAGCCGATATAGCCAATTGAACTAATCCATTTGGATTGAATGCCTCCTCAGCCAGGAGAGTTTTGTGATGCCCCATAGGAGCAGGAAAGAGAGCAATTGCAGGGATACCAAGATCCACTAACTCCTTGGATTCTTTTTCCAGGAGATCAATAGACAGTCTTTCTATTCCAGGCATAGAGGGTATTTTTTCGCGACGGTTAAAACCCTCCACTATAAATAGAGGATAAATTAAATCATCAGAGGTTAATGTCGACTCCTTTATGAGGCGTCGTGAAAAGTCATTACTGCGATTTCGACGCATGCGAGTATAAGGAAATGCTCCTCGAGTGTTCGTAAATCCCATGATTACTCCAAACCTTAGTTTTATATCTAGTTTTTTAATTATTATTCTGGGGAAAAAAGTGTAATTTACACGCTACAGCTGCTTGAATACTTTAGCTGCGGCATCTAATGCAAATTCTAAGTCTTCGTCTGTATGAGCCGCCGACATGAAACATCCTTCGTAGGCAGCAGGAGCAAGATAGACACCGGCATCCAGCATACCACGGAAAAAGCGACCAAAGCGTTCAGTGTCGCATGCCATCACTTGCTGGTAGTTTGTAACTACAGGTTCTTTGGTGAAAAAGAAACCAAACATACTGCCCACATGGTTTGTAGCCATAGGAATATTAGCATCATTTGCGCGCTGCTGAAGATTTTCAATAAATTTTGTAGTTTTCCTAAACAGTGAGCCATGAAACCCCGGTTGTGTAATTAACTCTAAGGTTTTTAATCCTGCAGTCATAGCCACAGGGTTTCCTGAAAGTGTCCCGGCTTGATATATTGGGCCTATTGGCGCAATTTTATTCATAATATGACGTTTACCCCCAAAAGCCCCTACTGGCATCCCGCCACCAATTACTTTCCCCAGTGTAATAAGGTCAGCATCAATGTTATAGAGCCCAACAGCACACTGGACATCAACTCTAAACCCAGTCATTACTTCATCGAAAATTAGTAGGGCGCCATGATTAGTGCATTCTTCTCTTATAGTTTCTAGGAAATCTGCAATCGGCGGAATACAGCTCATATTGCCTGCAACAGGTTCTACGATTACACATGCCACCTCATTCCCAATTTGAGCAAAGACATTTTTCACTTCATCAATATCGTTATAGGTGAGAGTTACAGTTAAATCGGCTAATACAGAAGGGACACCTGGTGAGCTAGGGACTCCCATAGTTAGAGCCCCTGACCCAGCCTTAACTAATAGGGAGTCAGAATGTCCGTGGTAGCAGCCTTCAAATTTAATAATCTTATCGCGACCAGTAACACCTCTGGCTAGACGAATGGCGCTCATGGTGGCCTCTGTGCCAGAATTAACCATGCGGACCATTTCCATTCCTGGTACAAGAGCGCAAAGCTTATCCGCTAACTCAGTTTCTAGTTCGGTGGGTGCTCCAAAGGTCATACCTTTATCTATTTGTTCTTTTACTGCCCTGATAACTTCGGGGTGCCCATGCCCCAGTATCATTGGTCCCCAAGACTGTATAAAATCTATATAACGCTTACCATCAGCATCAAAAAGATATGCCTTTTCGCCTTTTTCAAAAAATATGGGGGAACCACCAACGGCTTTAAAAGCCCTTACAGGAGAATTTACGCCACCAGGTATATGCGCTTGGGCAGCTGTGAATAATTCTTTAGATCGTTGCATAGGTCGAACCACTCATTGATTTTTCAATAGAATATTTAATGCTAATTATCGTAGATTTTGCACCTGAGTGACAACTAGTAAAAGGTGATTTATATCAAAAATAATGGCCCTATGAGAAAGGCTTTACTGAGACCAAAATAACTATACCTATCAGCATTATCACTGGAATCTCGTTGAACCACCTATAAAAAATATGATCCCGAATATTTTTATCATCTTGGAATTGGCCCATCAGATTCTGGCAGCTGAAATGATAGATGATTAATAGAACAACCAAAAATAGTTTGATCTGAAACCAAATAGCTGACTTATAGTAGTCAGGATAAATGGAGAAAAGAGCTATTCCCATAGCAATGGTCACTATCATTGACGGATTTGCAATACCCTTATAGAGCTTTCGCTCCATAACTTTAAATCGTTCTTTGCTTATTTTGTCTTCAGACATGGAGTGGTAGACAAATAATCTTGGTAGATAAAACAGGGCAGCAAACCAACAAACCATAGAAATAATATGGATTGCGATTAACCAGCTATGGCTGCCTATAAGAAATTCTTTCATCCAGTCCATCTATTCTCTGCCTATATTCTGTGAGACTACGTTTAATCTTAGATTGTTTGGGTTATTATAAACAGCTACAAGGGTTGATGACATGAGCAATAGTATAGTGATAAAAATAGGTGTTGTGGGTGCTACAGGATATACCGGTGTCGAACTATTGAGACTATTGGCGATGCACCCTAATGCGGATGTGGTTGCAATTACCTCACGCACAGAGGCTGGACGCCGGGTAGATGACCTATTTCCTAGCCTTAGAGGTCATTACGAGCAGCAATTTACAGACCCAAATTCTGATCAATTAAATGATTGTGATGTCGTATTCTTTGCAACCCCTCACGGAGTCGCCCAAGAAGTTGCGCCAAATATGCTAAATAAAAGCATTAAAATTATCGATCTTTCTGCTGATTTTAGAATAAGAGACCCTATATTGTGGGAGCAATGGTACGGTAAGGCACATATATGTCCGGAATTACTTGATACAGCTATTTATGGATTGCCAGAAATTAATAGAAAGCAGATAAAAAATGCGACTTTGATTGCTTGTCCTGGATGCTATCCTACCAGCGTATTACTCGGGTTTAAGCCGTTACTTGAATCAGGATTAGTGAACGTTGACGATCTTATTGCTAATGTTGCTTCGGGTGTCAGCGGGGCTGGTCGTGAGGCCAAGGTAGAAAATCTTTTGGCAGAGACAAGTGATAGCTTTAAGGCCTATGCTGTAAACGGACATAGGCATTTGCCGGAAATTGAGCAAGGCCTTAAAGATATTGCAGGAGAGCCGGTCAAGCTGACGTTTGTGCCGCATCTTTTACCAATTATCAGAGGAATACACTCTACATTATATGCGACGCTCAAAGTGAAGGGTGTAGATGTACAAAAAATTTATGAAGACTGTTATAGAGATGAGCCATTTGTTGATGTTTTGCCAGCAGGAAGTCATCCTCAGACACGCACAGTTAAGGGCACTAATAAGTGTAGTATTAGCGTATTTTGTCCCAATGATGGCGACAGAGTTGTGATTCTTGTTGTAGAGGATAATCTTGTAAAGGGTGCTTCTGGTCAAGCAATACAGAATATGAATATATTGTTTGGCTTGCCAGAGAATACGGCTTTAGAGAGCCCTGCACTTTTGCCCTGATGACCGTGCATAACATCAAGTTGACTGTTGAGCGCAAGTACTACGGTAATTGAGTTCATAGAATTTAAATGACGAAAACAAGGAGTAGATGTGTGAATAAAAATAATAAAAATGTTGATCTCTCGTTAGGAAAAACAACGTTTATTTCTGCAGGCACCCATATAACCGGTGATCTTAATTTTTCTGGAAATTTAGAAATAGAAGGAAAAGTTACTGGAAATATAATTTCTAGTTCAGAAGGGGATCAAATTAGAGTCGCTTCCGCAGGATATGTTGTCGGAGATATTCATGCGCCTATAGCCATAGTTAATGGACGAATAGAAGGAAGCATTTACTCTTGTGAAGAAGTTCACTTGGCGGCTAATTGTCACGTGGAGGGCAACCTCTATTATATGATGGTTGAAATAGAAAAAGGCGCCCAAATGAATGGAACTTTTGTTTATCAGCCAAATCAAGACGACATTAAAGTGCTAGAAAGTATGGAGCAGCCAGGAGATTAGATTGCTAATATATGTTATAATATCTGCCTGTAATACTTGGTTATAGGCTATTTTGGCTGCAATAACCCAGAGGAACCGAAATGTCCGGCATTGAAACATTTAAGCCTATGCCGCTGTATATGTCACAAAATGCAGTAGCAAAGATAAAAAGCCTAATAGAAGAGGAAGGTAACCCTGATCTGAAGTTAAGAGTGTTTGTTACTGGCGGTGGCTGCTCTGGTTTCCAATATGGATTTAGTTTTGATGAGCTTGTAGCCGAAGATGATACTCTTGTGGGAGAGAAGGGTGTTTTTGTGCTTGCAGACTCACTTAGTATTCAATATCTGACGGGTTCCACTGTAGATTATGAGGAGGGCCTCCAGGGATCTAAATTCTCTATAGCTAACCCAAATGCTACGGCCACATGTGGCTGCGGGTCCTCTTTTTCAATATAAGTTATAGCTTGTAATTTTCTTTATCTGGTGTACAAAGCGCCCAATACAGAGGCTTTTTTTGCGCCAGTTACAGTTGGTAAATTTCCTGGCGCCCCTTCTATGGTCTGCTTGGCAAGCCAAGCAAATGCAGTAGCCTCAACCCATTCTGGAGCAATGCCTAGTATTGATGTATCTGAAACTGACGCCGGATGCAACAGTACTTTAAGACGACTAATAAGAGTATTGTTATAGGCTCCGCCACCACAAAAGAATACTTCGTCTACCTTTAAAGCATATGCATGTACTGCTTGAGTAATAGTTTGAGCCGTAAACTCGAGAAGTGTCGCTTGAATGTCTACTGAACTACAAGGTGGCAGTTTATCTATGTGTTCTTTCAGCCAGTGCAAATTAAACAATTCTGGACCAGTGCTCTTAGGGGTTTCCTCTTTTAAGTATGGTGTGCCCATTAGGCTAAGAAAAAGTGCTTCAATAATGCTACCTTGTGAAGCCCAGGCCCCACTTTTATCGTAATCTTTCCCAAGATTCTCCTTAGTCCATTTGTCCATTAATCCATTACCTGGACCTGTATCGTAACCAAGAACTGATGAAGTTAATCCGTCACCCGGCAGTAGTGTTATGTTTGAGATCCCTCCTATATTGATAATGGCCCGTACAGAGCCAATTTTTTCAAAAAAATCTAGATGAAATCTTGGAACGAGAGGAGCTCCTTGACCGCTTAAGGCCATATCTCTACCACGAAAATCTGCGATTGTGGTTATGCCGGTTAATGCTGCAATAGTGTTTGGGTCGCCTATTTGTAAGCTATAGCCATAGTCGTTATTAGATGTTTTCGATGGTGGATAATGCCTAATAGTTTGCCCATGACTCCCAATTGCTCGAATATCTCTAGGATCGTATGATGTCATGGATAAACGGAGTAGTTCGTTAACAGCCTGTGCAAATAGCAAACCCAGAGACTTGTTTAGCTGGCTCATTCGGTGTATTTCGTTTGCCCCTGAGACAGCTAAATGTCTAATTTGTTTTTTTATAGAGGCTTCTAGTTTTAGAGAATGCGTGAGTAATATCTCAGGTTGATCAGAACTAAGATCAACCAAGACGGCATCAATGTTGTCTGCGCTTGTGCCAGACATAAGTCCTATATAAAGTTTTTTGTTATTCATAGTCTTTGCTGTCTAATTGTCAGTATTTTTTTCTCTGGTAATTAAGGTCATGGCTAGTCGTGATGTTTTTTGGTAACCCCGAAGCTCTTTAACTATAGGGCGTATGGCCTGTTTGAACCTTACGCGCTCTGATTTTTCAATAGGTTTGGTCTGAGGTAAGGAGACTGTCCGAGGATTTCTATGGGCACCATTTATCAAAAATTCATAGTGAAGATGAGGCCCTGTTGCGTAACCTGTAGACCCTACTGTTCCAATTACCTGTCGTTGCGAAACTTTCTGCCCTTTTTTCACTTTTCGTTTATGAAGGTGAATATATTTTGTAGTTATTTTTTGACCGTGCTTTATGAACACATAGTTCCCGTTAGCTTTGCTATAGCTACTAGCAATAATTTTCCCGTCACCTGCCGCAAAAACAGGGGTACCTCGAGGTGATGCATAGTCGACACCTCTATGCGCAATAATTTTTTTGTGTATGGGGTGTTTGCGCCTTAAATTGAAATTAGAGCTTATACGAGTAAAGTCCAATGGGGCACGAAGAAAGGTTTTTTGCATACTATACCCTTTAGGGGTGTAATAGTTTACTTCCCCATTAAGACCTAAATACCTAACAGCTGTATATGATATACCTTGATTAATAAATTCTGCAGCCAGTATGTTACCAGTGCTTATTTTTATACCATCTAAAAAGTTCTCTTCGTACAGGACAAAAAATCTATCCCCCTTTCTTATATCTAATGCAAAATCGATATCCCACCCAAAGATATTTGCGAGCTCCATAATCAAGCTATAAGGTAAATTTACCCGATCGCCGCTGAGGAATAGAGAGTCCTTTATTATTGACTCTCGGTAAGTGGAAACTACTTCGGGGCTTAAAATAACCCGCCTTCCGGTAAATTTATTGCCTTCTATGTGATCGCTTTTAGTATAAAAGTAGGATTCAAGTTTTGACTTAATATATATAAGTTCTATCAGCTCCCCCTCTGCAGACAAACCAAGGTGCATTTTTTGCCCAGGCTGAATCTTTAATAAAGGAGCTGATAAAGGGGAGGATATAAGGTCATGCACATCTTTTGAGCTTAAAGAGGATCTTTGAAAAATACTACTGAGACTGTCGCCAGACTTAATGACTTGGACCTTCCACAATAAGTTTGGCTTACTTTTTATGGACGATACTAAATCAGGTTGAATTTTTGTTGCAGTACCTACTTCTTGTCTTTCCTTGCTATTAAAGCTGACGGTAATATTTTTTTCAATACGTTTTGCAGGATTTTTTTCTATAGAAAAATAGAAAATTACCATCAATACACCAATACCATAAGCCAACGATGTAGTGTATGTGTTAGATTTAAAAAACATACGGAGCCAGGCTGAATACGGTTGTTTGGTATTGTTGTATCTATTTTGGGGCATAATTGCTCATATAGTATTTTGTCTTAAGCTAATACCGGATTAATATATAACAGAAACCATCTTAAGCCCACAGTTAGGCTTTTAAAGCTTGCTTTAGGAATGTTTGTTTTTGTAGAGAGATAATGTATCGTTTGCAACCTTTGAGATTTGATAAAAACAGAGACTTAAAAATGGGTAAACAGGGTAAACAGTTAATAAACGATCTTCAGTCAAGAGGTTTGATTGCCCAAATGACAGCAGCTGATAAACTAGTGGAGCATCTGTCATCCGGTTCTCGAACTCTTTACTGTGGGTTTGATCCAACGGCGGATAGTCTCCATATCGGCAGCTTAGTACCTTTACTGGTCTTGAAGCGATTTCAGCAATACGGGCACAAACCAATAGCATTATTGGGAGGTGCGACAGGATTGATTGGAGACCCTAGCTTCAAGTCCCAGGAGCGAAAGCTTAATACGCCCAATGTGGTTGCAAGCTGGGTTGATCTAATAAAAAAACAGATATCTCAATTTATAAGCTTCGATGGTGGCGATGGCTCTGCTGAGGTTGTAAATAATTTGGACTGGATCGAAAAGATAGATTTGCTGACTTTTTTGCGAGATGTAGGTAAGCATTTTTCGGTCAACAATATGGTCAATAAGGAATCTGTAAAGCAAAGACTCGATAGAGATGGCGAGGGTATATCTTTTACTGAGTTTACCTATATGTTGCTGCAGTCTTATGATTTTTCAGAACTTAACAGTAGATATGGTTGTACTCTGCAGATTGGCGGATCTGATCAGTGGGGAAACATAACTGGTGGCGTTGATCTTTCCCGACGAATACATGGTAGTCAGGTTTTTGGAATGACATTGCCACTAGTAACAAAATCGGATGGCACTAAATTCGGTAAAACTGAAACAGGGACTATATGGCTTGACTCCAAAAAAACATCCCCATATGCGTTTTATCAGTTTTGGCTAAACACTGCAGATGCAGATGTGTACAATTTTTTGAAGTACTTTACTTTTTTATCACTAGAAACCATTGATGAGATAGAAAATACTGATGCAGCGGCCCAAGGCAGAAAGTCTGCTCAAGGTGTGCTAGCTAGAGAAGTAACAGCGCTAGTACATGGAGAAAGTAGTCTAGCTGCCGCACAAAGAATCACTCAAGAGATTTTTTCTGGTGATCTAATGTTGTTGAAAGAAGATGACTTAGTGCAGCTTAAGCAAGATGGATTACCATCAAGCAATTTAAAGCGATCTGAGTTAAGTGAGCAATCATTGACAGGTCTTTTGTCGGATTGTGGGCTGGCTATTTCCGGTCGAGAAGTCAAGGACGCTCTCTTGCGTAATGCCCTTTCTATAAACGCATCTTCTAAGTGCTATGAAGATAACATGAAGGCTGTAGAATGCTTTTCTTCGGCTCAGGCGCTTTTTGAGAGATTTTTTATAGTGAAGTTAGGTAAGAAAAAATATCATTTATTTGAATTAATCGACTAAACGTAAACATAAAATAGACAAAGATATCTTAATAAAAGAGCATTTTCTTAACTAATAAGAAAAATGAAAATCCTCAGTCAATGCACACATATTAATCAAATAAAAAAAAGAATTACTTTTATATAGAAATAGTTTGACAGGCAGGTGTAAAAGGCTAGAATGCGCGTCCGTTTCAAGGTTAACAAGAGACGAAAAATTAACAGCTGCAAGTCATGAAATTTTTAGTAAAAAAAATCATAATGCTGTTGACTTTAAGGAGGCGATCCTTAGAATACGCAACCCGCTCCACTAGTGAGCAACGTTCTTTAACAATCGATCAGATAATGAGTGTGGGTGCTTGCTGAGATGATTCAAGTGACAACGAATCATCAAATACAAGTAACTCACCAAAAGAAGTAATTTGGTAAGCTAAAGTGTTTGGCCAAGTTTTTGAGTAGTGCCACAGGTTTTTGTGAAACTGCTCCCTCTTGATTTAATCTTATTAAGGTTAAAAAGAGGTAAAAGAATATTAAACTGAAGAGTTTGATCATGGCTCAGATTGAACGCTGGCGGCAGGCCTAACACATGCAAGTCGAGCGAGAAATCTTCTTCGGAAGAGAGTAAAGCGGCGGACGGGTGAGTAACGCGTAGGAATCTACCTAGTAGCGGGGGACAACATGTGGAAACGCATGCTAATACCGCATACGCCCTATGGGGGAAAGCAGGGGATCTTCGGACCTTGCGCTATTAGATGAGCCTGCGTCGGATTAGTTTGTTGGTAGGGTAATGGCCTACCAAGACTACGATCCGTAGCTGGTCTGAGAGGATGATCAGCCACACTGGGACTGAGACACGGCCCAGACTCCTACGGGAGGCAGCAGTGGGGAATATTGGACAATGGGCGCAAGCCTGATCCAGCCATGCCGCGTGTGTGAAGAAGGCTCTAGGGTTGTAAAGCACTTTCAGTAGGGAGGAAAAGTTAGTAGTTAATAACTGCTAACCCTGACGTTACCTACAGAAGAAGCACCGGCAAACTCCGTGCCAGCAGCCGCGGTAATACGGAGGGTGCGAGCGTTAATCGGAATTACTGGGCGTAAAGCGCGCGTAGGCGGTTTGATAAGCTGAATGTGAAAGCCCCGGGCTCAACCTGGGAACTGCATCCAGAACTGTCTAACTAGAATACAATAGAGGTGAGTGGAATTTCCTGTGTAGCGGTGAAATGCGTAGATATAGGAAGGAACATCAGTGGCGAAGGCGACTCACTGGATTGATATTGACGCTGAGGTGCGAAAGCGTGGGGAGCGAACAGGATTAGATACCCTGGTAGTCCACGCCGTAAACGATGTCTACTAGCCGTTGGGATCCTTGAGGTCTTAGTGGCGCAGCTAACGCAATAAGTAGACCGCCTGGGGAGTACGGCCGCAAGGTTAAAACTCAAATGAATTGACGGGGGCCCGCACAAGCGGTGGAGCATGTGGTTTAATTCGATGC